>Ga0247763_1001944_pt1 | contig 11074 bp, 8 predicted proteins | sample UWRJL141409B4_FD_179926 | JGI IMG/M metagenome (GOLD analysis project Ga0247763, IMG submission 179926) | Plant litter microbial communities from Arlington Agricultural Research Station in Wisconsin, United States - UWRJ-L141-409B-4 | ecosystem: Environmental > Terrestrial > Plant litter >...
GTTCCAACACCAAAAAAATCAAACCGATCTGCCCGTACCGCAACCAGGACAGGTTCACCTTTAAAAGACCCGCCCAGCCGCGTTGAGGGAGACCAAAAGGATTGGTCAGTGTAGGTGACGTGGCGCGCCGCTCCGGTAGGGTCATAAACAATCACATCGTGGTAGAATCTGTCCTGGCGACAGGCGAGACCGGGACGGGAGGAAGCAATGGCCACATCAAAGTCGACTATCCTTTCCCAGCCTACGTTTCCCCAGTCTTCGGGGACGCGCCACCGATCGGCAGTTTGGTTTCCCGTAAACAGGTTATGCAATGCGTCTGTCCCCGACGCAGCGAATAGGTCGTGCCGGGTGTCGTTGAGGGTACATGCCGCGAGGGCGGTGCCGACCGGACCACCGAGGTTTTTCCAGGTGGAAGCGTTGGCGACACTTCCGGTAAAGGTCTTCATGGAGACGCGGTGTTCCGGATTCGTCACGGCGAAAACCGACACGCGCGTGCTGGACATCCAGGTTACTGCTGAGGGTTGAGTAAGGAAGGGTGCGCCGCCGAGACTCTGCCATTGTTGAGAACGCGGCCAGGTGTTGAGACCACTGCTGGGCGCCGAGTTCATCCATACGGCGTTGTCCACGCCTCGGGCGAATACCATTAGTTGTGGGGAAGCGGTGCGTCCGAGGACGGCGGCGGATAATATTTGGGGACAAACTGTGTCCTGACAGGCGGTTTTTGGTCCTTGTGAACCTGCGGATCCGTTGTTGTTGTTGCTGCTGCTTCCGCCGCCGTTGGCGAATGATCCTCCTGTGTTGGAGGCATCATTTCGGTTTCTGTTGATACAGACATTGGGTCAGTGATACTTTGTCTACGAAACCTCGTTCTGATGGAGGGGGAAAAAAAAAACGCACCGGGTCCCCATTACTGCACCCACCACAATCGCAATCACCACCACGACGGCCACAGCGGTAATCGCAAATATCCCTCGTTTTCGTCGCCACCACGGGCTCTTGGGTTGTTCGCCAACCTCCATTCCCTCATACGGCATTCCCCGCGCATGGGCATATGGATATTGCCCATGTTGTCCATGTCCATATCCATTCCCCGTCTGCCCGTTTGCGTACCAGACACCGTCAGGCGAGTCAATAACTTCGGGAGAGACCAAGTCGGCGGGGTATTTCAGCAGCACCACGGGCTCCGGGTAGGATGGGGTCTTTTCGTAGACTTCGGGCGCCGCATAGCCCTTGTCTCTGGTGTGGTCGACCTCTAACCCCGCGTGGTCGGGCTGGGGAGGAATGTCCTTTTTCCCGCTCATTGTGAGGGGAGCGGTAACATGGCCTATTCCACTCCGTATCGACCAAGTACAGCCAAGGATGTATGTAATCGAGTGCAAAAGAGTATGGTATGGGTAAGGTAGGTAAGTAATCAAAGGTATGACTATGACTAGTGGGACCTCGCAATTATCACGCACTTACCAACCTGTCGGGAAAAGAGGACATGGAGAGAGAACAAGGTCTAGGTCTAGGGGGGGAAGGTAGGCATTGATGTTTGTAACGACAAGCGACAACCCATCCCATCCCGAAACCCTGTCTGTGCTGGTTAGTAGGATTCAAAATGTTCGAGCCCCTTGCCCGGGTCTCGCCTTGCCTCATGCGCACGAAAGTATTCCTCCTTCTTTTTGGGCTTCTTGGGGGCCAATCAAGTTGGCGTCAATTATCCATGGAAACTCGGCCTCGCCAAGACCTGCGCTAACGCTACTTGCCGCCGAGCGCACAACTTATTCTCTGGTGCTTGCTTGTACTCGGTAGCAGATCGCCCAACTAACCCCTCTCTGCCCTCTGCGCCAATGCCCTTTTTTGCCGCGATCCTCTAGTGTAACCTGGGGACAGTCGCGCCCCCCGCCCCCGCCGAGACCTGCCCCCCATACCTTCCTTCACTATGAACATTGCTGCCTTTGATCTCGTATTGACAGCTGATTTTGCACTACCTACCCTTGCCTAACAAGATTGAGGACATACAAAACGCCGCAGATTATATTCAACTCATCAAATTAATTGATGACCTGCATTTTTCGTGAATGATCACCACTTTTCAGAGACAAGAATTCAATGCTGGAGATCTATGACTCTATTGTGCCTCAAACTACGCCGCAGGCATTGTTCGTTATGCGCTCGGCATGTCCACGGCGTAGCTGCGTGGTTCCCACCCCCGTTTACCCCCCCGTCTGCCCCGTCTACTCCGTGCCAACCACACAAGCCAGGCCAAGCCAAGTTGAGGCATCGGCCATTCGGCATAGCCGCCCAACAAGCAACAGCAGCAAACACGCCACCAAAAAGCCACCCCGCATCGGCACGGTTCAAAAAGCCCACCGACTGACCGACCGATCGACGAACTAAGGTACCGACGGTGAGAAAAAAAAGGCGGAAAGGATGCCGTGCCTCTGCAGACAGGTAGGGCACCTTTACTTCTGCCTTTTCATAAGGTAATTGGAGACTTATTACATTGAGGGACTACATAGAATGGAATATGGGATGGATGGATGCCTGACTGAGCAAAGAAAGACCCGTTGTATTCTATAGGCCGAGGCACGGGGACCAAGACTAGGCCCATTATACCAGCCGAAGGGGTGGCTTTTTTCTCTTCTAGTGCAGGCAGCTACATTGCAACGCTTCTGCTCCGTTCTATTCCCACTTGATCTACCTACCTAGTCTAGCACACACGTGGCATGGGAAGGCAAGTTCCGAACCAACGTACATACATGTACACAGGCATGTATGTACCTACCTACCTACCCTAATCAACGTTGTGTCATGTTTCATATCCCCCCCCCCCTCTCTCTCTCTGTGCATGTCTGCATGTTTCAAAAACTAAAACCATCAGAAGGTGTTCCCCAAACAATGTCCCAAAACTCCTTTGTGGAAGTGAATTTCGGAAAAATAAGCTCCCGCGTCACGGCGTGCGCATAGTACGGCTGCATTCGCGTCACGGCCTCTTCTTGTTCTTTGCGAGTGAGTCTTGGTCGGAGGTCTTTTTTCTGTCGTTTAGGGTGAACCTTTTTTAGTCTGATGTGCACGACATGTCAGCTCATGTGTTACCACCCCGAAATGAAAAGTGAAACAAAAGTGAAAAATGAACTCACAATGATTTTGCGGCGCTGTGTTGCCGTCGGTGGAACCGCTGCAGCCATGGCTCATCCGGCTTTGTCCTCATCCGAGCATTGCCATTACCATTATTACCGCTACCGTTACTCTTGTCGTCGTCGTTGTTGCCGTTGTCGTGGCATGTGTCGCCATTGACCCCAAAATTCCGAAACTCGTCAATAAACCCCATGTTATCCACCTCCCAACCAAACTGTTTCCGCCATTGCGTCGAAAACTCACTCTGGCCAAGCCACGGGGTAAACCGCATCTCTTCCAGAACCTGACGCAGAATCCTCGCACATGCCACTTCGTCGTCAACGTGGAAGGCGTCGCATACATCATCATAGTATCGAATTATCTGCTTCCAACTCCGTAGGGGATTACTCTCATCGCCGTCGTCATCGTCAAAATAGAGGGAATCTGCCGAGATATCGTCGCAAATCTCGCGAATCCCCGCTTCCAACGCTTGACGAAATACTGCACTCAAGTCTAGTGAATAGTCGACAGTGATTCTTGCCCGGGATTTTTCGCAAAGGACAGGCAGGATCCCATAAAGGCTATCTCTTGGATCTTTTCCAAGACTCGGAAAGGGTCGGAGGCTGTATATCTCGCCGAGGTTATACGTTGTCTCTCCTGCGTAGGTTGTCATTACCGTTTCCGGACCGGAGGTCAACGTGGTGACCATCTCCTGCAACGTGAGTACTGTGCTTCCCTGCGCTAAGGGGTCGACTTTTCCTTCTCTTCCGGAAGAGCACGACGAGAGAGAGGAAGAGGAGGAAGGAGAGAAAGAGGAAGAAAGAACAGCACGCATCCGCCTTGACACAAGCTGCTCGTCCAAACAGCCCTCTCCCGCACACATTCCGTATTCCGTCGCATACGGGGAAATAGTCTTGCCGGACTTGAGATACCAGGGTGGAAAGTTCAGGATGCGGTTTTCGATTGTGGAGAGAGAAAAGACCAGTTTTCCGTCGTCATCATTGTCGCCGTCGTCGCTGTCTTGGCTGTCTCTGTCGTCGTTATCGTCAAGGTTGTCGGCATCTTTATCGATAGAAACAGAGGCCGGGACAGAGACAGGGGTAGAAGCGTAATGCATCGTCAACTTTTTCGCCAGGAGCACTTCACTAACAGCCCGGTTGCAGATCCAATAAATCTGGCCATGGCCTGGCATGACTTGCCATCCCCCGCGGTTTGAACCAGAATCAGATGCATTCCCCTGTGCTGCTGCTAACTTTTTCAACCCATCAACATGCTGTTTCGCCGCTTCGCCAAACCACACGGCCACCTCGTCCGCTCCGCAAATGATCTGCCGCGAAGTAAGCGGGTAGGTGTTTTGCTCGAGCGGGTCAGCGCGGTTTATGCAGATTTCGTCGATAAAGAAGTATTCATCCTCATCTTTGGTAAAGGCGGAGTGGCGGGCTTGCACCTTGAGATGAGAGAGGAAATCGAATAACTTCTGGCAAATGGAAACGGGGTTGTCGTCTATTAGAATGGTCTCGGTCCTACTGCTGCTGCTCCCGTGGCAAGGTTCATGACTCAGAATTTTGTACTTGGTTTGGGACAAGTTTGCGAGAGGGATTGCCCGCAAAGTGTAGCGATGTGATCTGAAAGATTTTGGGTTTGTCTTTGACGCGCTTGATGGTTTGAGGAGGCGGACGTGGGTTTTGGCGTCGACGGCGGGGAAGGGGAAGTCGACAGCCGTACTTTCGGCTACCGCTTTCTCGGTGTCGGACATGGCGTCGCTGGATGAAACGATTATGTGAAATGGGTGATGCACAAAAATCGGACAGTCGAGGCGCTCCCCGTCATCCTAATGAATAAATGAACCAACGAGGGCGTAAGTGGGCGCACACTGGTGATTCAACGTCGTATCGAATACGGCGACGACGCCATGTTTGCTTCTTTCTCTCCAGGACGCCTAGTGGCACAGCCACTGCGAATTCGCACGCAAACCCTTGGGACGCATCCACTGCCAAGCATTTTAGATGAACCAGCACAGTCACAACCAACACCATGTGATTACATTGCAAGTGGATGGTGGTGTAGTCAAAGTTAAAGTCCCGTGGGCGACTGGAAGTAAGCAAAGAGAAAAAAGGGAATTGCAAAACTTCTAGTTCAGTTCAGACTTGGATGAGTGCCTCCCTGCAGGTTGATTCCCTGTTAAAAAAGCCGTCGAGTGCATGTGCTGTTGCGCTAGAACCCTAGGCCCTGTGCCAAACTTGCACTCCGGGTTGTAGATATCCCAGCGTATTACTCTTATCCATACGCATACCTAGGTATTTGAGTGTTCCAACATGAACATGAAACATCACAGTATAGTCTGGTACCCACCTATGGACCTAGGTAGGTCCCTTGCCTAAGGTACCTAATGCAGGTAGGAAAATGCCGCCCCGCATTTACCTGGACTAAACACAGCCACTTCAATATGACGCGTAACCGGCAAGGTCACCACTTGCGCAGGCAGTTCTATACCCGCTCCGTTTTCGACAAGACAGTTGCAAAGTCAAAACCATGGAAAACAACCCAGAAATACAAAAACACCGCCGCCCCGTTCCCGGAAAGGGTCACCAAAAATCCCGAACCGGCTGCCATACATGCAAGCAACGGCGAGTGAAATGTTCTGAAGAGAAACCCATCTGCAGCGGCTGTCGCAGGCTCGGGCTGGACTGTCAATACTTTTCAGTTCTACGGCAGCGGGAACAATTATCATCATCTTTATTAGTCGGGGCAGCAGCAGCATCAGCCGCAGCAGGACGTGGGCAACAAGAAGTGACACCCACAGTATCAACAAGTCCATTGACAACTTTGGCGCCAACGCTACAATGGGAAGACCTCCGGTTTTTTCACCATTTTCTGACCAGTGCACGACCGAATCTGCCGTTTGGGTGTGGCGAGGTGTGGGAGGGGGTTGCGGCCATGTCTCATGATGTGAGTTCCCAACTACTGTAGAGTCTCAATGGCTGCCTGGGTGCCTTATAGATCTACTTAGGTAGGTGTTATGTGGTATATGGCTGGCTGACAACCAAGGACAGTACCGCTTCCTGACCCACGCTATCCTCGCTCTCGGCGCTCAACATCTCGCCGCCTGCTACACGAATGAGCATACAGGAGAATACTCCCTCGCAGCCCTACGACACCGAGTCTGCGCCATTGCCGAACTAAACACCGCTCTCTCGACTTCGGCGCCACCACAAGTTTCAATGACTGCAGACGGCGACGCGCGATTTGCTGCGGCGATAGCCCTCACCTTTCAATCAACATACATGGCCGACGATGGCATGCTCGAGTTTTTCACCATGTTGCGCGGGTGGAGTCTCATTCAAACGAATCTCATTCCAGTATTTTCGGAATCTATGTTTGGGGGGTTTACGGAACGGGCATATGTGGATAGCATGCGGAGTGTTCTCTCACATGCAAACTTGCAGAGTTGTAAAGACACAGAAGATGGGAGGAGGAGGAAAGAGGAGTTGTGTCGCCACCTCGTACATCTGGAAGCGTCGCTGCGTCTTCTCAAACCGCTTTGTGAGAGCGAAAGCGAACACACTACAGCAATTTACATGTATCTGGGCTTGATGGAGAAGATCGCCCGTTTGGCTAAGGAATCTCCCGCTGCCGGTCAGTTTTCTATCCCATCTCCCCTTCTCTCATCCACCCCTCACCTTTCTCTATCCCATCCATTCCTCACTAACCTCAATCTCGATATACATTTTTCTCCGGGATAGCCTGCATCGAGTTAATCCCCTCCTACGCTCTACCAAACGAATTAACCACATCCGAATTCACCCGTTTCACCAACCCAGATAATTTTCCAGCGCAGATTCTTCTCATGCATTTCTGGATGCTGGCGCGTCTGCTTGAATCCCATGTTTTGGGAAAGGGACAGCACTTTGCTGTTCGTGAAGATATTGCGAGGCGATGGGTGGAAAGTGCGGCGGGTAGGTTGCCGAGAAGGTACTGGGGCTATGCGCTGTGGCCAGTGGGGATGGCTAGATCCTAGGGAAGAGAAAAGGTTTTGTGGTGGTTTAAAAAAAAAGACAAGGAGATCCTAGCCAAGGGAAGAAAAAAGATTCCCGTGGTGGTTAAGAATTGATGGGTAGGGCCATGTGACGTGGATGAAGATGTGAGAATACAATCCGGTCTGATGTGGTTGGTGTTTTTGGGACGGAGGTTAGTTCAAGACTTCCAAGTTGAGATGGGGCTGCAGCCGATGCTGGCGCTCTGGCTACGACAGTACAGCCATTGAAAACTATTAGGGTCAGGAATTGGTAGACATTCAGCAATGCTTTGTGCAGTTTCTAGGCAGCTGGGTAGGTTGTTCACAAGCGTCAAGCAAACTATTCACGGCCGGGTTTTAAAATCTGAGGGCCCAAATCTTCCACGTCCAGCCCTAACCCCCCCCTGCGCCGAGGTCTTGAGTCATCTCGTCGGGGTCTTTAAACCCGTCAAAGCCTGACCACGTCTCGTATGAGAATGCCCGAGCGGGGCTTGAGCCCTAGGGCTGCCAAGCCGCACACATTTCTTTCAGGAATGGACTGCGCTCGTGAACTTCTAGCCAAGACATGCCGAGATAATCGCATACAGTTTTCTAGCCTCAAACGCAGTCTCCCGCCGCTAGTTACCCCTGAAACGCACACGTAGACCCAGCGGTCTTGGTAGGTTCGTCAAACCGGGTTTAGCAGCATTCGCTTGAGCCCCTGAGCGGAAAACGAGGAAAGCGACGGATGGACCAATCATAGCCAAGCAGCAGGTTTTGCGACAGCCTCATTGTTCATGAGCCCAACTGGACGCGCAACTGCTGCCGTCAGTCTGCTGAGCCTTTTCGTGCGAAATGAGAGATTAAAAATAAATGTACATGGCGGGACTTTTCATTATAAAGAGTATGTTTTTCCTCTCAATGTCACAAAAAGAAGTCGACGGGCATCAATAGCGCGATCTCTCAAACACGAAACGACACAACTCTGAGCACAAGATGGCCACACCAACCTCAACTACTTCCGAACCCCCCCGCTGCACAACCGCCATACCCGATCCTAACGGCCATGTCCCCCCCGATGCTTGTAACGCCAACTACGGTTTCTACCCCAGCTGGGAATGGAATCTGGTCTTTACCATTGCTTTTTCCGTAACCACGTTGGTCCATGTAGTGCAGATGACATTTCACCGAACGGTATGTCTTCTCTTCCCATCACGTGCCCTCTGAGGAAAGTATGCTAAAGACAAAAGTGGTTCTGCTGGGTCATTGTCATGGGAGCGCTGTGGGAATGTCTCTGCTTTGCTCTGAGGACACTGGGTGCTCGGGACCAGCAGAATGGGAATTATGTTATCATCTCGACACTGCTGTTTTTGCTTGCGCCGCTGTGTAAGTCCCAGGCACTCAAGCCTACCCCTGTTGTAACACAAACAATCTCTGATAGTAGGATTGAGCAGGGATCAACGCATTCGTATACATGACTATCGCAAGACTCGCTCGACTTCTCCTCCCGCAAGACCGCTCACTCGGCGTATCCCCCCGATGGCTGGCCAAGCTATTCGTCACAGCCGATATTCTTTCCTTTGGCATCCAAGCTGCCGGAGGAGGAATGCTAGCCCAGTCCGATGAGCCAGATCTGCTGGTAACGGGACAGAAAGTGTACATGGCCGGCATTGGCGTACAGCTTCTCTTTGTCTTCATCTTTGCTGTCTACACGTGCCTTTTCATCCGGAGACTCCAGAGGGAACATTTCCCCTCCGGCGTGGGATGGTCATCGACCAGAGTTCGGTGTATTGTTTGGTCAATGGTTGTTACGATTATCCTGATCATTGTACGTCAGCCCTTTTCCATCCGCTAAATGCTTATCTCTGATAGAAAAACAGATTCGCATCATCTTTCGCCTTGTCGAGTTTGGCGGGGGCGCATCGGCTACAAACCCGCTTCTCGCTCATGAAGCCTACCAGCTAGCCTTGGATGCCCTCCCCATGCTTATAGCTCTGGGAATCATGAACGTGTTCCATCCTGGGGAAGTGGTCAAGACCACAAGTCACAAGTAATACAAGCAACCACTTTGCAACCCCTTTAATTCTATCAATTCCGGTGTGCGGGTTTTTTGACAATTAGTGCGTGTAAATTATTATTATTTCTCACAGCGTGGCTCTTCCACTAGAAGGAATCCCACCAAACCGTCTTGTGCTAGATCGCGCCTTTAGCATCCGGAAAGTCTTTGTGTGTTTCATATTCGTTTAGGTTATTTGTACCTACCAGTCAGTGCGGTGTAAATTGCTAGAAATGTTATCATGGGTGCAGTAGCAGGCGTCTGACACAGAACTGGAGCGAACCGCTCTGATGCGGCACATGACGACGGTTGAAGAGGAAGAAATCTCCGATACGATAAGTTTGTTGAGAGGACAAACGATGTCCCGGAGGAGTGTTACCAACTTTGGCTGCAATGCATAGACGTTTGAAGACCCGACGCCTGGAAGACGCCGAGGGCAGCGCATACAGCGCCGTCTATGTTGGCACCGGAAACCAGCACTATACGGAGACTACCTACCTAGAGGGGTGATTCCAGCAATGCTCAATCTAGAGCGTTCAAAAAAAGGAAGCTGTGAGAAGTTTCGGCAAGAGCTCACACCCAACGTCGCAAGCGAATGTTTTGATGTGGTCCAAGAATGATGGCCACCTTATTCATCATTTCTAGGGGCGCCCCACAAACTCTGTTCGATGACGTTCCCACTTTGCGGATTTTTGACATCACCGCTGGTGCTGGAGGGGGACATGCATATAAGAGCTTGCAGCACCTTGAACTCGTAGAAAGCGTAAGACCTTACCTGCTTGTGTTCCTTTTATATTTCGATCCCAACGGAGATAATATTTTCACAATGGTTCCCAAAATCCTCGTCATGCTCACCTCCCATGGCAAGCTTGGTGACACAGGCAAGCCCACGGGTTGGTTTCTGGTAAGCTCCAGTCTCTACCACATCTCACTGACGTCACCCCCCCCCCCCTTTCTCATCTCAAAATCACATCTGAACCCCATTTTTTCAGCCGGAATTCGCTCACCCCTACGATGAATTCAAATCCGCCGGCTTCGAAATCATCACTACCTCTCCCGCCGGCGGCATTGCCCCGCTTGACCCCATGTCCATTGAAATGTTCAAAGACGACGCCTCCTGCGTCGCCTTTTTGAACTCCCCCGACTGGCAAACCACCGACAAGCTCGCCAACTACCTCGGCCGCGCGGACGAGTTCGCCGCCGTGTTTGTCCCTGGCGGGCACGGACCCATGTTTGACCTCGCGGTGGCTGCGGTTTCGCAAAAGGTAATTGCTGAGTTTGCCGAGAAGGGGAAAGTCGTGGCGGCCGTGTGTCATGGGCCCGCGGCGTTTGTAAATGTGACACTAAGAGGGGAACATTTACTCAAAGGAAAGGAGGTGACGGGGTTTTCGAACGCCGAAGAGGATATCATGGGCTTGTCCGAGGCGGTGCCGTTTTTGTTGGAGGATAAGTTGAACGAGGTAGGGGCCAAGTTTGTCAAGGCGGAGGAGCCGTGGGGGGTCAAGGTCGTGGTTGATGGGAAGCTGATTACAGGGCAGAACCCGGCGAGCGCCAGGGCGTTGGGAGCGGCGGTTGTGAAGGCTGTGAATGAAGAGGCTTGAGAAGGGGCCGAGTTTTGATTTGGCTGTCATGTTTAAAGCCCGCTTTAATGAGAGAGTGAAGGTAGTAGTGGCCTGATCTCAAGGTTGATTTTCGATAATGGTCAATGATGAGGTGTAGAGAGCACCCCCCAAGCTACCATCACCACCCACATTACCACTGCGGCCTCTGCGATACCTGGGCAGGCAGGCAGGCAGGCATGCATGCTGTAGGCTGTAGATGGCTGTACCGACGTACGCAGTGTTCGTGGTCAAAGAAACGATGATTATGGCTTTTCAATCGCTAAGAGCCCCCCCCCCCCCCCCCCAAAGCACAAAAAAAAA
>Ga0247763_1001945_pt1 | contig 11071 bp, 8 predicted proteins | sample UWRJL141409B4_FD_179926 | JGI IMG/M metagenome (GOLD analysis project Ga0247763, IMG submission 179926) | Plant litter microbial communities from Arlington Agricultural Research Station in Wisconsin, United States - UWRJ-L141-409B-4 | ecosystem: Environmental > Terrestrial > Plant litter >...
CTTTTTCTATCTAAAATCATACCTGTTATAAAACAAGGCAAAGTATTCGGCTTGGGTATCGATCGGATTGACGCGCGGCAAGACGTACGTACCTCGTCATGCCATGAGCCTTCCCCCCCCCCCGGGTCACGCCGCAGGAGATCAAATGGCAGAGAGTCCTTCATGGGAGTCACTGGGTGGGCAGCCGCCGCCATCCCACTCCCCAACATCATAAGCTGAAGAGTTTGCCGATTTGGCGGCTCTCAACTATTTGTCAGACCACCTCTTTAAAGAGGACACCATTGAAAGCAGATGATGCAATGGGCCGCCATCGCTCCAAAAGAGCAAGCACGGTCGCCTACTGGGGGCTCCGGATCCACAGGTAGGGGTGGTCGCCGCAGCGATAGGGGTAGTCGCGGGAGTAAACCCCTGGTAGGTAGTTTATACAAAGACTTGTTGAGTTTCTACTTTGCAAATAATTCCCTCCAAAGCTTACCGGACTCCACTCGATAGACATGATCTAGCCATTGAAATTGTCCAATCAAAAAACTAGGTCCTTTTGCATACATGCCAACCCTCTCCTCCTTCCTTTCTTTCTATCTTTCTTTCGTTCTTTTTTCTTTCTTTCTTCTTTTGAGAGACAGAGTAGTACGCGGCAGACTCGTATGCTACTTCAACCAAAATGAGGGAAATATTTCGCCCAGTTTGGCGTCTCAAAAACCCCGTCCTGCAAGTGCGGAATACTGATAAAGCACTCCACAACCAGATATACCCTGGAGAAGCCATACAGAAAAATCCCCCCAACGTAGGCCGGGAGGATGGCCAGAGCAATTGCCAGAGTCACCACGGCGGCGGCCATGGCCACCCCCACCAGTATAAACCAGGCCACAGCGAGTAACCACGTAGGCAACCTTTCATATCTCGCCCTCCATCGCCTGGCTATCTTGCCCAGCTGGTGCGAGTTTGCGCGGAATTGTCGCTTCGCAAACAGGACCAAGGAGGTGACGCTGCGGAAGAGTTGGGGGAAAAAGCCACCCGTAATTACGGTGATTCCAGAGATGCGCCATAGTAGCGTCTCCGCATGGGTTTTCACTGGTGGGTCCCAGGCCAGAAGGTGCAGACCGCCGTAGGCTAGCCCGACAAGAGCAAAGATGAACATGCCGTAGCCCGCGAGCAGTTTATGAGCCCTTTCATAAGGGTCGAGGAAGGTGTCAAAGATGGCGTCGAAGGAAGTGGAACTGCTTGTCCTGCGGCTGCTCTCGTTATCGCTGTTGTGGTTGCTGTCGTCGTCGTCGTCGTCGTCGTCCTCCTCGTTGTCGATATTGTCCTCGTTATTGTCGTTCTCATTTCTGGTGTCGTTCTCGTTTCTAGTGCTGTTCTCACCGTCGCGCATAGGCTCCTGTGGCATCGGCCATTCATTAGACCGGATAGCGACTCTGGCCAGCCCACGCAGTGGTATGTTGGGATAGTTTTTGTCACACTCCTCGGCGAGTTGGAGACGGCGAATGTCCGCCGGAGAGAGCTCAATGAATGGGCGATAGCGCTCTACAGGCCAGCTTTGCTGAAAGAGAAATTTGCTGCTGAACCGCGATTTCCCCGTGGCAGCTTTCGGCGCGGCCCAGGCTCTCTGGATCTGGAATGGGATTCCTGCAAGCGAAGTATCGACACGGAAGCTTTTTTCAGGCAACTCGAAGCCGTAAATTGTCTCGCCGAAATATAATCGGTGGATAGGCGTTTGAGCTGTGGCCACATCAATAGAGGAGGCTGTGTCATTTCGGGTGGGAGTTGAGGCGGATTGCGTCTCGGGTTGGTCTTGCCGTTCTTCAAGTTGCTGGTCTTGCTGGTCTTGCTGGTCTTGCTGGTCTTGCTGGTCTTGCTGGTCTTCAGCGCCCTGGTTCGGAGAATCGCTCTTCCAAACGAGGTGCGCATACCACGTTGGGTTGTCAAGGTCGCTGGTTGCGAGGAATTCTGAGCCCAACCTAGTCCCCATACACATCCAGGCGCACAGAGACATGGATTCTTCGTCCCGAATCAGGACAGGTTCCTGGACATCGAGAGGTTTGTGCCACCATAGGATATAGGTGACGAGAGTGCAGATGGCATGGCCGAATGTGTTGAGTTCCAGCAAACTGATGGTGAGCCCGACGGCCAACCGGGTGATGCATTGCGCGGTAAACCAGGCAGCCTGAACCACGGCAATGGTCTTGGCTAGTCGGGATGCCTTGTTCTTGTCTTCGATGTCTGCGACAGATATAATCGGCAAGCGCTGCTGCGCGAATTCGGCCAGGGTCAGAACACCGGCACCAGTCAGCGTTATGCGTGTCCGTCCTTGCGGTAATATCTCGCAGCCTGCAACTTCGGTATCGAATGCGAAACCACCCATGATAGCAAAGTAACTGTGTGTCATTGTCCACCCCTCGGGCACCACGCCCTTTTCCGCATCAACATCCGTACTCGCAGGCTTTTTCCGGCTCCGGAACCAAGATGGGATGCGTTGAAACCAAGATAGAAGACGTCGGAAGCGAGAACGCGGAGGGGCTTGTCCCAGCAATTGCCTCATGCGCTGTTGCAGCGCGCATGCCTCTCTCCACTGCTGAAAGGCCGTCCACAAGACTGCTTCAGGGGCGAAGAGGCCTATCATCAGCCACCAAAACTTCCTCCGCAGATGCTCGTTTGGCTTTCCATGCTCTGGAAGGTTGAGATGGACTGCCGTCCAAACGCAGAGAACCATGGTGAGGATGCAAGAGGAGAGAAGGCCATAGGTGCCACGGCCTTTGGGTTCCGGATGCCATACCGCATCGTCGCGGGCAGTTCCAAACTCGAGGCCCATCGAGGGGACTCAGTCAATGGCGGTCAGGGACGGGTTCGGCAATACAGAGGCAACTGACGACCGAGTCCAAGTGGTATTGATAAAACATATCCAACCCAAGATCCGTGTGCGAAAGAGAGTCGGGCAATAGCGCCGTGAGTTTGCATCGTGGCTGGGAATCAAGACCTGGGTCGGGATCTCTCGCTGTGTTGGCTGCGGCTGAACCAAATTTAGCCCAACACGGGAGAGGGCTCCAATATTGTGCGGTAAACTCCGGAAGGGGAGATAGATCTGCAAGGCGACTCAAGGCAGCTTTGGTGGCCATTGGCTAGTGGTTTATATCCGTGCCAATATCCAAAAGATGTGAGTAACTTGGCTGAATTGTCAAGATACTCTTTCCTCGCTCCAAAACTGGGTTACTGAAACTAGTGGGATATTTCCTCCAGGAGTTTGGTAAGGTGCGGGGGAGAGTGGAGACCACACAGGGTGAAGTCGTACCAAGCAAAAAAATGAGGTCCTACCCGGATTCGAACCGGGGTTACCGGAAAGCTGAAAATCAGAATCCGATGTGCTAGGCCAACTACACTATAGAACCTTGAGCTGTTGATGGATGGGTTTTAGAAATTGTATCTCATGTAACACCCCACGCCTGTGCTCGCGACGATGCGGAAAATCTCATCACACCGATAAGACATCCCCATGAGGATGCATTGCATTTTATCCACTTTTTTATTGCTATTCTTAGGGACTTCAAAGCATTGAAAATGCCTCTTTACAGACTTTTTTGACACCCACGTGAGACTGGGAACGTCGGCCAGATGCTAGGCGCCCATCTCAAGCGCGAAACGTGAAATGCATCGCATGGAGAAACATGGAAAAGCAACGCAGGTCCTCCTCATCCAACTATCCGCATTACCACCAGCTAGCAATAGCAACCATCTATGAACCAACCAAACCAGCCTCCTGCTATGCATACCTCCCCCGTCCTTTTTGCACTCTCGTCCCAACGTGTATTCCATTACTCTGCTAGACTTCGTGGCATTTGTTTACGTTCCTCCACCCTCCCTCCAACACCATGATCCGCATTGTGACCCAGCCCGAGAATGTCCACCAACCCAAACGCCGTATATATATATATATATATATATATATATAAGAAAATCCCTGAGATGAATACCACACCGCGTAACTTATATCCTACCCCCTTCGACTACTTCGCGTCCCAAAATCTCGATCTCGCCGCTCTCTGCAGTCCGCCTCCTTTCCAACACCCATCTAGTCCCTCCACTTTCCGGTTCCTCTTCCTTCACGTACGAGATGCTATCGGCCGAGCCTTTGTGCCGATGCCCCACAGTTGGACGCCACTGCTGTTGTGGCGACATGGTCGTTGTCGGGGAAGTGGGCTCTGTCCCCACGGGCGGGGACGATGGCAGGCCAGACGGCCAATTTGACAACGAGCCGTCAATCCCCTCCGTTTCATAGTCGCCCTCTTCTCCTTCGAGCACCGGGGAGCACGCCGTACCGCCGTTTGCTGGCCCAGATCCTTGCGCATTCCCAGACATCGCAGGTGAGTACATTGGCGGCACTGGCACAGGCGGTGACAGTGGTAGCACCAAGGGCGCGACGACGAGGGTGGGGCTCCCTGCGCCGCTCTCGCCCGCATCAGAGCTGCTCCATAGCGAAAAAGCGGACCCCCTTCTTCCATGACCATGATTGAGTGCATGGGCAGTAGTACCGAGGAAACCTGTGCCGGGCGGGGCGCCCCATGGCGAGCTTGAAGGGTCGCCGTTCATGAACGGTGCCCGTTCGGACCGGGGGCTGCCTTCACGGGAGCTGTTTCGGCTAGCTTGCGATCCGCCCCACGCCTTGGACCGTAACTTCATCAATGCCGAGAGACTCATGTTGTCGTCGTCAGACGACAGCAGAGCTAGCTGTGCAAGACCTGGACTCTGCATGCCCATAGCAGAGCTGCGTCCATCACTGCCGATAGCTGGTGGGAGCTGGAGGCTCATGATTGAGTTTCGGTTAGAGTACTCGGAGCGCTCCGTAATGGGCGTCAAGTTTGGTTCACGAGATACAATCCTCCCGCTGGTGCTTCGTCCCAAGCCCTGGCCAGCGGGGCCGAAGTAGCCACCATTCGCATACTGGAAAAGATTCTCGGCACTGAGGGCGTTCGAGCCATTAGAAGACGAGGGGGCGCTGTGGTGCCCATGCTGTGTGATCGGCGTAGAGTAAAACCCAAACTCTTGGCCGTAGAAACCATCCGAATCGAAAGCCAGTGCGCTGGCATTTGCTTCCGCGATGATGGCATCATCGTCATCCTCGTAATCGTCTAGGCTCTGTGAGAAGGGGTCATCCTCGTAGTCATCCAGGGACTCTTCGACGTCAGAGTGCTTGCGGGATGGAAATGAGTCCGTAGGTGATGTAATGGTGAGCTCGGCAGGCAGCGGTGGGGACGAGCTGCGCCTGAACTTGCCTGATGCTGCGGCCTTCTGCGCAGCCTCAGCAAGGGCCGCCTGGTAAACCAAATCCTGTCCCGACACCGACAAGCCCTGCGTCAAGTTCGGAGCTGGCTGCCGAGGTGAGACCTCATCTCTAAACTCTTTCTCGAGGGTGCTTTGTGCGGGAAGCTGCCCAACGCTGAGCGAAGTGTGAGCCGTAGACTCGGAGGGGGCTGTTGCCGAGGTCACTTCAGAAGAGCCGCGCTTCGAGGGTTGTTGTGCTGCCATCATCGCATGTTGGGCTTGCGCAAAAGCACCGGGGATGGGCCTGCCAAACCGATCTGTATCCTCGAGGTCAAATAAGGATTCGTCAAAGGCAGGGCCTTCATGTTGAAAGTCGAGTTCATCCGCGAGACCGTCGTCGAAATAAAGGTCGTCGTTGCGACGTCCTTCCACTGGGGCTTGTTGAATGGTTTCCAGCGGCTTCTCCTCGGGTTCTGGCTGAGCGATGGGACCACTGCTGATACCAAGACCGGATGACCCATCAGAACTTTTAGGCAGGAGAGATAGATCTTTAAAGAAGATGGGTGACGCCGTAGGGGGCAGGTCAGGGGTCGTATCTTTTGTCAGCGCGAAACCGATGGCTTTGCCCTCAGCGTCTCGGGGAGTTGCTAACATTCCCGGCGTACGCGGGCTTGCGAGGGACGAGGTGGGGTTAGAACGCTGAAAGACAAAACCTGCAAAGTTTTCTTGATCGTTGTCAGGGTCTGGCTCGGCGTTGGGATCATCTTCTTCGTGATCGACGTTGATACCCGGAATTTCTTCCTCATAGCCAAAGTCGTCGTTAAGATATGGAATATCTTCCTCGTCGTAGTCGGCATTAACGACTGGAATCTTCTCCTCAAGCCCATCGTCGTCCATCATAGCATCATAGTCGAAATCGTCATCGAGGTCGTCGAACCGTGAGTCGCGCGGTCCATTCGTGCTGACATCGGTCGTCTTCTTGTCTTGCTCGCGTTGCCTGTGTCGTTCCTCCAAAAGCTTTTCTTGGTTTGCAGCACCGATCATGTCAAAGCTGAACCTTGAGGATGTGCTCTTCATGTGCCTTGGGATAGCAGACCTGGAATCCCTGAACGACGACCCGGAGATCGACATGTTACGCGACGCGGTAGTCCTAACCGAGGAGGCGGACGCCAGCAAACCAGACGCACCCATAGAAGTGGCGCGGGAGGCGGTCGAGGACGATGTACGCAGCGACGCAACGGACCCGTCTTTCGGAGGAACGGGAGGCACGGGTTGGTGTCCGGCGTCCCTATCTTCTGGGAGAGGCGGAAGGGCATCCGGCCTGCTCCAGTACGAGTTGCTGCTTATATTTGTCTCTGCAGTTCGATTCGGCTCCACCTCCTTGGCTATCGCTGGTATGGGAGCGGGAATTTCGGGACTGGATATAATTCTTCTCGGGCGGGGCGCGCTGAAGTCATGTACCCTAGTGCCTCTGATGCGCGGGTCGTAGCTAGGCTCCTCAGGAAGCAGGGGCTGGACGTCCGAGATGTGTTGATTGGTTTTCCTCCTCATTAACAAGCTTGACATGGGGTTCTTCAAGAAAGGCAGGCCCTTCTTCCCCTTTTGGGCCTCGGGCGCAACTGAGGAGGCCGAGATTGATGCAGGCTCGCTCGCAAGTCGCGCCCCTCCTGGTCGCATTCCTCTCTGACCTCCCGAGTTCTTCAGATCCGTCGGTGCGACGAACGATGGCTGAGCTCTCTCTTGTCTTTCCTGTCTGGCAACGGTGGGTCGAAAGAAGCCCGTGTTGATGGGGGGTGGTGGCGGTTTTGCCCTTGACAGAAGGTTGTCGGGTAGCGTGCTGTGGTTCTGGCCGTTCCCTGTGGGTTCCAAGCGCGGATCGTTCTGAGCCCCACGGCGGTAATTGTGTGCGGCGACGCCACCGAAGAAACCGGGTCTAGACCCATCGTTCGCAGGTCGACCCGAGGGGATTCGCGGGTCTTGGGAGGCAGGGCTCGTGTCGTCCAAGGTATTCGGGAAGGACAAATCAGTGTCGGACGTCACCCTCGGGATGGGCGGTAACATGGGAGGTGCATTTACGGAATTGGACGACTGGGGACGCGCATCGGAACGCGAGTTGGAGGCATCTTCGCTATCTCTCCGGGCTGCAGCCTCCCACGACGGCGGTGGATCAGGGAGGGGCGAGGTGGGATTCGACGGAGCGCGTCGGTGAAAGCGTAGGTGCGACAACATCTTCTTGTGGTCGGGGAGCTGAGACAGTCGAGTAAGACCCAGCCGTATTCTCTAGGGTGCAAGCATCGAGGCTCTGCTGTGTGAGCGCAGTCCCTCGAGGATGCGCGAACAATGAAGTGACAGCTTTCAGAACTCGATTGCGGCGTCGACGAGACACTGCGTTAGTCAGATGGCACAGCGTGGTGAGATCAGCAATTGCAATGCATTGAGTTGAAGGGGAGGAAATGCATTCGGGAAGCAATCCGTAAAGATACGAGACAAAGTATCATGACAAGAAAAAAACGAAGAATGTTCGTGTTGATGGTTCAGCGGTTGCGACCTTGTTGGGGCCTGCTCTCACCCGCAGCCACCCCTCAGCTGTGGAGCTTTGCCCAAACGGTGTGGTGTGGGGGCATGTCCGAACTGCGAAGAAGCTTTCGACACTTTCCGGACGACACACGTGCATCCCAATCCAAATTTAGCCCAAGCCCCAGGTCGTCTTCTTCAACTCAACATTCGACCGAAACCCGAACAAGACGAACTGAATGCACCATGGCGGTTATCGATCACTAATAACAATACCGCTCAAGGACAGCAAAAGTCGCCGCAGGTCTCCAAATCTCGCTCATATTTCGTTTGCTTTCAAGATGAAAGACAGTCATAATGTCCCCTCTCGCTTCCATAGCATTGCTCGCGATTGCAGCAGACTATCACCAGCGATGATTCGAAGTTTTCACCGGCAGGGTAGGCCGGCTTGTCTGGAACACACCAGAGGACATCAAACTCTGGAACCCGGCCGCAGTGGAACGGGCCGCTTTGGCCCTCTGAACTGAACCGCCCAAAATCGCGGTTCTCGGCGTTGTTATGGTCCCACATCGGAACAACGCCCGTCGATCCCCCAGACTGGGCGCAACGGGTGCTGCAGCCACGCTGTCGGCTCCGACTTCATGCAAACAGCCGGCAGAAGACAACGGTAGTTATTGTCTAAGTACTACCTACTACTAAATTGAGCAGACAGCGCGTGCAAAATCCTCTTGGCATAAAATCAGATCGCGACCACCAACCCCCCGGCAAAACCATTCAAGCAGAAGCACGACGATTCACTGAAAAAGAAAACAAAAAGTTAAGACCGTTTCGCCTACGCGCCGTCCCCCGGACCTGCCCCAAAATTTTGATGTTCCCCGAAGAAATTGGGCCCTCCCATGGCGAAATCCCGGGCCATTCCCGCCATGTGAGTCGCCGGAAAGCCAACAGGGCTTCCTGACGCCCAAGGATCGAGCATTGGATATGAAGGAAAGTAATAGGCTCCAGATGGGTCACCCGGGTTCATGCCGCCATAGGCAGACATGCCGCTCGCCTGCAGTGGTGCATGCGATGGCTGGATTGGTGGTGCCATGTCGTTTCCAGATGGTACGCGTGCCATGGACGATGCTGCCATGTACTGACGCGACTGACTGGCCATAGTCCGCGGAATCAAGGCGGCATAGGAAGGATTCAACGTATTGTAGGGTTGCGGGCGTCCTGCTGGGCTCGCATGGCCGCCGCTCGCGATCGACGTGCCAGCCGTCGTTGCCGATGGCTGGAGTGATGCTGTTGTCGACGGGTTCGACAAATTTGCTGACGATCCAGCCGTGAGCGACAGCTGGTTACGAGTCCCGCTCGATGAGGACTCGGGGGCCAGCTGCCCGTTCAGGCTGATGAAGGTCTTGAACGTGAGTTGTGCGATGCTCTTGACGCCTTCGCGAATACCTTTGGGATCCGAAAGGTTGAGGTCGCCCTGCTTGACCTTATGGTCCATAATATCGAGGAAGAGTTTGGCAAAGTATTCGGAATCCCGCGAAGAGGATGGGGATTGGGTCAATATTGGTACCGCAACATCGTGCCCTCGCACACTGTGAGCTTTCGCGTTCTCAGGAGACAACGGGCTACTTACAGGGACTGTTTGGACGCTGCACATCCGGAAACAGCACCTCCCAGATCTCGAACCACTTTTCAACACGGTGTGCCTCCTGGTTTTTCTTGCGGTTCTGCTTATCTAGAGTCGCCCACTGGGCTTCGTCAATGCCCTCCTTCCTGGACGGATCACCAAGCTCGCAAGACTCTGCTTGCTTCCGGTGTTCGGCCAACTTGGAAAGACATGCGGCGCGGTCTGTGCCTGCAAAGATTTCATGGCAACGTTCGCATTGCACTGGAGAGTGTACGCGCTTGAGGTGCTCCCTGCATTCGTTACATTCGTCAGCTAGACCCGCTTCAGTGTCGAAGACGCGCTCACTCACTTTAACCGTTGGATCGACTTGAATCCAGGCCCCATGCACGCCCGATACTTGTGCTTCTTTCCGGTCCCGGTATTTCCGTGCTGTATTCCATACTTGACCGAATCACGCTTATGAAAGGGGCAGGCAAGCATTCGTTGGGGCTCACTGCCACTTCCGGGAGGGCCAGGCTCTGTGTTGTCAACTTCCTCTTCCTCATCGTCCCCGTCCCACCCCCCGACCCCTTTCCTGCCCCTACCATCCGAACCAGTTCGACGCCGCTTTCGAGAGATAGCGGGGCTGTGATCTGGCGATGTGTCGATGTACGACGTTGTTTTGTCTCCAGAACCCTCCGGGGACCCATCATCGTCGGTGCTCGGCACTGCGATGCATTGCCAGGATTCCACCTTACTCTTCAGGGCAAGATTGAGGTCTCGATGCAGCAAGGGAATGAGGTGAGCAGCTAGGGCCAGGTCGCCGTCCACGGCGGAGATGACAACGGACTCGAGATTTCCGTTCTGGCCACTCCACTCGTTGTCCTCTTTGTCGCTGTCGGTCTCCGCATCACTCTTGGTTGCTGTCTCACCCTCGCTGTCGCTACTTTCCCTGTCCGTCTCATGGCCTTCGGAACCTGCCACTCCGGCATCTGACTCTCTGCGGACGGATATTGCGTTCCTCAGCGAACTCGGCCGACTAGAAGATCTGGCGGGTAATCGGTTGACGAACCGAGCAACCCTCGCAGGAGGACTTGGTCGATCTATCGGCATCCGTGGCGACCTAGAATGGGTTAGGCTAGTTACGCGGGGAAGAGTTTTTTTTTTTTTGGCGTTTTCGGTGCGGGGCTTGGGCTTACTCGTCGTCCCATTTACTGCCGCATCGTTCTGTCTCATCGTCTTGGGAGTAACCAAACTCGGTTCCGGGGCCGGCTGAAGTTGCCCAGCTGCTGGTTGACGGGGCGTAGTAATTTGAGCTCTCTGACGGCGTTACGCTGGGGCTGGGAGACCGCGAAGTGGCGGATTCGGAGGCGGCGCTGCTCTTTGCGGCAGCAGGATAGCCTTCGCAGCCGGGTTTGGCAGAGCGCAAGTGATCATAGGGCCCTCGCCAGCGAGGCGATGATGAGACCGAAGTCTCGCCCTCTTGGAGGATGGCAGCTGGGCTGGGTTGGCTCATGATTGGAATTGATTCTACGCGAGACGAGTTGCTTTCATAGCACGAAACGACGGGGATTGACCGACGTTGCTCAGCAACCCTCAAGTGAGGGCTTGTTGCTCGGAAAAAGCAAGCCCAGCAGAGGGCCTCGAGTGGCGGAAGGGACCTTTTGACAGCTCCATCGGCCAACCTCTTGCGTCAAAGCTGCC
>Ga0247763_1001946_pt1 | contig 11059 bp, 8 predicted proteins | sample UWRJL141409B4_FD_179926 | JGI IMG/M metagenome (GOLD analysis project Ga0247763, IMG submission 179926) | Plant litter microbial communities from Arlington Agricultural Research Station in Wisconsin, United States - UWRJ-L141-409B-4 | ecosystem: Environmental > Terrestrial > Plant litter >...
CGTCCGGGGTCGGGATCACGGGCACGACCGCGGGGGGCGGCGGCGGGCTCTCGAGCGCCTCGCGGCGCGCGCCGGCCTCTTCGCGGATCACGAGCCCGAGCTCGAAGTCGTCGCGCAGGCGCGAAGGCGCGAGGTCGAGCTGATCCTCGGCGAACTTCTGGGTCTTGCCCTGATCTCTCACGCGGAAGCGGATGAAGATGTCGGCGATCAGTACGGCGACGCCAAACTCGTCGATCCAGCCGCGCGCCAGATCTTCCGCGCGCTGTGCCGCGAACCACTCCCGGATTCGAATGCACTGCCGGCGCGGCACCTCGATCAGCCGCCCCAGCGGATCGAGGGCGAGCCCCGGCGTCACGGCGATCTCCTGCGTGGTCGCCTCCCAGACGATGTCGAGGCCCGCCGCGGTGCCGGGGCCGAACAGGTACTCGAGACCGCGCGCCAGGCGGCCGCGATGGTAGAGTTGCTCATCGCTGAAATCGTCCGCGTCGAGCAGGGTGCCCTGGACGTAGTTCAGGCGCTCGGGCCCCTCGAGCGATGGGGCGGCGAGCGGATCGGGGCGCGTCGTCATGGGCTAGCTCCAGTGTCCGGTCGAACGAAGGCGCCGGTTCCGTGAACGAAGCGGCGCACGAGGTTGTCGATGCTCGGTACCAGGCCGAGATCGCGCGGCGGCGAGACCGTGGCGTCGACGGGGATCCGCACGCGCGCGAGCAGGATGCTGGTCGGGTCGCGGCCGACCTCGGTCGGGTCGCTGCGGACGATGACGACCTGACCGGAGGCGAGCACCCGGCGCACGGGAAAGCTGACTGGCACCTCGCGCTCGCGCACCACGTGCTCGTTCAGGCGCCTCGGGCGCGCCGAGAGCGGGTCTTCGTCGCCGCCCGTCCAGTCTTGGCTGCGATCGCGCCAGGCGCCGAGGATGCGCTCGCGCGACCACTGCAGCGCCGCCGCGCGATCGGCGGGGCGTGTCGCCAGGATGGCCTGATCGTCGGGCGCCGGCAGGGGCCCAGACGCCCCCTCGCGCCGGATGACCAGGGCGAGCTCGTAGCCGTCGCGCAGGCGAGTCGGCTGCGCCGCGTCGATGGCATCGAAGGGGCCCGTCGCGAACGCCGGCGTCAGCCCGCGCTCGCAGACGGACAGGCGCAGGAAGACATCGGCCACGATCACGGCAGGGGCCCCGGCGATGACGGCGGCGCTCAGGTCTTCCGGCAGCTGCATCTCGAACCACGAATCGTCGGGGCCATCGCCGCCGCGCAGGCGGATCGCCACCGGGCGTGACACCTGCACCAGGCGCCCGAGCGGGTCGAGCGCCAACCCGGGCTCGACCGCGAGCTGCGCCGACGCCGGGCGCCACACGACGCGCAGCCCTGCCAGCGTGCCGCTGCCGAACAGGTACTTGAAGGCGCGCGCGAGGCGACCGCGCTGGTGGCTCTGCTCGGCGAAGAAATCTTCTGCGTCGAGCAGGACGCCGAGGGCGTAGAAGGGCCGCGCCGGCACCTGCACCGGCCGCGCGGCGATCACGTCGGGGCGCGAGGTCACGCGCTCACCTCCAGGCGTGGGTCGAGGCTGGCGGCGCGCAGCAGGAAGGTCGTGCCGATGCGGGCCTCGTCGACGCGCGTGTCGGGCAGCGGCGCCGGGTCGCGCAGGAAGGTGTCGACGCCGACGAGCGACGCCAGGCCGACGATGAACGGTTGGCTGGCCCTCAGCACCTGCGCCTGCACGTGCGCGGGAGCCTCGAGCTCCAGCACGCGCTGGATGAGGCGCACCTGCTCGTCGCTCACTTCCTTCTGCACCAGCACGGTGAGCCGGTGCGCGAAACGATCGAAGAAGTCGTCGACCACGTGGGGGTCGACGAAGCGCTGGTAGATGTATGAGACCCACTCCTCGACGGAGCTGCCGCGGGGCCTCTCTGGCAGCACCTCGCGAAACACCGACAAGAACTCGCGCTGGAACTCGTTGCCGAGGACGAGCGTGTCGCCGACGATCGAGTTGCCGCTGTCGACGATGCCGGCGGTCAGCGGGTCTTCCTCGTCGGCCAGGTCAGCGCCGAGGATGGTCGCGAAGGTGCGCCGCAGCCGGTAGTCTTCAACGACAACGACCTCGCCGCGCGCGAGCGCGCCGCCGGTGGCGATGTCGAGCGCCAGCGTGAGCCCGCGCAGCGTGCCGTGCCAGCGGTGCAGCTCGGCCGCGCTCTTCAACGCGCGCCGCCGCTGCGCCGGTGGATACGCCGGATCGAAGACGAAGCCGATCCACTGGCCCAGCCACTCGAGCGCCTCTTCGGGGGCGCTCTCGGGGTCTGTCAGCAGGTGCGCGTTGGCGATGCGGTCTTCGAGCGGCGTGAGGATGCCCTCGAAGTTGCACAGGAAGCGCTCCAGGAAATCGGCGGGCGTCGACCGCTCGGCGACGGCGTCGGCCTCGGGCGCGAACACCTGCTCGCGATACAGCCGCGGCAGATACTGATCGACATACGAGAAGCGGCCGCCATACACGCGCAGGGCGGCCAGCTCGGGCGTCGACCGCCCGTTGCCCGAGAGCTCGACGCGCACGTGCAGGTAGCGCCCAGCGAGCGCGCTCACCAGGCGCCCCGCGCGCTGCACCAGGACTCCGAACAGGCCGGCTCGGTGCGGCCTCGGGGGGCAGGCGAGCAGCCCGGGATGGAAGGGCAGCTCGGAGGGTGAGCTCGACCAGACGCCGCGTGGCACGCCCGCGGGTGAGTCCACGTCGCCGAAGGCGTGCTCGAAGAACGCCGCGCCGGCAGGCAACACGGCAGACTCGCTCGCGGCGAGCCACACCCGCACGCCGCACTCGGGAGGGATCGACGCCTCCAGATAGAGCCGGTGCCAGGTGGTGCCGAGCCGGCCGCTGTCGAGCCGCAGAGGCTCGGTGCTGCCCGAACGCGCGAGCTCTGGCTTGCTCAGGCGCACGATCGGCCGCGGGCGGTCGGCGAGCACGCGCCGTTCTGGCGGCGTGTCGGCGGGTGCTGGCGTGAACGACGGATAGCGCACGGGCTCGCGCAGCACGTGCGACAGCGGCCCCTCCGTGTACTGCACGAGAGGGTAGAAGCCACCGAGCGGAGAGACCTGCACCTCGTCTGCGCCCGGCAGCGGGTAGGGCACCACTTCGACGCGCGTGAGCGGCCCGCCCGGCGTCTCGAGCTCGACGCGCACCAGGAACGCCAGCGTGCCAGCGTCGAGCCATCCGGCGCTGAAGGGGCGCGCCACTCCGGCGAGCCGCACGCGCGGCCCGAGCCCGGCGTCGGGCCCGAGCCGGCGAACGTGAGCGCTGCGGTCGGCGCCCCAGCACAGGATCACGGTCTGCCCTTGGCTGCTGGTGGCGATCGCGATCGGGTCGCCGTCGTCCACGCCGAGCTCTGCGAACGGGGTCAGCCGGGGCGGGTCGGGGTTCTCTTCGTCGGGCCGAAACACGTCGCCGTCGAAGCGGCGCAGGCCGCGCTGCGGGAATGGCTGCCCGTGGCTGCGCCAGATGCGGCGCCGGCCTCGATCCAGGATCAGCACGCCGCCGCCGGGTAGCGCCGCCAGGCGAAACGCCGTGAGGTCGGCCGCCTCGAGGCGGTGCTCGGGCCAGCGCTGGCGCGGGTCGCGCAAGAGCAGCGCGCCGTCGACCGCGAGATACAGGATGCCGTCGTGCCCGAGCGCCAGATCGCTCGGCGCGCTGCCGGGAAACACCGCGATCTCTTGCTGGCCTGGCAGCGCCCCCGACGCGAAGACGCGCCCGCCGCTCGCCGCGTAGGCGTACGTCTCGTGGGCGTCCACGGCCTGCGGAGTGATGGCGAGCAGATCCGTCGGATCCGCTTCTGGCTCCTCGAGCGCGAGCTCGCGGAAGCTCCCGAGCTCGAGCGTGAGCCGCTCGCGATCGTAGCGCAGCGCGTTCGGCGGCAACGGCTGCCAGTGCTGCTCGTCGGCGAGCGACCAGAAGCGCAGGCCGTTCGCGTCCATCAGCACACCTCCGGCACGACGGGGATGCCGATGCCGCCCGAGATGGCGCCGGCGTTACCCGAACCTGCGCCGCCCGTACCGCCGCTGGCGAACGGGTCGGCCACGCCGCGCAGGTCTTCCGGAGCGTCGGAGCCCGAGAGCGCGACCACCGCCAGGAGCTCGGGCAGCTGCCAGGGCTGGAGCTGGACGCCGAGGGCGCCCGAAGCCACGGCAGGAGCCGGCTCGAACGCGCCGCTCCGGCGGATGAACAGGCGCACGCCGCGCACGCTGGCCACTCCCGGCACCCGCGCAACGGCCACTTCGAGCTGGGGCGCGAGCACCGTCGCGCCGAGCTCCCAGCCGGTGCCCTGCACGCCGCCGGGCGGCAGCGACCAGAGAAAGGCGCGCAGCGCGAGCCGCACCGCGCTCAGCGTCTCTTCGTCGCCGAACCCGGAGCGGATGTCGATGCCCACGCTGATCCCGATCGGAACATACTCGGGACCGATCACGTAGAGCTCGGTGCCCACGGCGCGCCGTTCGGAGAGCCAGGCGTGAACTGCCTCGAGGAACGGCCGATCGGGTCGCGGCGCGGGCGGCAGGGCAGACTGGCTGCGGCTCGCCGGGATCACCAGGATCGAGACCACGCCCGGCACGTCGCGCCGCCGCTGCTGCGGTTTGAAGCGCGGCATGACCTCGACGCGCCCGACGAACACGCCGGGCGTGCTCGCCGCGATGCTCCTGAAGTCGTCGGCGGTGACGGCTCGATTTCGGTGGCGCAGGCTGGCAGGGATGCGACGCTCGGCCTCGATCAGCGTCTCCGCATCGGCGCCTCCGCGCGTGACCAGCGGCTGCGACACGTCGAGCGCCGCGACGACGCGCTCGCCCGCCGGATCGCGCCCGGAGATGACCTTGAGCTTGCCGGGAGGAAGGTTGCCCTGTGCCCCGCCGCCGGAGCGCATCTCGCGCACGCGCAGGCGCATGCCGAGCTCGGGCACGCGCCCCCGGACCCCGTCGCCGAAGCGCACGCTGCCGGCTTCGGCGTCGAGCGAGTAGACCCGCGAGTCGCGCCCGAAGGCGCTGACGTCGTCGACCCGCTGCCAGACCTGAAAGCCGCGATCGCCCTCCTCGATCTCGAGCACCAGGCTGGTGGCGTCGACCGCCGTCGTGTTGAGCGACACGATCTGATCCGCGGTGCCGTCGCTCTTGCCCACCACCAGGCTGCGGGTCGTCTGCGACTGCTCGATCTCCACGGCGTTGATCGCCAGCCAGGAGACGGCCAGCGACTCCAGCCGCTCCTTCGGGCGCAGGCGGATCCAGCAGATGAGGCGCTCTTCGATGCGGGGATCGTCGACGCGCGGCGGCGCCCCGGCGCCCATGCCCGCGTCGGGGTTGAGCCGGGTGTCGTTGCTCGGCGCTTCCAGGCTGCCGGCAGCGAACCCGAGCTGCAGCACGCCGTCGCGCGTCAGTCCGTTGGTGGTGTCGCGCAGCACGTCGAGCGCGCGGTAGGCGGGCTCGCTGCCCACCCGCTCCGCCGTCGACACCTCCCAGACGTGGCCGATCGGGCGGCGCGGCGGCAGCGCGTCGAGCGTCTCCACGGCGGCCGTCATCGGCACGAAGCCGATGTTCAGCGTGAAGGGCCTGCCGGTGTTGCCCGCGAGCAGCATGCTTCGCGTCGGCTCTCGCGTGGGCGCCGTCGGCGCCAGCACGGCCAGCCACAGCGCGCGGTCTGCGGTCTCCGTGATCAGGTCGAAGCCGCCAGGGGCCGGCGCTGCATCGGCAAACAGCGGCGTCGTGACGTAGGGAGCAGCGCTCGAGGCGTCGAGATCGGGGCGCAAGCCCTGGAGCACACCCCGCACGTCTGCGATGACCGTCCCGAGCGCGGCGCGCTCGCTCTCGTCGAGCAGCCGCTTGGCGTACACCTGCGCGCTGACGGGCAGCACGGTCAGCTCGCCGCGGGTCTCGAAGTTCGGCGGCCCGGAGACGCTGGCGCCGCTGCGGAGGGTGACGGCCTCGATGTTCGAGCCCGGCTTCGGGCTAACTCTGATCATGCCGCGCGCGGCCACGGCGGGCCGGATCTGGATGCCGAGCAGCTTCAGGAACACCAGCCGCTGCCGCTCCGGGATCAGGTTGGCTCGATAGAGCAGCGTATCGCCGAGCCAGGCGAAGAGCTCGATCAGCGTGCGACCCGGGTCGCCCACCCGCGGGTTCGTCCACTCGGGGGTGTGAGCGGGGATGCGCGCGATCAGCTCGGCAACGAGGCCATCGAAGCTTCGATCGTCGAGTCGTGGAGGATTCAGCGGCATGCTCAGGCTCCGGTGGCGATGGTCAATCCGACGCTGCCGGCGGCGCCGGTCCGCCGCAGCCGGTAGGCGATCTCGATGCGCAGGCGCGAGGGCTGCTCGGGCACGTCGCTCACGTCGACGCGGTCGACGTCGATGCGCGGCTCCCAGCGCGCGAGGTTCTCGTGGATGCGGTCGTGCAGGGTACGGCGCAGGCCGAGGCTGTCGAGGTCGTTCAGGAACTGGTCGAGGCCGACGCCGAAGTCAGGGTGAAACATCAGCTCTCCCGGTCGCGTCATCAAGATCACTCGAATGGCCTGTCGCACGCTGCCGTCGAGATCTGCCGGATAGGCGAGCTCGCCGCTCGCCTCCGGCAGCGGCAGCAAGGGCCAGCCAATGGGGATGCTCCGTTTCGCCATGTTCAGGGCTGCCTCTTCGGGATCGGGATGCAGATCTTGATGAACGCGAGCCACCAGAAGATGATCTGAAACAGGCTCAAGAAGATGCTGAGCACCATGAACGCGCACAGGGTGATCAGCGGGATGTTGAAGCCGCACAGCCAGGCGATGCCGACCGAAGTGCCGCGCTTGCCCTCGCCCTTGATCAGCTGATCGGGCGAGTTGCTGCGGATCACGTCGGCGATCGTCGATGGGACGGCGAAGGCCACGTTGGGCTTGAAGCGAGCGAGCGCTCCGGGCCCGAACGGATCGGGCAGCTGCACCACCGGCATCGGTGCGGGCCCGGTCTCGTACCAGGGCGCGATCTCGAAGGCGACGGTCTCTTCTGTCCAGTGAAGCGATGGCGGGCAGCCGTCGGCGTGGCGCACGCGCACGAACGCGCGCGCGCGGAAGCGATCGCCCGGCGCGTCGAAGCGAGACTCCTGGCGTCGCATGGCGTCGAGGCGCTGGCGCACCGTGTCCTTGATCGCGTCGAGGATGAGGCGCTCCTGGGTCTCGTTCGGGTGCACCCAGGCGCCGGGCATGCGGAAGCTGCTCGCACCCTCGCTCGGGCCGAGCACCAGCACGCGCGCCGCCTCTTCCAGGTGCTGTCCCATCGGCTTCGTCGGCGGGCTGTCGCTGTCCGGGAACGGCAGCAGGATCTGGTCCAGCCGGGAGCGCAAGAGGGCGGCGGCGTCTGTCTCTCCGAGCAGGTCGTACTGGATCACCATCTGCTCGACGAACGAGACATACTCCGTGAGGTCTGCGTTCGGCGTGGTCTGCCGCGCCACGCGCCGCCCGGCGAAGGGCAACCCGAGCCGCAGGTTGCTCGCGACGGCCTGGAGGAAGAGCGGGTAGGAGGGGTTGAAGACGTCGTCGTCGTCGAGCGGAGCGAGCGGGGGCGCGGGGTTGTTCTCCAGCGATGTCGTCGGCATCAAGCCGAACAGCAGCGTGGCGCGCGTCGCAGCGCTCACGCGCGCGGGCATCACGAACAGCTCGCTGACGCTCTCGGACAGGTCGCCCGCGCGGGGGCGCAGCGCCGCCACGCGCCGGTCGAGCTCGGCGTCACCGGTGGAGGGTCGATGCCGGCGGGCGGCGTCGGGGTCCGCGTCCTTGTCGACGCGCGATGACGACAGCGGCCCTCCGAGCGCCATCCAGCTCGCGGCGCCGTCTTCGGACTGCATCCAGCCTTCGTAGACGTCGCTGGCGCCGCCGCGGATTTGCCTGGAGACGCGGCGAATCACCAGCCCGGCGCTGTCAATCTTGGCAGGGTCGAGCCGGGGGCTGCCTGGCACGTCGCAGACGAGCTCGATCAGCGCGACGTAGGAGGTGCGATGTACGGGTTGAAACACCTTGGCCGTGCCGCTGCCCGGCTCGAAGATGGTCTTGCGCAGCTCCGAAAGCCGCAGCGGCGAGGCGAGCTCGTCGCGCACGTTGCTCATGAAGCGAGCGTCGGTGCGCTCCAGCAGGAGCGGCGCGGCCCCGCCCTTCAAGAACTTTGGCCCGCGGATGAGCACCGGGTCTGTGTGGGTCACCATACGTTGCCGGCTCCCGGGGTGTAGGTGGAGCCGATCACGGTCGTCGCCTGGACGGTCATGGCGGTGACCTGCCCGGAGAACGACGACTGCCCCGCCGTCACGTCGACCGTCGACGAGCGCAGCGAGGTCGCGCTCGCCCGGGCGTCGATGTCTCCGCTGGTCTCGATCGTCACCCCGCTCTGATCGATGCGCAGCTTCGAGCCGCCGGCGCTGAGCTCGATGTGACCGTTCGCCTCCCGGCTGATCTCGCAGAACGCCACGTCGCGCCCGCTCGCGTCGTGCGTGGAGAGCCGGATCAGGGCACCATCGCCCTCCTCGACGATCGCGATGCGGGTGCCTCGGCGCCCGACCAGCGTCCAGCGGTCTACCGACTTGCCGTCGCCACCGAGCTGCTCCTTGGGTCGAGCCCGGCCGTTCCAGACGGCGCCCATCACGATCGCCTGTCGTGGGTCACCGTTCAGGCAGCAAACGATCACCTCGTCGCCCACGTCGGGGATGAAGAAGGCCCCTCGATCGCCGCCCGCCACCGGCACGCAGACGCGCGCGGAGACGACGGCGTCTTGTGTCTCCGTCGCGTCGTAGGCGAGCAGGCGCACCTCGATTCTGCCGGTCTCCCCCACGTCTTCGACCGAGGTCACCAGCCCGAGGTGGTTCTCGCTCGCGGGGCGCAGCGCGGGCGCGTCGCTCGCTCGCGGGAACATCACGCCACCCCCAGGTAGGCCGACTCACCCTCGAAGTCTGTCAGGTACCCGAGGGAGAGGTCGAAGCGGTGGCAGGCGCGCGTGACGTAGAACACGTTGTCGAAACGGTCGCTCATGCCTTCGATGGTCACGTGGGTGCCGACGCGGATGGCGGGGTTCCCGTCGCTCGTGCCCTCCAGCACGACGAAGCGGCGCGCGCGCTGATCGTACGAGGCGTCTGCCATTGCGCGGGCCTCGGTGTCGTTGATCGCCGCGACGTGGCCGATGTGCTCCGAGCGCTCGCCGAGCGCGCGGGTCAACACCTCAGCCCCCTTGCGCCCCGAGCCCGGGCCGAGCGCGCGCCCCCGGCTCACGTAGGCGATGCGGTCGCCGCGCTCGGGATCCCAGCCGGCGATGGTCACCTCGCTGGCCTGATCGGCGAGGTCTGCCGTGACGCGGACCCGCAGCAGCTGGCCGTACATCGCCAGGTTCACCGAGCTGCGCTGCACCTCCGAGCGCGGGGCGACCTGGAGCTCGGCGTCGACGACCTGCAGGTCACCGTCGTAGGCGCGCAGGATGCGGCGCAGGAACGCGAGATCGCTCTCGTTGAGCTGCATCTGAGGCCCGATGCCGTCGCTGAAGCCCGTCACCACGGGGCGCAGCCCGGCGCGCTGCGCCACGTCGCGCGCGAGGTCGGCGATGGAAACGTCTCGGTGCATCGCGGTGCGCCGGTTCATGCGCGCTCGCTGCAGCGCGTCTTCGGCGAACACCACCAGCTCCGGTGAGCCGTGGCGGGCGAACTCCGCCTCGATGGCGGTGACCTTGCCGCTGAAGATGGCCTGAGGGCGCTGCTCGTCGCCCGAGTAGATGACCACGTCTGAACCGAATTTGAAGATGGCCTCGTCTTCGAACACGAGGGCGCCTCCGAGCGAGCGGTTGGCCAGGTTGGCGAAGCGCAGCTCTAGCTCGGAGAGCCCGCCCTCGTGCTCCGTCATGCGCATGGCGAGCAGCAGCTCCTTGGCGACGCTGCTCGCGACGCCGTCGACGTGCACGGTGGGCCGAGCTCGATAGATGAGCTGGTCGCTGAGTTGTTCCTCGGGGTTCGGCACGGTACTCGGCAGATCGCGGGGGGGGGGAGGGGGGTCGGGAAGTGCAGCGCCTTCAGAAGGCAGCGCCGTCAGAAGGTGCAGAGACGCGCGCGCAAGCGCTCGCGCCGCGTCGGGAAGGACAGCTCGTGCTGCTCGGTCTTGGTCGTATCGGGCGCTCGCTCTGCCGGGGCGCGCTCAGCCGGCTCGTTTGCTGGCCGCTCGAGCTGTGCCTTCACGCTGTCGATGGTCACGTCCATGGGTCACTCCTCATCAAAGCGGATGCGGTCGTTCAAGCTGGCGTCGAGCCCGACGTCGACGCTCAGCCCGCTCGCGCGAGAGCTCAGCGCGCGGCCGCCGATCTCGAAGCGAGCGCCAGCGTCGGTGCGGAGCTGCGACTCGGGTTGCAGCGGTAGCAGGCGTCGCGGGTCGATCCGGCGTCGCACGCGCGGGGGAATGGCGCGCGCCTGAAGCCCGGCGAACGCCCCCGCCGTGGCCGGCACGCCCGCGGAAGCGCGCGCGCCCCACGCGGGCCCCTCGAGCCGCGTGGGCGATGGCTCGCGCGCCGTGAAGGCGGCGACATGGGCCGCGCGCCGCGCGTCGGCGGCCCCCGCGAACGGGGCGCCCGATCGATGCCCCTCCGGAGCGAGCGCCGGTGCCAACAGGCCCGAAGCAGCGCCCCGAACGCCGGCCGCTGCTGCCGCGCTCGGGGAGGTGGCCACGAGCGCGGCGAAGGCCTGTGCGGGGCCAGCAGACGCGGCGCTGCTGGCGGGCTGCCCGTCGAAGCCGTTGCCTCCCCCGCCGAACGAGCCACCCGGCGCGCCCAGACCGGAGAGGCCGACCCCCCCGCTCGAGCCCGCGGCGCCGCCGAACCCCGCGCCCACGCCGAGCTCGAGCCCGAGGCTCGCGCCCGCACCCACGCCGAGCTCGAGCCCGAGGCTCGCGCCCGCACCGAATGAAACTCCGCCCGTGGCGAAGGCCACCGCTCCCCGCAGCTCGATGTCGACATCGAGCTCGAGCGATGCACCCGACAGACGGCGAACGCTCGCTTCCCCGTTCAGCTCGGCGATGGCGCGGGCGCTGAAGGTGTCGCCGCCGAACGACGCCG
>Ga0247763_1001947_pt1 | contig 11056 bp, 12 predicted proteins | sample UWRJL141409B4_FD_179926 | JGI IMG/M metagenome (GOLD analysis project Ga0247763, IMG submission 179926) | Plant litter microbial communities from Arlington Agricultural Research Station in Wisconsin, United States - UWRJ-L141-409B-4 | ecosystem: Environmental > Terrestrial > Plant litter >...
AACAGTACTAACGGAAACCCCGGTTTGTGCAAAGATATCAGCTGAAGAAAGGCCTACAATAGGAGATTTAAGGGTAACAATCAGAGCGCGCATGGAAATATCTGTATTTGGCGACATCTTGATCGTTGTGTTGACTGTTGAGCTGTGGAAGCGGGGTTGAGGGGTAAGATTACGTGGCCAGACCAGATGTGGTGTGGTTGCTGATCATTCAGTTAAAGGGGTGTGGCTGGCTTGGCATTGCGCAAAACTTTTGAAAGGCACCTCCGTATTGGCTTTATTTTTGGAGATGGCGCCGACACCATCGAATCTGCCTCTGGATTGGATCATACGATGGTGACCAGCCTGGTAAAGTATCTCGCGCTAGAGAAGCGGGCGGCCTTGGCATTGTTGATATTGGCGTTTTGGCGTTTTGGCGTTTTGGCGTTCGGCGTCCGTTTCAGCCGCGATCCCAGGCACGGCGGGCATCTCACACTCAGGGGTCGAATGCCCCAGCCACGTCTCCTTTTCGATCTTGTTATCTTTCTAACCAGCCTGCGAGTTGGTCAACCACTGCTCCTCAATCACGTCGTCGTCAGGTCCACAGGATTCGATACTACTCAACATGGCGACTCTGCAGAGCACATACTCGTACAGCCCTCTGCCATCGCCGACGTCCACTCGACTGGTTGAGTTCATCGGGGCAGCCCAGGCCGGAGGAATTATTCGCATCGCTCTCCGGACCTTCGACTTGAGCTCTATACCCCCTTTCCAAGCACTCTCTTACACCTGGGGCGACCCGCGATGTCCTCATCTCGACGCGGGCCGAGAAACAGACTACCTCGAGACCAAGCACGTAATCGAGTGCGGCGGACAGCGTTTCCTGGTGCGCCGCAATCTCTTGGACGCATTGAAGATGCTCTCCACCCACTCAGACATCATTTCGCCCTTTGTCTGGATCGACGCCATCTGCATTGACCAAAGCAACCTCCAGGAGCGATCATCCCAAGTTCAGATGATGGCAAGCATATACGGAGCCGCTAAACGGGTTGTCGGCTGGTGGGTCCCGCCGATGACACCACGGTCAGCGCTCTGAGTGTCGTCGACCGCCTTTCCGCGGTCGTACCGCAGCACCCCCGCTCTTTCGCCGATTTTCAGCATCTAGCGAGAAGATTCGACGCCATGCAGCTGACCGAGGCCGACTTCTTTGCGCCCCAGTCGTATGGGCAGAAACTTGGGACGCAGTGCATCACCAAAGCAGATTGGCTTGCCTGGATCGCGCTGCTCTATCGCCCCTATTTTGAGCGTGCCTGGATTGTCCAGGAAGTCACGCTTGCGCGGCGACTAGTTCTCGTCTGCGGGGACCGGGTGATCCTGTGGGAAACCTTTGCCACCAGTTGTTTCTTTATCATGGTTGTGCCCCTTTGGATGGGCCTGCTCAGCCAGGAGCACATTCGTTCTTGGCTGTCCCCAGGCTCTCCCGAGTGGCCTCGCTTCCACCGGCTGGCAGAACCTCATGGCATCGTCACCTTTCCGCTCGCTGCCGCCGGGCTGGCCAAGCTGAGAGCCTATTCGAGAGGACTTGTTGCCGACGACAAGTCCCAAACCCCGACAAATCACGCATTACGAGCACTCTTGGAGGATTACCGTGCCACTGTAGCGTCCGACCCGCGCGACAAGCTGTTTGCGTTTTACGCTCTCGCCGACCACAGCAAAGAGCCGTTCCTCCATCCCGTTGCCACAGGAGTCATGGTTGCGGATTACCAGCTACGGGTTGAGGCAGTCTACATCCGCTTCGCAAGGCTCATGTTGTTGGCCTACGGCAGCCTTCGAATTCTCAAAAGCCGCGAGCTGGATCATGTCCGCAAGCTGAAGTCGCTTCCCTCGTGGGTTCCCGACTGGAGCGTCATGCAATTTCCGCAGCCAATGCGGGAGACTTGCGCTCGGTGGGAAGCGTGCGGCCAAGAAAAGTGGGTTCCTGATGGTCGGTCGCTGGATGATGCCCTCTTGTCGGTTCAAGGGCGGCGTGTGGGGACGGTAGAACAAGTTGCCATGTCGGGCATGGATGCGCCGCCGGCAACCTTGGTGTGGGGGAGCATGTTTTCTTTGCTGCAAGGGGTCCCGTGGCAGCGGTTTGTGGATGGCCGGCTGCTTGGCGCAAATCTGGCGCCGATTGATAACGACGACGGAAGGCTCGATTTGGAGTCCCTGCCAACGCGCGTCGAGGTTCTTGCGCGGACGGTTGCTCGCGACGTTTTAGGCTCGCAGACGCCTGCTCCGGTTGACTCGCTCTGCAACGAGTTTCTCGCTTTTACAGCCGAAAAGTGCGTCAGGGCGATTGGTTTAGGATCGGTTCGACCGGCCAAAGGCAGCGCCTGGAATGTGAAGTCGTGGCGGTCTCGTCTCACCGGACGCCCCGCGTGGTACGAGTTTGCCGAAGATGACCGCCGACTAAAACCCATACTGGAGGCCTTCGAGTCCGAACCAGGGGGGTCGAGATTCAGCTTTGATGCGCTGTGGGCAAGGGTGGAGGAACAGTGCAACCAAGTTGCCGTGAGCGGATACGCAGCCCATAGCAGCGCCGATCCACTGATGAAGGCGTGCGCCCAGTTCAAAAGGCAATCCGAGCTGAGTCTCAGCTGCAGGGTGGTCTTTCGTACCAGCGGTGGCCTCCTCCTGGGAACCGGGCCCGCCAATACCCAACCTGGAGACGAGGTGTGGGTCCTGTCAGGAGCTGACACGCCCGTTATTCTCCGCCCATCTTCATCGAGTCACCGTTTCTTAGGCGACGCCTATGTATATGGAATGATGAACGGACAAGCATTAAAACAATTTCCTACAGTATACAACCTTGTTTTAGAGTAGTGTCGGGGTCTTCCTTGATCACCCTGTGTAGCCTATTACATTTCTGATTCTTCTACTCGATCAACTAAGATGCCGCCGACACTGAGTACTTGTCACAGCAACCAAACAAAACACGAGACAGGGCCACGCAGTAGTTGTGGCAATTACGTAGAAATTGCAAGGTAAGGAGAAGAAGAAGAAGAGGAAGGGCTGCAACGGGGCTGCAACTTTAGAGGTATGGTGCTGAGGCCCCACTGTAGGTCACTTAGATGGTCTGAGGTTTAAGGGGGGTACTAAAGGTGTCTACATTATTTGTTGGTAACTGTTTTACAGCTGTGACAATTTTTTATCACACGAGGGTAAGTGATGGTAGATGTAGGTAGTCTTGGTGTTGTATTACAGGTTAAAGACAAGACGGTTCCTAAGAGATGATTTCTTACAAGCCTCGTGCTCTCCTGATTATCACTCTTGTTCCCCCTGATCCTTTTGTTAAGTCAATTGTCGAGCACCGTCGAGGGTGAGATTGTCGAATAGATTGTAGAGCACGCCGTCGGCTATGTCCCTGGCTCCCTAATTGGCACCATGACTTACTGTTGTGAGACTTGCCAGGAAGGCTGCGCTAGCGAAGGCAGTAAAATTGCACTAAGTTACAGTGGAACTTCACAGCAAAGTTCATGTTGTCCCCTGCACGTGATGCCATGTTTGTGTCAGGGGCTTGACAGCCTTCAAGACCCCACGATCGTCCCCTCATCTTTCATTGGAAGAGCCATCTTTGTATACATTTGGGGCACCTGAAAATGCAGTCGAGGAGTTCGGAAATGCAACTGAGATTTTCAACGCTAGAATCGGGCCCCTAATCGTGTGATTGGGGACCTGTTCACTCGCACTGGTTGGCAAAACAACAACGTGTGGTGCCTCAGGCAGCATTTTGCCCCCAAAGCCGTGCGGGGATTCCATGCTGCACATGGAATAGACCAAGCTCGTTTTCCCAGGTCCAGCTACAGATATCGGAGCGTTCGGACCAAAGAGTACAAGCAAAGATGGATAGTTTGGAAGCGCTCCCCTCCCGGGAATTTTGCCCGTCCACCATGTCACCCTACATCCCCAAGTCAACCTGATATAAGCCGACTAATTATATGGATTGGGAAAATTTACCCGCCCCGTCTCACCTCGACCGTGAAGATTGGGCCTGCATGCTCACTCCCTTGGGCGGCGACGACAATGACTCATTTGATAACATCGATGCCCTCCCGCCCTTTGTGTATAAGCCTCTCAGCTCGCACCAACGCGAGATCCGGATACTCTATCTGTACGGCAGTCGAAACAGCGACGGCATCCCCACAGCGCTCCTCAACCACGAGTCTTTAGACGCCAGACCGCCATACATCGCCCTCTCGTACGTCTAGGGCGACCCGACCGTGCAGCTGCCCATCGCAGTCAACAGCCAGGTTTTGCTGATTTGTTTGAACTTGTACTCTGCGCTCGAGCATTTGCGAGTGCAGATCGGGTCTCATGTCCTGCCCATCTGGATCGACGCGATATGTATCAACCAAACCAACAATGTCGAGAAGGCAAGCCAGGTGCCGATGATGGGTGAGATTTATGCGTCGTCCATGTTTACGTTGAGCTGGCTTGGGCCCGAGGCGGACAATAGTGGTGTCGCTGTCAAGGCGCTGGACCATATCGGCGACGCATCTGGATTGTCCAGGAAGTCATCCTCCCGCCGGCGGTATACGTCATGTGCGGAACTGTCGTCAGTACGTTCCACACCGTAGGCCTGGGCATGACGGCGCTGTGCGAGCTATCTTTGTTGAATTCTGTGGTTGGCGGGGAGCTGACTAGCAAGATCCAACCGTTGCTGAGTATCACAAGGGAATGCGACCCGAGATTGATACAAGCGGCGATGAACTCGCAGGACCCCAGGGGCACAATGCCGTTGGCTAAAGGTCTGTTGAATGTGTCGCGAATGGGTGCGACGAATCCCCTGGATCACATGTTTGGGTTGTTTAGATTGGTAGGTGATTTAGATGAGTTAGATTGAGGTCGACTATGAGATGACGCCCTCGGCACTTTACAGCAACCTAACGTCGGCGCTACTGAGGCAGGGAAACCGGTATTTACTGTCATGTGCGTGTGGCAGTGCTTGGAGGAGTGGGCACAATACTGATGCCATGCCGTCCTGGGCGGTCGACTGGTCCCGCGACAAGGGAGAGAAGGTCCTTCCAATCTGGAACCCAAGATACAGGCTCTACCAAGCGGGCGGCACCCACAAGGGCTGGTTTCACACTCCCTCAATAGAGGGTTATGTGCTCCGACTCCAAGGCGCGGTTGTCGATATTGTCGAGGCACTGGGGCCGCCGCCGCCCATGCAGGACACAGACCAAGTCGGGAACTATCTCGCCTCGCTGGAGAGCTTCACGGGGACCACCTGTGGCATGGGGTATGGAACGCCCGGTAGGCTCGAGGACGCAGTCCACCAATTCTTGTTTTTGGATTGCGAGGTTGGCATCTTCTCCGACGCCGGTAGATATACCAGGGGAGCGACAAACTCGACAGTTGAGGGCTACTACTGCGAGATGGGAAAACAGAATGTGCCGCTCGCCATTGCTATTCCTCGTGTGTCGATTCATGCGTCTGGTGCCATGGCGCATGTGGGGAGACAGCTGTTTGCGACAGGAAGGGGCATGCTTGGACTGGGTCCGCCAAATGTGGAGCGTGGTGATCTGGTATGTGTCGCGGATTTGAGGTTCCGTTTGTGCTTCGCACGGCCAATGATGTGAGGAACTCGGTGACAAAGAGGAAGTGGCCATGCTATGGAAGAAGGAAGCTTATTCGTGCGTCCTGATTGGGGAGGCGTATGTCCAGGATGTGATGGACGGGGAGGGGCTGAAGTATGGAACGAAGGCCGAGTTTGCGATCCAGTAGGTGGGATTAAACGTGGTCTACATATCGTCCTTGCTATTTCCTGAGTGTTTGTGCGCAGCATCGTCATGCAGGGTGTGGATATCACGAACAAGGAGAACGTTGAGATCACCTACACCTTGGGGTTGCGCGGAGCCTGGGGTTTGAGCTGCTGATTCCGTTCGATAACGACGCGTTTGGGACCTTCTGATGATAAATAGTTATGTGGAGCTGGAGCCAAAAAGCATGGTTCTGATTGTGCAGGTTCCCGAGAGCTTGGCAGTTGGTCCTGGGGAGACGAAGACCACGACGTAGGTGACTCCCCTTTCAACCCCAAGCGGATGATGATGATGATGATGATGATGATGATGATGATGGCTGACTCGGTAGTGTAGATTCACATTCGACTACCCCAAAGGATTTTCCAACATTCCGGCCTACAGTGGCAAGATCTTCATCGGTGGAAGCAACGGCGAGGTTCTTAGCGTTCCGTACTTTCGGATGGCATCGGATATCAGGGCGGATCTGGGCGCCATCTTTCCTCAAGGGCCACCACCGCCTCGAACTATCCCAGGATCTAGATTAGACTTTGATGCCATTTGGGATCCTACTGTTAGTGACGACTGGGATAAAAGGATTTGGCCTTTTGCTGTCAGGCCGCTGTAGTCGAACATCTCTAGGGCTGGATGTTGCTGGGCTGGTAACACATCTGGTCATCACGCACGCAATCCTCAAGTTCCTCAAACTTCCCATCTCTCGCGGCAGGGTTCCTCCACGTAGCCCACGTTTTCCCGCCCCAGCCGTTCCAGACGCCCTCCAGTCCATCAGTCAAAGATGCTGTGAGCCCCCGGGGCGTCAATTGAGAGTCGTGCACTCGATCCACACAGACCTTTCTTATCGACTTCGGCCCGGCCAACTTATACAAGAAGCCCCAGCTTCCCCCGTTGTAGAAACTGTTAGCTGACAGCCTATATTTCCGTGCCTCGGTGATCCGAGTCCACAGAAGACTAGAGGGACTCTAGTCACCGCACTAAGGCCAGGAGACGTGATAGCTCACTAAAACAAAATGTGGCATTACCAGAAACGCCCCCGGATTCATGTCCTGAAGGTGCTGAGCTGCTGCTGAGGGCTACGATAAGCTCTAGCCGCCAAGCCAAGTCATAAACCCCTCCTATCTAAATATTGGGTTCGCCTTTGCATATTAGCGAAGACACCCTTACACAAAAACTCGCTCGAGGCACCAAGCAACGTCTTCCCCAAAGTCCCGATTCAGATGCAACAGCGACTTTCTCCACGAAGGTCGAGATGCCAGAGTATATCTGACCGGCAATGGACAGAAGTCGGCTACCAAGGCTACAACGCTAAAGACTTCAATCATGATCGATTCTGCTTTTGCTGGGTCCCTCAAAAAAAGTAGATTGCCGAACTCGACCCATGTGGTTCCGTAGTTCTACCCAATAGCGGGATTACCCGGCAAGCCGTCGCCAAGGACTGGGGGAATTCATCCGCTCCAATCGGTCTTGCACAGCAGTGTGACACCCGTAGCTGTGACTGCATCGCACAGCCCTCCCTCCAAGTAACCACCAGAGAAAATCGTTTTACATCGCAGTGCTTTATGAACTCCGAGACACCACCTCCACGATTGACTCACCTCGCTTTTTTTCTTCTTCCAAACTTTGTAGGGCCCGATATTGTTACCATCCCAGCTCTGGATAGCAGTAGCGCATTGGAATCAGCTCTGGTAAAACGCTGACAGCTCCACAATGTCTCACCTCCCTGGCTCCTCCAACCACCTCGTCTTGGGACTCCCCCGAACCGAGCTCTACGTTTCCGCCATCGTCTGTCTCTTCACCCTGTACGCCCTGCTCACAGTCCTGTACAACCTCGTGCTCCACCCCCTCCGCTCCATCCCCGGCCCCGTCATCTATCGCGCGTCGCGTGTCCCATATGCCCTGGCCCTCCTCACCGGCCGCGCCTCCTTCATCACCCACGCCCTCCACGAGCGCTACGGACCCGTCGTCCGCCTCAGTCCGAACCACCTCTCCTTCACCGACATACGCGCCTGGAAGGACATCTACGGCCACCGCACCCACCCCGACCTCTCCCTGGACGAAAACCCAAAGTCCAGGCTCTTTTATGGCTTCCTCCCCGAGATAGCGCCCAGCATCGTCGACGCCTCGAGGGAGGAACACGCGCGGCTGAGAAGGGCGCTGGCGAACGGGTTTAGCGATAAGGCGCTGAGGGAGCAAGAGGGGAGGATTAGACGCTATGTGGACCTGCTTGTACTGAGGCTCCAGGGCAACATGGGCAGGGTGGACGTGGCCAAGTGGTACAACTGGGTGGCGTTTGATGTGATTGGGGATTTGGTGCTGGCGGAGCCGTTTGGGTGCCTGGAGAAGGGGGAGTATCACCCGTTTGTACGGCTGGTTGTGGAGTCGGTGCAGGGGTTCAGCCTTCTCGTGGCCGTCAACTATTTGGGTTTCGGGTGGCTGGTGAGGGTTGCGTGGGTCATGGGGATCGGTAGGTTGGTCAAGAAGTTTAGGAACGGGTTGAAGGAGAAGTTGCAGTTTAGGTTGGATACCAGGACTGAGGTAGAGGATTTATTTGAGGGGTTGATGAGGCATCGAGAGGAATGGGTGAGTTCAAAACACTGCTCTGGAGGGGGGGGGGGAGAGAGGCTGGCGTTGACAGATAATTATAGGGTGTCGATGAGGGCCGACTTTTGTCTAACGCCTCTGTTTTGGTCGCTGCCGGGTCAGAGACAACCGCTACCTTGCTGTCAGGGGCGACATACCTCCTCTTATCCCATCCGTCCTCACTGGAACGCTTGAGACGAGAGGTCCGATCGTCCTTCCAAAGCGCCGACGAGATCACCATCGCTTCAGCGAGTCGCTTGACGTACATGGTTGCTTGCCTTGGCGAAGCACTCCGACTCTACCCTCCGCTCACGGCGAATCTAGTCCGTCAAGCCGCCGAGGGAAGTGCTGTGATCGCTGGACGTCTCGTCCCGGGGGGTACCATGATGGAGTGCCAACCCTGGGCAATGAATCACAGTAGTGCTCACTGGAAGGATCCTTGGGCTTTTCGACCGGAGAGATTCCTTCACAACGATACCGAGGAGAGAGATGTCATGGAAGCCCTGCAGCCGTTTAGTCTCGGGCCTAGAAACTGTATTGGGAAAAAGTGAGTGTGACTTGACGCCCTAGCTCGTAAAACGGCGGTTACTGACGGCAGCAGTTTGGCGTATGCTGAGATGCGTCTTGTTCTTGCTAGGATAATTTATAGTTTCGACTTGAGACTAGATGAAGAGAGCCGCGGATGGATGGAGAGGCAGAAAGCCTACCCGTTGTGGGCCCGAGGACCGTTGCATGTTCATATATCCCCTGCCGAATCCCGGGGTGGCGGCGCAGTGGAAAGGCGCTAGCTTGACACAATCTCGCCGATCTCGACATGCATTCGGCCCATGAGCCCACTTACCAATGACTTAGCGTTGCCTCACCGAGAACTGTCGGAGGCCGCCTGCAGCATTTTTTCTTGTGGGGTGGTTACCGACGAATGGGATGCTCTTTTCGTTATTTCCCTAGCTGAAAACGCACTCCAAGCCATCACGATCGAGGACTGTGCGTATATTCGGGCTAGCCGTTTCCTCGTAATCGGTGAATGGCGTCTTTGACGCCGGCCTAGAGGGTTTTTTTTTTGGGTGAGTCCCGCGAGGTTGCCACGTAGCTGGCACTATTCCTAGATTCCTAGCAAGAGATTCAAAGGTTTTCTAGAAAACCGAGTGGCTTAGAGCGCGCTCCTGGTGAAGATGGGGACCTGGCTCTAGATAAAAGGGAGCTTCTTCCTTTCATCCCGAAACGCATCTCGCTACCCACTCATCGACACTACTTCACGATGGGCCGATCCGCTGCTTCATCACGGCGCGCTGCGCTTTGTATCGGCCTCACCATGTCCCGCATGGCTCAGGCTTCATACAACTGGACGCAATGCAAAGAGGATATCAAGAGCATAGGTACGCAGCGGGAACAAATCGATAGGCCCTGTGAACCAAGCCAACCTCAGCAGGTACCTTTACAATGGTACCGTTACTGGACTGAGCGACCTCGCGCGGTTGGATGACCCTGATATAATCAGGGTCACATACGAGGTTAGAACCTAAATGCCCTCCCCCCCTCCCCCAAATCCATAATCCAGCCGAGACGGCTTCTAACAAGCCGAGCTCTGCAGGCTGCAAGATCATTTGCCACAATGGCAGTGCGGTTCATAAAGCCCCGAATATGATGGGCTACGTCGCAAACTGGATCCTTCCGCTTGCTATTCTCCTGGACCTTCCTTACGAGTCACTGCACCGAAACAGGCTCTCGAGGCCGCTCATCGCTCTTCTCAGCCGGCTGGGATCTCCCCAGACCGCCTTAACAGCAACAATATTCAACCTTGGACAAATACGACAGTCCTATCGTCGCGTATACACGAACCCAACACTACGACAACACATCTATACAGCGCAGCATACTTTGTCCTCACATGCGTCAACCAACTCGACGGGGCTAAATCTCGTCGACCGCCAGAGCAGGCCTCAGCCCATGCTCAACCTCCTCATCTATGGCCTCTTCCGGCCGCTGTCCCACGACGGCAAACCCGACGTCGAGCTCACTAGGCAGCTGCTAAGCACAGTGGCCTTCCAACTGCGCATGCTTCGCCGCCGCGGCGTGATCCCCATGCTCGCCAACCTGGCCGTCTTCCTCGTCGCGCTCATCTTCTCCATTGTGCTCACCTTTGCTGAGCTGGGCCGAAGCATCTCCTTTTCCTTTTCGCTTGCTTTCGGGCTCCTCATGACTTGGCTTCCGCTCCTGTTGGTTTCCGCCATTGTGGATCGTAACCCCATATCTTCTGATCGATCTGCGTAAGTTGATCTCCCCCTCGCCTTTCTCCTAAAAGACTCTTTCCGTGACTGATACGTGATATAGCGAGCTTATCCCTCGATGGCTATACGGCGTTTCGGCAGTCAGATCCTGGCAGGAGAAAGTCGACAACAACTACGCCAGCGACCACCGCAAGCTCAAATGCTCGATGTGAAGTGGTGGCACCTCGATACCGTGGTGCCGGACGAGCTGCACGTCGGATAGTTCATCGGGCAGGGTAGAAAAGTCCAATACTTTGGGCTGCCTCACCCATTTCTCAGTGCCTCTGAGCATACCGACTTTCGCAGGGTGGGGCGTGCAAATCTCCAGTCATACGCGCATAGGACGGCGAGGAATCCGCATGGATGGAAGCCAGCGGCGTGGTACATCACCGCCCTGAGTGCTTTTTTTTTTTTTTTTTTGGTTTGGGTTGT
>Ga0247763_1001948_pt1 | contig 11055 bp, 7 predicted proteins | sample UWRJL141409B4_FD_179926 | JGI IMG/M metagenome (GOLD analysis project Ga0247763, IMG submission 179926) | Plant litter microbial communities from Arlington Agricultural Research Station in Wisconsin, United States - UWRJ-L141-409B-4 | ecosystem: Environmental > Terrestrial > Plant litter >...
CTCGAGATCGGCTTCGAAGCGCAGACGCCGACAGCGTTGATCATCGTGGATCGCTCATCGAGCCAGTGGGATCAGTACCCCAACCACACCTGGGAGCCGATGAAGACGGGCATCATCCAGGTGGTGCGCGACGTTCAAGAGGATATCCGCGTCGGCGTCGTCACCTACACGGGCCAGAACGGCGGCGCTTGCCCCGACCTGTTTCCTGCCATGAACCAGGTGACGTTCGACAAGAACAACCTGCCGGCCGTCGAGGGCGCGCTGTCGAGCATCGATCGTCCTCCATACAAGGGCGAGACGCCGACCGCTGCGACCATTCAAGCTGCGCTGCCCGTGCTGCTCGCGGATCCCTCGCCGGGCGAGAAGGTGATGCTACTCGTCACCGATGGCGATCCGGACTTCTGCAACGACCCCGATCGCGTGTGCGCGATGGATGCGGTGATCGGCGCCGTGCAGGCTGCTTTCAATCAGGGCGTGACCACGGCGGTGTTCGGGCTCCGGCGCGCTGAGCTGTCCGAGCAACACCTGCGCGACGTAGCGAACGCGGGCTCCGGGCAGCCCGTGGCTCTGCCGCCGGGCATCAACAGCGAGGAGGACCTGCGCAATCGCTGCCGCAACAACCCGGCGGGCTCGCTCGCGGGCACCTACGCCGCAGCCGGCGGCAACGCGCAGTACTTCCAGGCGAACGGCACCGATCAGGCCGCGCTGGGCGCTGCGCTCGACGCGGTGATCTATGGCATCCGAAGCTGCATCTTCGAGCTCGATGGTGCCGCGGAGATCAACCCCGACAACCTGGGCGGCGCGCGCATCACGATCGATGGCAGCGCCCCGCTCGCCTTCGGCGACGCCAACGGCTGGAGGCTGAACTCGGACACCCAGGTCGAGCTGCTCGGCTCCGCATGCCAGCAGATCAAGAACCCAGCGACCGGCGGCATCAAGTTTGACTTCCCGTGCGACGCGCTGATCCCGCGCTAGCCCGCCCAGGCGCGGGCCTTCACTGCCAGCGGAAGGTGCGGGCGGAGATGGCGAAGCCTGCGAGGGCCCACGCCATCAGGATGGCGAGCTCGGGCGCGATGCGCGTCAGCGTGGCGCCCTCGTTGTAGGTGAGCCGCAGCGCGTCGACGAGGGCCGTGAGCGGCAGCGCCTGGATGAACGGCTGCATCCACTCGGGGAAGCGCTCGTTGGTGAAGTAGGCGCCCGAGAGCACCCACATCGGCAGCTGGATGAAGTTCATCCATCCGGTGGCGACCTCGGTGTTGTCGACGCGAGCGCCGATGAGCAGGCCCAGGCCAGCGAACGCAGCCGCCCCGATCAACGCGGCCAGCACCAACCCCAGGCCGCTGCCCTGCACGATCGTGCCGAACGCGAGCGCGCCGAAAGCGACCAGAACACCGAGCTCGAGGCCCAGGAAGACGAGCCGCGAGAAGAAATACGAGAGCAGGTAGTGGCTGCGCCGCATCGCCGTCACCGCAAAACGCCTGAGCAGCTTGCGCTTGCGCGCGACGACAAAGCTGTAGCCCACGCCCCATACGCTGCTGCCCATGATGTTGAGGGCGATCAGTCCGGGCAGCAAGAAGTCGATGTAGCGAGTGCCGGGCAACGTCTGCGGCTCGTCGCGGGGCGAAAGAACGTCGTGCCGCCCGCTGGCGCGCTGGAGCTCTGCGTCAGCGAGCGCTCGGGCGAGCCGCGCAGAGCTCGAGACCGCGTCGTAGCGATAAACGGGCTCGGCGCCACGCAGATCGACCACCAACGCATACCGGGTGCGGGCGAGGCCGCGCAGCGCCTCCGCTTCGGGAACGCTGACAGCGGCGAGCACGTCGCTCTCGAGCAGCGCGCGCGCCGCGCCAGACTCGCCGGGCGCCAGCAACGCCACGGCAGGTTTCTCGGGCGGCTGGCTGCGAAAGGCGAGCCCGAGACCGATCGCCATCACGATCGGGAAGCCGAACACCCAGAAGATCATGCCGGGCTCGCGGAAGAACTCTCGCAGGCGCGCCTTGGTGAGCTCGAGCAGGGGGTGGAAACGCTCCGACGTGACACCAGCGACGGGCGCGCTCACTTGCTCACCTCCTCGGCGACGGTCTGGGCCGCTTGCAAGCCGCGACCCGTCAGCTGCAGGAACACGTCATCCAGCGTGGCTTGATGCGTGCTGAGCCCGATCGGCACGACGTTCTGGCGCTCGAGCTCGAGCAACACGCTGGTCAGGCGCTTCACGTTGCGCCCGACCGTCAGACGATACTGTCGCTCCCGGCGGGCGACCGACTCGACCCCGTCGAGCCGCTCGAGGCTCGCCACGTCCACGGCGTCGCCGGTCTCGAACTCGACGAACTGCACCTGCCCGAGGCCGTCGACCAGCTCGGCAGGGGTGCCGCCGGCGATCAGCTTGCCCTGATCCATGATGGCGATGCGGTCACACAGCGTCGCTGCTTCTTCCATGTAGTGGGTCGTGAGCAGCACGGTGCCGCCGGCAGCGCGAAAGCGTTCGACCACCTGCCAGAGAGACTGGCGCGCGCGCGGATCGAGGCCGGTGGTGGGCTCGTCGAGGAACAGCAACTCGGGATCGCCCACGAGCGCGCACGCCAGCGCGACACGCTGTTTCTGGCCGCCCGAGAGCGTGTGGTAGCGGCTCTGCCGCTCGGCGCGGAGCCCGACCCAGTCGAGCACCTCGTCGATGCGCCGCCCTCGCTCGCAGAACGATCGAAACAGCTGCAGCACCTCGAGCACCTGCAGCTTGTCTCCCAGCGTCGTCTCCTGCAGCTGCACGCCGAGCCGCTGGCGCAAGGCATGGTCGTTCCCCTGCCCCCAGCGCATCCCCAACAGCTCGATGCTGCCGGCGTCGGGCGCGTGCAGGCCCTCGAGCATCTCCACCGTGGTGGTCTTTCCCGCGCCGTTCGGCCCGAGCAGGCCGAGGCACTGGCCCTTCTCCACTTCGAGATCGATGCCGTCGACGGCCACCTTCTTGCCGTAGCGCTTGACCAGTCCGCGACAAACGATCGCCTTCGCCATGCGCCTCGGGGTCTAGCGGCCGGCTCGCGTCAGAGCGGCTGAGCGCCGGTCGAGAGCAGCGCGTTTTGCACGACCGACAGCGCGTCGGCGACCTTGATCCGCTCCTGGCGACGGCTGTCGCGGTAGCGGATCGTGACCGTGTCGTCCTCCGACGTCTGGCTGTCGACCGTCAGGCAATAGGGCGTGCCGATCTCGTCGTGACGCGCGTAGCGCTTTCCGATGGCGTGCTGCTCGTCGTAGCGCGCTTTCACGCCGGCGCTGAAGAACGCCTCCGCGATGCGGCGGGCGACCTCGGGCATGCCGTCGCGCTTGACCAGCGGCAGCACCGCCGCCTTGTAGGGTGCGAGCCGCGGGTGCAGCTTGAGCAGATTGCGCTCGCCCTTGCCGTCTTCGCCGCCCGGCTCCTCCGCGTAAGCCTCGCACATCAGCGCCAGCACGCCACGCGTCGCTCCCGCCGCCGGCTCGATCACATGGGGCACGTACTTCCAGCCCTTCTGGCCCGTCTCCGGGTCAGCGGCCTCGACGTCGTTGTAGATGAGCTTCTTACCCGAGCCCGTGGTGTGCGCCTTGAGATCGTAGTCGGTGCGCGAGGCGATGCCCTCGAGCTCGTCCCAGCCCCAGGGAAATTTGTACTCCACGTCGAAGCAGCCGTTCGAGTAGTGGGCGAGCTCGTCGGGGCCGTGCTGGCGGAGCCGCAGGTTGTCCCCGGCGAGCCCGACAGCCTTCCACCAGCGCAGGCGCTCCTCTTTCCAGTAGTCGAGCCACTTCGGCCCCTCTCCGGGAGGCACGAAGAACTCCATCTCCATCTGCTCGAACTCGCAGGAGCGGAAGATGAAGTGCTCGACGGTGACCTCGTTGCGGAAGCTCTTGCCCATCTGCGCGATGCCGAAGGGCGGCTTGAGCGACATGCTCTGCTGGATGTTGAGAAACTGAACGAACATCGCCTGCGCGGTCTCCGGGCGCAGGTAGACGGTCGATTCGTTCAGCACCTCGTCGACCCGCTTGCGCAGGGCCGCGTCTTCGAGGCCCTCCGCAACCGCCGCCTTCGCTGCCTCGATCACGCGCCCGATCGGGTCGACCGGGCCGAGGCTGGAGCGGAACATGGTGTTGAACTGGCGCTCTTCGCTCAGGAACGGCGAGCCGCAGTTCGGGCACACGTAGCCGCGGTCCCCCGTGCGCGCGCCGAGCAGCTCCTTGCCCCGGCGCTCGAGCTTCGCGCCCTCGGTGCGCTCCAGCTTCTCCAGCGCCAGGCGCGCCCGCTCTTTGTCGCCGAGCGTGATGGTCGCGGCCTCGCCAGCCGCCACCTTCGGCGCCTTGTCGGCGCGGAAGCGCTCGCCGCACACCTTGCAGTCGACGAGGGGGTCCGAGAAATTGGCGACGTGGCCGCTGGATCGCCACACGTCGGGATGCATGATGATGGACGCATCGAGCCCGACGATATCTTCGCGCTGGTGGACCATCGCGCTCCACCACTCGTTCATCAGGTTGCGCTTCAGCTCGACGCCGAGCGGACCATAGTCGTAGGCGCTCTTGAGGCCTCCGTAGATCTCGGAGCTTTGAAAGACGAAGCCCCGCCGCTTGCACAGCGAGACGACCTTTTGCATGAGCGCTTGTTCGGAGCCTTGTTCCGCCATTTGACCAAGGGCGTGTTAATGCGCCTGGCGCCGAGCCGCAATCGGTTCCGCGCCGGAGGGAGGCGTGCCGCGTCCGAACGCGGCGCACCGGGTATCGCACGACCGGGCCCCGGTACGCCGACGGAGCACGTCTCTCGGGCCCTGCTCCCGGGTCACCCAGAATCGCCAATAGACTTATGATATCGAGCTGTTAAACAAGTTCCACCAGGACCCTCGTCGGCTCGTCTCGCGTTCCTCGCTCGCGCGTGCTTGGCGGCACCCTCGCCGAAGGCTAAAAGCCCGAGCGTTGACGGAACAGGCTCAAATCAAACGCTGGGAGACGCGGGTGCTGGAGGCGTTCGAGCCCGGCGCTCCCGCGCGCACGGCCTCGGTCGAAGACCTTCCCACGCTACAGCTGGCCGAGGGCGCGCTCGACGCCGCGGCGGGCTGGCTATCGCGGGGCGTACCGATCGCGATCCCCACCGAGACGGTGTACGGGCTCGCGGCGCGCGCACGCGACGCCCGAGCGGTCGCCGCCGTCTTCGAGATCAAGGGCAGGCCGGCGGATAACCCCCTGATCGTGCACGTCACGCGCGAGAGCCACCTCGGGGAGGTCGGGGCTCGGTTGACACCGCTCGCCGCGTCGCTCGCGCGCCGCTTCTGGCCCGGGCCATTGACGCTCGTGGTCGCGGGCGGGACCGACCTGCCCTGGGTCACCGCCGGGCTCGACAGCGTGGCCGTACGCCACCCCGCGCACGGTTTCGCCGCGGCGCTCATCGAACGCACCGGCCCGCTCGCGGCGCCCAGCGCCAACCGCTCGGGCCGCCCGAGCCCCACCTGCGCGCGTCATGCCGCCAGCGACCTCGACGGGCTCGTGCCGCTGGTCGTCGACGCCGGCGAGCTCGAGCACGGTCTCGAATCGACCGTGCTCGACGTGCGCGGCGAGCAGCCCGTGCTGCTGCGACCGGGCGCGCTGACGCTGGAGCTGCTCGAGGCGGCTTGCGGGCGCCCGATTCGGAGCGCCACCGCGCACGGGCCCGTGCGGGCGCCGGGCATGAAGTATCGCCACTACAGCCCGCGCGCCGAGCTGTGGTTGTATCCAGCGGGCGGGCGGGCGTCGCCGCGGCTGGCGCGCGATGCCGAGCGCCTCTCGCGCATGGGCCGCCGCGTCGCGGTCATCGCCCGAGAGGTCGTCGCTGCGGAGCGCTTCATCGCCATGCCCAGAGAGCCGGTCGAGCTCGCGCGCGCCTTGTTCCGATGGCTGCACGAGCTCGATGAGCTCGGCGTCGACAACATCCTGGTCGAGGGCATCGCCGCGACCGGCGTCGGACGTGCCGTGATGGATCGGCTGAGCCGCGCGGCCACCCGGGTGCGCGCAGCGAGCGACGCCGATGTCGCCGCCGATGGTGTGACGTTCGAGCCAGAGCGAGGCGCCACGCCATGAGCACGGTCTCCCCGTTCGATCTCGTCGTCGTGGGTGGCGGCAGCGGGGGCATCGCCACCGCCCGGCGCGCGGCGAGCTATGGCGCCAAGGTAGCCCTCATCGAGGCAGGGCGTCTCGGCGGCACCTGCGTCAACGTCGGCTGCGTCCCGAAGAAAATATTCTGGTGCGCGGGCAACCTGAGTGACGCGCTGAGGGACGCCCGGCAATACGGGTTCGAGGTCGAGGCCCGCGGCTTCGACTGGAACGGCTTCCGTGAGCGGCGTGACGCCTACATCGCCAAGCTCAATGGCATCTACGCCAACAACCTCGAGCGCAGCGGCGTGTTCGTGCTCGAGGGCCGCGCCCAGCTCGCGCCCGGGCCGCTCGTGGTCGTCGGCGAGCGCCGGCTCTCGGCGCCGCACGTCCTCGTGGCCGTCGGCGGCCACGTCAAGCGGCCCGCGTTGCCGGGCGCCGAGCTCGGGCTCACCTCGGACGACGTCTTCGAGCTGCGCGAGCGGCCCGAGCGGATCCTCATCGTCGGGGCTGGCTATATCGCCGTCGAATTCGCCGGCATCTTTCACGCGCTCGGCTCGCACGTGACGCTCGCCTACCGCTCCTCGTCGCTGCTCCGCCACTTCGACGCCATGCTCGGCGAGGCGCTGAGCGACGAGATGCTGCGGCAAGGCATCGAGCTGGCCCCCCACAGCGTGCCGTGCGCGCTCGAGCGCGACGCGAGCGGCCGCCTCACGCTGCAGCGAGAGGCGGGCGAGCCGCTCGGCAGCTACGACGCGGTGCTCTGGGCGATCGGACGGCAGCCCTCGACGCTCGGGTTAGAGCTCGAGAGCGTGGGTGTGCAGACCGACCCGAACGGCAACATCGGCGTCGACGACTACCAGAACACGAGCGCACGAGGCATTTACTCGATCGGCGACGTCACCGGCCGCTTCGAGCTCACGCCCGTCGCGATCGCCGCGGGGCGGCGCCTCGCCGATCGCCTGTTCGGGGGGCAGCTCGACGCCAAGCTCGATTATATCGACATCCCGACCGTCATCTTCAGTCATCCGCCGATCGGCAGCGTGGGCCTGAGCGAGGCCGATGCCTCGGCGCGCTTTGGCGCAGAGAACGTCAAGGTGTATGCGGCGCGCTTCACCAATCTCTACCACTCGCTCACCGAGCACAAGCCGAAGACCAGCATGAAGCTGGTGACGGTGGGACCGGAAGAGCGCGTCGTCGGGGTGCACGTCTTCGGCCTGGGCGCGGACGAGATGCTGCAGGGCTTCGCAGTCGCGGTCCGCATGGGCGCGACCAAGGCCGACTTCGACCGCACCGTCGCGATCCACCCGACGGCCGCGGAAGAGCTCGTCACGATGCGTTGACGTCGCGTCCGCATGCGCCGTCACGGGAGCCGAACGGGCTACTCAGCCCGCTTCCAGCTCGGCGCCACGCCGGAGCGCTTGAAGCGAGGCGGCTCGACCGCGAGCATGTAGTCGACGCGGCGGTTCTGCGGCTCGTCCACGTCGTCTGACGTCTTCACCTTCGGCATCGACTCGCCGACGCCGTCATAGGCCATCGAGATGCGCAGACCGTGCTTGCGAAACCAGCGCGCAATGGACTGCGCGCGGCGGGTCGACAGCCGCAGGTTGTACTCCGCGCTGCCGACCGTGTCGGTGTGCGCGAGGATGTAAAGCGTCACGTCGCCGAGCCGTCGCGCGAGCGGCAGCTGCTGGTCGATCAGACGCAGGCTCGCCGCGAGCTTTTTTTCCTCGCTGGCCGCGATCTCGGACGAGTCGGTGGCGAACGCGACATCGTCGTGGGGCACCTCGAACGACCACGGCGTGATGGCGACGCCCTTGTAGTAGCCGTCGGTGTCGTGCCCGAACAACTCGAGCCGAGCGACCGCCTCGGCGGGTGGGCGCCAGCGCACGATCAGCGGCGTGCCGGCCGCCGCGCCGCCGAACTCCTGCTCCACCTCGACGAGCACCGCGCCCGAGAGCGCCAGAACCTTCAGCGTCAGCTTCGCCGCGGGGCGCGACAGCCGCGCGGTGAGCTGCCCACGCTCGAGATCGACCTCTGCCGTGTCGATCGTCAGCACGAGCGCAGGACGCCGCTGCCCGTCGCGCTCGCCCGCCGCGAGCGCCGCGCAGACCGCGCCGCCCATGACCGCCCCGAGCGCGAGGCACGACGCCAGCAGGGCTGCCGACCAGCGCCGGGCGGTCACGCCTCGTCCTCGGCTGCCACCTCGGCTGCAGCGTCATCGCCGGGCGAGGCCTTCTCGGGGGCTGCACCGAGCCAGGGATCCTGCCGAGTGAGTGTGCGGATGACGAGGCTCGCGTACGCACCAGCGGGGAGCGCGAAGCGCACGGTGACGCCGCCGGTCGCCGGCTCGTGCGCGAGATCGCTCGGCCAGAGCAGCAGATCCCGCCGAGTGCCGGGAGCCCAGCGCCCGAGCGACCGCAGAGCGGGCTCGTCGAGGCCGAGCCGGTCGAGGGCGGCCAGCTCGAGGCGCAGCGGCTCGCCCGAGCTCGCCTTCATCTTGGGGCCCACCATGGGCCCCGTCAGCCGCAGCTCGCCTCGGTCGAGGCGAGGCTGCTCGCGCTCCGCGTCGTCCACGGTGAACATGGCGCGACCGTCGCGAAAGCGCACGACGTCGCCCGCGAGCAACCGTCCTGCCCCGAGCGCCACCCGCTCGATCGCGTAGCGGTTGAACACCTCCGACTGGATCACGCTCGCCAGGAACTTGCCGCGCGTGCCCGCGCGCGGTCCGAGTCGACCGCGCCTGAGCGACGCGAGCGCCCCTGCCAGGTTTTGCTGTCCGCTGCCGAAGCGCTGAGCGCCAAAGTAGTTCGTGAGCCCTTGCGCGGCGAGGCGCTCGAAATGGCGATCGAGCCGCTCGGGCGCGTTCGCCCCGACCTCGACCAGACGGATCGTGAAGCGGTTACCCTCGAGGTGTCCCACGCGCAGCTTGTTGTTGTGTCGGGACACCTCGAGCAGACTGAACGGCGCTGGCAGCTGCCACGCCTCCGGCGGCCGAGCGCGCACCACCGGCACGCTGAGCCACTGCGTGGTCACCGCGTGCTTGTCCTTCATTCCGGCATAGCCCACGTCACCCGCTGCAACACCCGCGGCGTCGGCCACGACGCTGCGCAGATCGAGCGTGGTCGCGCCGCGCTTGCGGAGCCGCACGTACCAGTGGTCGCCCTGCCCCGAAGCGGCATAGAGCGGCTGCTCGTCGACCACGAAGTCCTCTGGGTCGGGGCCGATGTGGCCGCCGACCGCGTCGAGATCGGCATGGTCGAAGGGCAGCCCCTGCGGGGCAGCGTTCCCTCCCGGGTCGGGCAATGGTGATTTCGCTTCCATTTGGATTTGTCCGCCAGCTCGCGGCCCCGGGCCGGCGCCACCAGGCCGCCGCCTGCCGCGCGCCCCGGAGATTGGCGCCTTGACGGCGCTGTCGAGCTCGTGCTCTCTCGGTTTCGTGCGTGATATTCAAGCCACCGTCGAAGATCAACTGCGCCAGGCCACCCGCAGGGCCCTCGGAGAGGCCTTTGCCGATACCGACCCCATGGTGCGCGCGGCCGATCCGCAGTTTGGCGACTTTCAGGCCAATTTGGCGCTGAGCCTGGCCAAGAGCACGCGCAAAAAGCCCCGCGACATCGCGCAGGCGATCGCCGACCAGCTGAGCCAGAACCCCGTGATCGCTCGCGTCGAGGTCGCGGGCCCCGGGTTCATCAACCTCACGCTGAGCGACGTGGCGATCGTCGGAGCCGCCCGTGCCATGTGGAACGATCCGCGCCTCGGAGTCGAGGCCCCGGAGCAGCCGCGGCGGGTGATCGTCGACTACGGCAGCCCAAACCTCGCCAAGGAGATGCACATCGGCCACCTGCGCTCCAGCATCATCGGGGACGCCATCGCGCGCATCCTGCGCTTCGCGGGGCACGACGTGCTGCTGCAGAACCACATCGGCGACTGGGGCACGCAGTTCGGCATGCTGCTCGAGCACCTGCTCGACTCCGGCTGGGATTCGACCAAAGACCACGCGCTCTCCGACTTGAACGACCTGTATCGCGACGCCAAGGCCCGCTTCGACGCCGAAACTGAGTTCGCCGATCGAGCGCGGCTGCGCGTGGTGAAGCTGCAGGCGGGTGACGCACAGAGCCTCGAGTTCTGGAAACTCTTGATCAAAGAGTCGTGCGCACACATGAACGACGTGTTCGGAAAGCTCGGCGTGCTGCTGCGCGACGACGATCTGCGCGGCGAGAGCTTCTACAACACGCGCCTCGCCGGCGTGGTGAGCGACCTGAAGGCGGCCGGCGTGCTGGAGCAGAGCGACGGTGCGCAGGTCGTATTTTGCGAGGGATTCACGAGCAAGGGCGGCTCGCCCTTGCCGCTGATCGTGCAGAAGAGCGATGGCGGCTACGGCTACGCCGCCACCGATCTTGCAGCGGCGCGCTTCAGGATCGAAGATCTGAAGCGCGACCGCCTCGTCTACGTGGTCGACTCGCGCCAGAGCGACCATTTCGGCATGCTGTTCTGGACGCTGCGCCGCGCCGGCTGGGCCCCCGCGGAGGTGTCGCTCGAGCACGTGGCCTTCGGCACCATCCTGGGCTCCGATCGCAAGGCGTTCAAGACGCGCGCCGGAGGCACCGTCAAGCTCGCCGACGTGCTCGACGAGGCGGTCGTTCGCGCCCGCGCCGCGCTCGTGGAGAAGGGGCGCGATCTCGATCCGAACGAGCTCGACCAGATCGCGCGCGCCGTGGGCGTCGGCGCCGTGAAATACGCCGACCTGTCGAGCGATCGCATCAAGGACTACACCTTCGACTACGACCGCATGCTCGCGATGGAAGGCAACACAGCGCCGTACCTGCAGTACGCGTACGTGCGGGTGCAGTCGATCCTGCGCAAGGCAGACGCTGGCGAACTCGCTGGCGCCGAGCTCGTCATCACCGATCCGATCGAGCGGGAGCTGATGCTCGAGCTGCTCGAGCTGCCGCGCCTGGTAGCCCAGCTGGTGAGCACGCT
>Ga0247763_1001949_pt1 | contig 11054 bp, 9 predicted proteins | sample UWRJL141409B4_FD_179926 | JGI IMG/M metagenome (GOLD analysis project Ga0247763, IMG submission 179926) | Plant litter microbial communities from Arlington Agricultural Research Station in Wisconsin, United States - UWRJ-L141-409B-4 | ecosystem: Environmental > Terrestrial > Plant litter >...
CCTTTTCCCCCTTTCCCCCTTTCCACCTTCCCCCCTTCCTTCTCTGTTGCTTGTTGCCGTTACTTTTCACAAGTCACGCACACATCGCTTGGCTGACGGGGTGCAGTTGTGGTCTGATCAAATTCGCTTCTTGAATTCTTCTGCTGTCTACCTATATATAGGTAACTACGCTACAAGGCGCCACCTCTCTCACTGTGCAGTTGTTGCAGAGGACTTGTTGTCCGCCGCACTTGAAGAATCCCCGGGCACGGACAGCTGAGGCTGAAATGAAGCTTGTCTTCTGGGATAATTCTTAAACTGGGCGACGACACAAGCATAAACATACGCCGAGAATAGATCCTTCATGAACTCGGGCTCCCGGTCAACCAGAGTCTGGTATTGTTGCATCAACAGGCCGGCGCCGGCCGCCCGGTTAGCTTTGTCACGCGTGACGCCAACCACGTAGTCACGGAGCCACCGAACATGGGGCGGAGTGAGTCTGTAGATGTCGCGGACCGAACCGAGGAGGTCGCCCACACTGACTCCTGCCGCCAAGGCTGCATAATTTTCGGCCGCCAGTTTGAAGAGTCCGGGGACCTCGAGCTTGTCGGCCAGGGCGAACATTTGCGCATGCAGACGCAGCGACGTGGCCGGACCGTCGCAACTAGCCTTGTACTTGCCGTCGTAAAAGTATTGTATCATGCGTTCCACCAGCACCGGGTTCAGCTTGAGAACTAGTTCATACTCGTCGTCCCCTGGCTTCAGTGCATCTTGGCTATCAGCATCCCAGCCTTTTTTTTTCCCGAGTTGCATCATATCACTCACAAAGGGGTTGGCCGAGACTTTCTTCTGCAGCACGGCTGACTGCCCGCAAACCAAGGCCTTGTTAACCCGGAACCTGTCGCGGTTGCAGATAATCGTCATGTCGGACCTGCCGATTCAATGCCATTGATGTGAGCCTGCACGTCTAGGTAAGGTAGGTAGGTAGGGAACCTGACTGGACGCACTGCCAAGGAAAAAATGCTTACTGGTGTATTTCACGAGTAGCTTTGCCTTTACCAGACGCTGGCGCCGCTCCCCCAGTAGACGACATGTCTGATGGTTTGCCCGGTTTGTCCATGTGGATGTAGATGCTGCAAAATGTGTTGAATGTTTGGCGGAACAAAAATTCTGGCTTCGTTTGGTGTTTTTGAGCTTAGCCAAGCAGAGGGGGGAGGCCCTCTCTCTTTCTCTAGAAGGGTTACTGCCGCGACCTCCCTGCAGCAGGTCCCGCTGTCTGGCACTTTCCTCACGTGGAGAGAGCCTTGGGGGAAATCACGACAGTAAAACCCCTGTTGAAACCGCACGCTCTCCGCAAGTCACTGATCCTGCCCAAATCACAAGGCCAGGCAACCAACACCCTTACTTCCCTGGAGGTTTCCGGCAGCTGCGGACATGGCAAGGGGTTTTCCGATAATAAATTTTGGAAATCATGCACCAGACAGCAGTTGGACTTGACGTAGCCACCTACCTACCTAATGAAAATTGACGAAAAGCAAACCAAAACATAGCCCAGGTCTACTTGTTCTCATGATAGTTTTTTTGCTTCAACTTGTCGTGAGATCAGAGAGACTGCCAGCCAAGAACTAAGCGCAGCTGCGAACGGAACATGAAGTACATGATAGTGAAAGATATCCATTTATCAACTTGGATGAGGTGCTGGCCAGTCCACTCATCCAAGTTCTTGAGCACTTTGGGTGAATTGCATTCGGTATCTACCTACCTGGTACCTAGGTAGGGATGTTTACGGTTCCTAAACCCTGCATATGGATCGTAATGATCGGACCCCTTTCCCCCCTTCTCCAACAAACAAAAACCTGCCCTCAAGACTGGATGGAGGCCAAGAATTGAGCTCGATGACTAACAACGTTTTTCACGTAAGAAACCTCTCTTGTGTCCAGCAGTCACAGTCCAGAACTTTCTGTCTTCGGGGTTCGGGGTTATATAGGTAGGTAGGTCGCACAGAACGCGATATGAGAAAACCACCCCCAATCTCCCAACTACTACAAATACTACCAAGATGAAGGGTAATCTGGTCGAGTTTTGTAGTGATTTTGATTGCCAAGGAGGGGGGAGGGGTAGTTATCACCAAGTGCGCGTGCATCTATTTGTACGTTAATTGCCAGTGAGCGCAAAGTCGCGACCCTCAACTGTCGGATCTCCCCTCAACTCTACGATGAAGCGATGTCTCCGACGCCATAACTTGCACAAATGGAAATCTACCTTAGGAAGGGGATACCTTTGACTTTTAAACTGGCAAAGGATAGGTATGGTTCCGCGTGTGATTGGCTTGAAAATCTTCTTGAGTTCTTGCGGGTTTGTGGAATCTGGATCGAGTTAGCGCCTTCGTTTTGCCGTTTGCTGCACGACCATGCCAGCACCTGGGAACCCATCGATCGGAGGTGCTAGGCGTCCGGAGTGGTTCCAGATGCAGTGGTTGAGGAGGAGCGCTGCGAAAATTTCCGCAACCGCGGGGAAGTTGCTCAAGTGGGGTATAACAGCAGCCTCGAAATGAGGGGTAATTTTGACTACGACAAAATCCACGACAATGAATCTAGATTTTTTCAAGCTCATCTCGGATCCGCAATACAAGGAAACGCTTTTGAACGTGTCGAGTACACTGAGCTATCCGCCAGAAACATGCGACCATCTCCGACAACCAAACTTTGGAGACCTCCGCTCGCCTCTCCTCACAGACATCAAGAAATCGGCGACGTCATGTCTCCTCTGCCTCGCCGTTTCCACGGTTGTCGCGGAAATGCTTCCCGAGCTGGCGGCCTTGAACGGCGCCCGTGTTCGGCTCGACTCGCTGGGGACTTTGGGTAGAGCCAAGCTTTGCATCGCGGCAAGCTCAGGGGAGACAGGCCGGGGTTTCAGAGAAAAGCATCTTGAAGTCTGCTGTAGTGGTACGATTCCCAGACGCTAGCATATCCGACAGTCCATGTATGTCCGACAGTCCATGTTTGACCAGAGGCTCTTAGATCCCGACGCTCTCCCGCTCGTACCCCTTGTGGCTAGCCCAACAACCCAAACCGACAGCGATGATGCGATGCACCAGATCAAGGCGTGGATATCAGACTGTGCCAAAAACCACCCAGCTTGCCGCTCAGCCCAGCCCACCCAGATGCCACGACGAGTGCTGAAGATTATCAGCTCAAAGGGCGCCCCAAAAGTCAAACTTCACATTACAAAGCCGGGCGAAAAGTCGCCCTACCTCACACTCAGCCACTGTTGGGGCTCAGGCTCGGCAACACCACCCCTCCGAACAACAAAAGCCAATATCGGTGCCCACATTCACAACGTCCCTGTCGCCTCTCTCTCCCCGCTCTTCCTCGACGCAATCGCCCTCACCTCCCGTCTCGGGCACCAATACCTCTGGATCGACTCGCTCTGCATCATCCAAGACTCCCCAATCGACTGGGACCGTGAATCCTCTCTCATGGCCTCCATCTATGCAAACTCAACTCTTACCATAGCCGCCACCCTCGCATCCTCCTCATCATGTTCCCTCTTCTCCACCGAAACCTCAACATCCATCCCTTTCGGCCCATTCACGCTCTACGCCCGCCCCGCCACACGACACATCAGCCGCAACCCCGACCCCAAGCTTTTCCCACTTCTCACCCGCGCCTGGGTCTACCAGGAACGTCTCCTCTCGCCCCGAGTCGTCCACTTCACCCCCGACGAAGTCTCATGGGAGTGTAACCAGGCAGGCACACGCTGCCAATGCGGCTACTTTGATCGATCATTCCCCCCGGGGTACACGTTGGACGCTGACCCGCGGTGGGGGATTGAAATCAAGAAAGAGCACACGGCGTCTCTTGCCGTGGCCCTGGCAGGTAAAGATGCGAGCAAGAAGGGATTACATGGGCGTTGGCGGAAGATTATCACCGAGTACTCACCCTTGTCTTTATCCCGACCAGACGATCGGCTTCCTGCGCTGTCGGGCCTTGCCAAACAGATGCGGGGTGTTGTCGGGGGTAGATATTTAGCTGGACTGTGGGAGGAAAGCTTGGTTAGGGATTTGCTATGGGTGGCTGTTTCGAATCCAGGCGAGAGGGCTAGAGGAGTGGCGCCAACCTGGTCCTGGGCTTCGCAGAGGGCGGGCGTACGATATACAAATGGGCAGCGGGTCCAGATGGGCGGTTTGGGCATGTATAGCCCTGCCGAACTGGGGAATTGGGGGGATGTGGCATCCGAATTGATGGGTGCGAGCTGTGAGCTAGTTGGAGCCGAGTGTGTGCCCGCGCGCGGGGATGATACTGGAAGGGTGGCGAGCGGGTGGGTCAAGCTCAAGGGCTATGTCGCTGATTTGGAGCCTCTGGGTGAGTCCTTGTTCGTGGAGAAGAGCAGCAGATGGGCTGTGCAGGTAAATGGAGTCAAGTCATGGGATGTGTTTTGGGATGAGGCGCCAGAAGGATTTGAAGAGGGTGGTGGGTTTTGGAAGGACCGATATTGTTTGGTGAGGGTAGGCTGTATACCGGCTACTGGGGAGGGACCGCCGTATGATGAATGGTCATTGCTTTTGGTATGTCCCCCGATCAGTCAATAGAACAGCTTGAAGCTAACTCAGTCACAGCGTCGGGTCACTGAGGGAATATTTGAAAGATGTGGTATCGTGGGCCGCTCCAGGCGGTATCAAAGCTGTGATCCCGAGGGTATGGAGGAGTATTGCGAGCATACACACAGTACCAGTGCCTGGTTTGGGAGGATTAAAGATGCCGTTGTCATCATAATAATTTGAAATCTTTCGTGGCCATTTTCTCTCCTGAAGCCTGTGCTAAACATTGGTTGCGGTCCACCCAGGCGGAGTGCCCCACTCGGATGAGTGGAGGAAATGGTAACGTTGACCTAACGGAATCTGTGGATGGCATGGTCAAGATTGTGAATGAACTCGACATGTCGAGATCTGGCAAGTTTCTATACTACACAGGGGCTGATATGGCCTGGTGAAAGTGCGTCTAGGTACTAGACCCCCACGTTGACGTGGGTACCGACTACCTACCTTGGCGAATTTCTCTTCTTTCATGACTTTAATTCTCCGTACGGCGCCTCGTAGACGGTTCCACAATGTTCTTTACATGGACCCGCCACGCTGCCTTACCTATCCCCAAATACATCGATAGCGTACCTAGATAGCGATTTACAATTTGCTCTCGGTTGCTTTGCTTATTGGCGGTTTAGTTTCTCTATATTTTCATCTATTCTGTACTACCTGCATCGTGACATTAAATTCGTCCAGTCCGCCTAACCATATTAAAGAGAGGCAGTTTTGCACTTTAGTCAAGTTACACAACATCAGAGACGGCAGCGAGCGCGGAAATATAGGTAATATAAAGGATTTTCGTTAGTCCGTCGCGGTCAAAAGACTGCTGCCTACCGACATCGTTAGGGCTAACCATATCACAGCACGATATTGCAAGATACTGCGTTGCAAACATGCAAATATGACAAGTCGAATGATTATCGAAAGACTGTTGGGTATATTTCTATAGCAACCTGCTTTGTCCCTTCCCCTGTACCACCACTCTTTTCTCACCAGAATTATCCAACCAACTCAGCCCTTTCCCCAGTGTACCGCAGCGGACTATTACCAAGCTCGACATATGGGCCACCCGGCACCGCCATTTCCTAACGAATAGCTTGCGTATCCCGGGGCAGATCCACCCCAACACTACCCCCCAAAAATACCAACTAGGAACACCATCGAGCTCTGGTTTCTGGCCTAAAACACCCAAAATACCCGCTACTAACTCTACCTCCCTCATCTTTACTCTCTGGAACAAGCCTGGTTGTCTGCGACGAATCTGGGCACACGAAATTTCCAGTTTCGTTCGCAATCCTGAGCTGGGGTGAGCGGGGGTAAGCTGTGGCTGATTTGTCCTGGGCTTTTCCTGAGTCTTTCTTGAGCTGGCCCAAACTCTCGCAAGCTGGAGAGTATAGCCCAGATTCAGGACCGTTTGTCGTATACCAATACATGGTGGGATGGTACATGACATCCTAGTTTGACCTATAACACAGTATAGAGTATCTGGGTCCCAAAACTGGGACAGCACTTAATATACCAGTACATAACAGACCAGCCCAAATGGCTACGGGGCTACTAGGTGCGAGACTGGGTGAGGCTTGCCGAAAGGGGCTGGTGGTGAGCCCTCAGGCTGCCTGTGTTTAGTGTAATCGCCCCTAGCTGCGCTCACCCAACCGCATGTTTTTTGTATCTTGTAGATACTTCCACCTCGGACTTTGCTGCTGGTTAATCACGCAGCATTATAGAAAAACCTAATGGAAATATAGTAGCGAGGCGAGTTGTATAAGGGTGCAAACGCCTGTGAGCGCCGCCAAGCATATGATACGGCATCCCAACCGGGCCGCAATATGTGGGTGTAATTATATACCTTAGTTCCCGTGCTAAAAGGGAATGAAAAGAAGAAAAGAAGAGGGAAAACGAGGTAAGAGGGGCGCTCAGAAAGTCTTGTTACCACCTTGCCGAAGAATTTTTAGACTAGCCCATAATCCTGGTCCAGCCCCGAATCTTGGCCTAGCCTGAAACATGGCCGTCCTTTTGTCATTTATATTATTGATCCCTAAGCTTAGCTTCCAAATTCCCTAAATGCCTCGAACGAGCTTAGTAAGCACATCTCGTCGCATCGAGGCTGAGAAGACCACCAAAAACGTTTAGGTGCCGCCAGCATTAGACTTGATGTACAACTAGTACAAGGGTATTTATTGTATATAGCTAAATTTGAAGGGCGAAAATGCGGGTATTCCTTGATGGGTGTTGTTCCCTCCGCAGAGCAGCAGCCTATATATGTCTAAAAGTCGGGAATACTACTGATGTTCACGGTGACTGTCTGGACGTCACAGCCTGAAGCTAGACCTACTGCTCCCTCGAGCACATCCGCCAGCCAGGCCATCGCCCTCGGCCCGCCGTTGGGTATCTCGGCAAGATGGCCACCCACAGTATTCCGCTGATAGAGAATCGTCGCCCCGATTCCACAGTACCTCTCCACAAGCTCATCGGTATCCTCAACAGAGCTAAAACGATCCCCGATGGCTTTGTACACAAATAGGGGCATCTGTGGCACTCCGTGATACCCCATAATGGCATTGCTATGGAACACCTTCCGGATAAGTGGTGCCTTCAGAATATCCATGCCTTGTATGAAGTACTCGAAAACATCCTGCCCCGCATAGGTGGCAAACGCCTCTGAGATATTCATCTCTTTCACCGCTAGGAAGCCCGTCTTGTTGTAGGGTCCTTCCACCTTGAGGCTACCGACCAAAAAGTCGTACGCGTCGGGATATTGGTTCAGCGACCCCGCCATGATGGCGAAGGTATCCCCCACGTATGGGGACCCGTTGATGCTTTCCAGCACGCTCGTCAAGTTGGGGACTACGCCGCCCAGCACCGCGCCTGCAAACACTAGCTCGGGTGCGTATTGCACCGCCAGCTCGGCCGCGAACTCGGCCGCGATGCTGCCGCCAGAGTAACCCCACATTGCATAGCGGGCAACCGAGCCCAGCGGCGGACTAAGGTGTTGACCGTCGCGGGACAACAAGAGGACGGAGCGCACCGAGTCCAGCGTTGCGTGCCCCGCCTGGACGCCAGCCCCAAAAGAGGCGGTTGGGCCCTCGAAATCGGGTACGACGACGAGCCAGCCACGGCTCAGAGCCGTGGATACAGGGCTTCCGGGGACAAACAGCGCGGGCCCGTCGAAGCTGGGGCTGGCGTCCGGATTGGGACTGTTGTATGGGTACTGGTAAGACAGGAGCGGCGTGGCTGTGGATGGGCTATACGACGACGGTAGCAGGAGGGTTGTCACGGCCCAGGAGGGTCGGTAGCGGGTGTCAGTCGTGCGGTAGACAATATGATATGCAGCAGAACAGTTGGCGATGGCGTTGGAGAAGTCGACGTGTGCAGTGCGGACGCGGAGCACGGCGCCTGGGCTGTAAGTCTCGAAGTGTCGTGGCGCGGTATAGAAGGGATCCTGCGAAGGCGGAACTGGCGGTGATGCCGCCAATGTGTATTGTAATAGGGGTAGGGCGAGCATAACACCCGCGGTGAACGGGTACTGCTTCATGCTTGATACAGCAGAGTTGTAGGAGACGCAGTTGCCTGTGCAGCTTTGACTAAACCTTGTGAAAGACAAAGTTGTAGGCAAAAGAAAAAAATTGGTGTTAAGTGAAGTTAACAGATCGGAATCCTTTCATGTCATCATCGATGGCAAGGCCACAAGGGTGGCAAGGAAGGGAGAAAATGGATGTGAAACCCCGCCATACAAACCCCCGCATGGACTTGCGTTGATTGTTTTTCTTTTCTTTTTTTAAATATTTTTTTTTTATTTTTTTTTTTTAATCGGCAGAGTCGGCAGAGTCGACTTAATTTTGGCCGGCGACGTCAAATCGCAGCTGCTCTGTTAGATCAACAACACATGCTGCAGGTTAGGTGCATCAAAAAAATAAAACGGGCATGCATTTTAGTGGTCGTCGTATAACGCTGGGTATCGCTTTTGATTTACCGACCTGCAGATCTCAAAGGTCGCATTTGATCGACGTGCGATTAGGAAAGAAGTATTACACTTTCCGATAGGTGACAGCTGATCAGTTTTCTTGAAACGAGCGTTGATCACCACAACGAGCCGACAGAAGGTTGCATTCTCACAAATTATCTGACGAAATCGTGACATGATTTGCAGATGCTATTCCACGTTCAATGCTTACGTACATTTCCAGTTGTCTAGCGATGTGGGTTGACATCATCCGACTTTGAATGTTGTCTAAGATGCGCAGAACGACACGTAAAAACAGGAGGTCTCAGCCCGCCGCCGCTGCAACGCCACGCAAACACACGACGCTTCGACTTTAAGGCACCCAACACTTGCCTACAGTAAGACTGCTAGTAATACTAGCTATCCTAGTTCTATTTTACCTCACTCCGGCGTTCCGAGCTCTGGAAGTCCTTCGAATATTAACGATGGCTACCGTTCCTCAGCCGTTCGTCCTCTCAGCGGGCTGGCGACCTCCGCCACTGCGGTCGATAAACCCAACCGACTGCGCGCCTTTGAATGTGTGGATAGGGGCTATGTAGCCCAAGCCGGACTGCAACCTGGGGATTCCTTCCCGGGTCCGGAGTCTCGTATTCCATATAACCTCGTTCTCCCCGCCATGCGAGCTCTGGTGCCGAGCAACTGGACGGACAAGCCCACCGTCACCGATCTCATGACTTGGCACGTTGAAGTTTGGTCGAATAACACCGTTATGGACTCCGAGAAGCTCTTGGTAATTCAGCGGATGGCTGACGTCCCGCTGAATGCCGAGTGCCTCCCCGATCTCTGCCCACACACCTCAGGTGGGAGGGTGACCCCGACGTCTCCGGGTTGGGGATGATGATTAGTTAGTATGCCGAGGCATTCCTTGCTTCTACCTTCTCCTTCATCTTCGTCCTGGTCCCGCGTTGGCCCGGTGGCGAGATTCGGAAAGCGTTTTACTTCCTCACTGCCGCCAAGACTTCACGCCCGCCTCGTCCACAGCGCATTCATCACTTCCGCCGAGAACTTCCTCTATGCCCTACTCCTCTTCTCCATCTCCATGCATCTCGCTACCATTTTTCGTCTTGGCAGCCTGATCCAGCACCCGCTTGAGCCCGCGCAGCTCTACGGCTTACAGGGCTCCGTCTTCATGTTTGGCCTTTTCTATCATGCCGGCCCTCCTCATCCAGTCCACGGTCGAAAACGGCTTCCTGGGCAGGGACTTCTTCCGCATGACGCTATGGCTGCTACTGATCGTCCTTGCCGTCACCATCCCCTCCATGGTAGCGCCCAACAGCCGCCGCCTTCCAGGACATGGCGCGACTCATCCGTGAATACTCCGCACCGGAGGCCCAAGCGGCCATCGGCCCTGACGCCTGGCAGTTCTTTGCCGCCAACATGCAGGACATGCTCTGGGCCCTGGCTTGTGTCGACGCTGACGGGTTGGGATCTGCCCTTGAGGACTTGTACTCCGTCACCTTGGCGTTGCTAGGCCTCAATGCCATCTGGTGGATCTGCTACACGGTCTCTCACTTCCATCGTCGGGGCCGGGGATCCCCATGCACAGCTCGGACTAGGCTGGAGCGTTGGCTGCCGTGGAAACCGCGGCGCTGGGAGACGTACCTACGGATGTTAAACGCCCTTGCCGCTGTTTTCTGATGCGGGCCATGTTGGCACTGTTTCACCGCTATCGGAACGACATCGGGTTAAAAGGCGGGAGAGAGTGACGAAGTATGACCGCTGGAGCTTTGGCCAGGTCCTGTCCCTTGCAACGTGGGCTTCGGTCATTCTCGACTTGGTTCGCGTTATCAAAGGTGTGTTTTAGCTATTTCAAGTTGACGCTTCCCATATATATTAACTGCTTCCCAGATGGCTCCGGTAGTAGTGCCAAAGTTGAAGATTCCCTTTCAAAGAAACCATAAGCCGTAGAAAATGAGTCAAATTCGCCGGCTAGGCACGAACAGTCGATGTCTACGACGTTCAGGGCAGGGTTGTAAATGACGTTATTTACAGACCGTATCTATGGCTGATGACCATGCTAAAGTGATCTTTCCATATGATTAAGACCCAAACAATCCTCTAGTCTGCTTGCCTGCCTGTCCACTAAATATCATCCTCATCTCACCCCGTTCCAGCCACCCATCTTGCCACATTACAAAGCGGGACAAGACAAAGATGGGTTATTGTGTAATCCTTGGTCCTTGTTCTCTCTGAATAAGCGTGTTTCCCTCTCTGCACTCAGTCAACAACATCTAGGTAGTTGCAGCCAACCACTTTGAACTGTTACGTTCCAAGAACCGGAACAGAAATCTTGTACCCAGACTACAAACCTATTCCAGACCGGCGAGGTACCGGAAATTGATATTTACCAAGGGATTTACTCGGGGGACCCCTGATAAACCTCCCGCAACCCCCCGCCCCCACATTAAACCCACACCTGCCACCTGCATTGAAAACACTGAATTTCCCATACAAAACGGAACATCTCGATGCACCAGCCAGGTCAGG
>Ga0247763_1001951_pt1 | contig 11045 bp, 14 predicted proteins | sample UWRJL141409B4_FD_179926 | JGI IMG/M metagenome (GOLD analysis project Ga0247763, IMG submission 179926) | Plant litter microbial communities from Arlington Agricultural Research Station in Wisconsin, United States - UWRJ-L141-409B-4 | ecosystem: Environmental > Terrestrial > Plant litter >...
ATTTTCCCATAAAAAAAAAAAAAAAAAAAAACGTAACGCTGTAACGCTGTAACGTGGGGGCTACGCGCGCTCGGATCTCGTTCGCAGTTGAGCGGAACGAGAGAACATGGGATGCATTCCGTGAGGAAGGAAGGGAAGGAAGGAAAGGAACAAATCCGAGGGTTTGGCTTGGCTTCTTTTTTTTTCTACTTCTTCTTTTGTCTGTTCGATATCAATCTCTTCCAATCTTCCGAGGGACGCAAGGCACGGCACGTCCGTCCGGCTTGGCTGTAAGTGCGAAGGAACAAAACTGAACTTGACGGGAACTTGGCCTTGAGGAATGATTGCCTTGGGGAATGCCTAAGTGCAATATTGTTGGTTCTTGAAGACAAGGTTGGAAGATGGAATACCATGTGGAGTTTCTTTTTTTCTTCTTGTTCTTTCGTCCCCTTGAAAGTTGATGTCTAGGTATGCACATTTCGATATTCGGACCCCAATTTCAAGATTCACTACTCTCTACCAGATTACTTTGTACAACAAGACAGCTTGAATGAGATGAATAAAATTCCCATGTTAGACTACAGACATAAAAGACTCCAAGAGACAAAACCACCACCACTCGGGTTAGATAGGTAAGGTACCGAGGTTAGGAACATCAAGGTGGAAGGAATGTAGGCAGGATGCTACTTCTTCCCATACCGCTTATGGGCACCCGGCACTGTCCTCACACTAACCGTATAATTCTCCCCCGTCTCTGCCACGGCATGCACGACCACATCCTCCCCAAACGGCCACTGTCCCTTTTCCTCGGCATTATCCCGTTCATCATACTGCGAGAAGGCTTCTCGGCCCATCCCCACGAGAGCTTCCTTCGCTGCGGCGACGGCATCGCCTCGCTTCACATAGCAGCCTTCAATCTCGCTGGTTTGGAACGCGCCGCTCTTATCCTGGTTGTAGTCAATCTTGGTCTGGACGACATAGTGCAGGTGGTCGTGGCCGCGAGGGAGAACGAGGGTGTGGCTGCTAGCGTCGGCAGGGAGTTTCTCCGTGTTGGGCTTGGTGTCGAGCCCGACTTTGAAGACCTCTGTTTGGACTGGGAATTAGTGTCTTTTTTTTTACACCAGTGAAAGAGAGTGGAGGATAGAGTGGAAGACGGAGAGAGGAAAAAAGAAGAGAGAAAAACTTACGGCCCGCCGGAGCTTTGGCATACACGAGAATGCCATCGCCATGAGTCCATTCCTTGTTCGGCGCGCGCGTCTCAAATTCGTCAAAGTCGTCGGCCTGGTAGTTGAGTCCCTCGAGTGCTTTGAGGGTAAAGGCTTTGGCCGACTCGAGCGTCGTGTGGGTGCCGAGAACGTAGACGCTCTGTGTTGAGCCCGACGTGTCGACGTGGAAATCGATGACGGTCAGGGTGGTGTGAAACAAGAGCTCTGGGATATTTTGGTCCGCCATGTTTTTTTCTTTTTTCCGAATGTTGTCGATGTTGTTGTGTTTTGTTGATCAATCGTCGTTCCTTTGTCCAGATATCTGGTGTGTATGGGTGTGTGTATGTCTAAAGACTTCAAACTCTGCTGCACAAGAGTAAGGTAAGGTTATATCTCCCCCCGAATACTACCCCAACCTCGTGATAATCCCCCGTCTGATGATAATGATGCCAAAGAAAGCGCATGATTTCACCGGATTACCCCTCCCCCCGCGAGCCTAGGCAAGAAAAAAAAAATTGACTCCGCGTCATGGACAGATCATACGTCCAAGCTCCGAATGCCGGAAAATGCAGTTGGCGTGATATCATCATGTGTGGTGGTGCATATTGCAGTTGTGCGGTCAAGCACATTTCCATAAAGGCCGAATCTGTGGCGTGATGGTTTCTGTGAGCTGTGGTGTGATATCCTTTATGCCGTGTCTTCCATGTTTGGATGTCCAAGATGTGGTGGTGTGCATGCACTAACACTTTGTGCACTTCTTTTGCGGCACAACTGTTAGGTACTTGACTCGGCGTGCACCACTTCAGTTCTGGTTGAAAATGCATGCAGCCGCTGTTTACCGGATATGTAAATTCCATTATTATTTTGTCTCTACCGCATGCCGAATGGCATCTTGTGATGCTTTGTTTGCTCAGTCCCTGCCCCTTTGCTCCAGTGCCCTCGGGGAATACTCCATTGGCACCCAGAGTTCTGGATCGCACATCAGTCGAAACACTGGATTTATTTAACACTGGATTTATCATAGTAAAGTCGATCAAATCTTAAAAACAACGATATCTCACACGGCTAACATGCATCGCACAGCTTGATCAGTTCACCCAACGAACAAGCAGCCTAATCCAATGTATCTGTCGCGACATGACTCCCTTGATAGAAATCACGGTCAACAAGACATTGTTAAATAGCAAAAGCAAGCATAGGCCAATTGTTAGTGCAACGATGGTATCTGGTGTATGGAAAAGAACACGAGAAGTCTGAGATGAGATAAACATGGAAAAATGCTTTCCTTGGAAGAAGAATTTGAAGAATCCGGCCCTTGAATGATTCATACATGATCGTCATTGCAAAGTCAAAAAAGTCCCGGGCGCAGAAATGTGGATGCACATGTTTGATGCTCGTGCACTAGCGGGTCAAGCGGGTTAACAAGACCCAAAAGGGGCGATGATCTCATGATGTCGACCTGACTGACATCAAGGTTGAGCACCTGCATTGCATTGCTGGAAAAGGCACATTCGTGTCTGTGCATAATAATTTGGTGGCCACCTTTCACCATGTTCGTCCATCATCAAGACCACTCCGATCCAACTCTCTCTCACCTAGAATATCCAGTCTTTTCCCATCTGATTTGATCAACTCCAGTACACATCTTCGGGATCAACATCACTTTCAACTCTGAGTGGGGAAAAAAAAACATGGCCGCCTACCTAACCCATCATCTCCTCTCCCCCACCGCCGCTCGCCACCTCAGCATCACTCACTTTGATCGTGATGGACGACATATGAAAACGACCATAATCCCTCCTCTTCCACCAAGTCCGACCATCGCTTCCATTACCACCAACTCCAACTCCAACTCCACGACTACCACTGCTCCTCCAACTGGCAATTCTAACGCGACATTTTCCCCGGCCACACTCGCACACTTTCTTCACGCCTTCCATACCGCCTATAATTCCCAACTCTCTTCCTCCAACTCTGCCAACCCCGCCAAGGTCAACTCCAACACCAGCTCCAACCCATCCCTGGATAGCTCCAGTTCCAACACCAACTCCGCCAATTCCATCCCAGGGACGGAAGAGTCACAGAGGACAAATAAGAGTGGAGCACACCCGAATTTCGACCTCGCAGAGTCCAAAACGGGATATACCATCTACGGCTCTCTCCCCGGTCTAAATCGCGAATCCGTCTCTGTCGAAACCGACGATTTGCTCTTTACCATTACTATATCCGGGGTCATTCCGCGGCCGATTCCGGGGCCGGTGAGGGGTCCTATTCCTGGGGAGGAAGAAGGAGACGAGGAACAAGAAGACGAGAATCAAGAAAAGGAAGAAGAAAAACATGTGGATAAACACAAAGACAAACATGAATGCTATGAGGCTGGCAATGAGATAGAGAAAAAGAAAAACGGACAAAAAAAAGGCGAGGAGATGCTACATTGGCATGTCGAGGAGCGCAGGGTCGGGCCGTTTTGTCGCGTGTTTCATCTGCCAGTTGGACAGGAGGACATGGCCTGTGTACAAGCATCGATGCGAGACGGGCTGCTGACGGTAACAGTCCCAAAGACCGTGGCCGAGATCTACAGAGAAGAAGTATCGCGACGGAGGAAGGTTGAGGTTGGATCAGGCGAGGGGAAATGATTGGTAACCTCCACCAAGAGGTTTCTTCACCAGAAGTCCCCGCTTGCAAATGTCCCCAGATGTGGCATTGACGGCTGGCAAATGTTCATGGAGACAGTAGGAGATCGTTCAGGAAGTCTGGCCAAGTTGCATCTCACAAGACATGCACGAGCGCTGTCACTTTCCTCAACTGTAGGAATATTATGTATTAACCTTCCACCTTAAGAATGAGACCGTAGGACAGAATTTGTAACTCCCCAAACGCCAAAAACGCACTACCCAGCTACCCCTCGCAGACACAGGTTCGAGGATTCGAGAATCAAGTTTGCCTCGTCCACCTTTCCTCTCCGCTGATCTCGTAAATATTCGGATTGGCAATGGGTTCCGATGATATCTCAGCTACCCCAGGTGTTCCCCCGAAGTAACGTGTTCCCCATGTGGGCTCTGGGCTGGGCGTCAATACTGCCGAAGCCAACATCTGTTGTTTTGTTGTGTGGAATCCTGGCGAATGTGGCGATGACATTGGCTCCGACGATGCTCCATCAAACCCCGAGACGTAGCCCGTTGGTTGGCGAACAGGCGACTGAGCTCCTTCATGAGGACTGTAGTTGTTGTATGTTAACGGAGGTTCCTGCAGACTCTCTGGGGCAACCCCCATCGTGCTGCCTCTGTGGTCGACTGAATTATGACTCGGGCTGTTGACAGCGGGGGTAGGCGGGTTTGTGGGGGGTGTGGAACACTCCTTGATCTTCCTCTCCTTCTCCTTCTTGCGTTTTGCCATCACGCAGTAGATGATGCAGAGCGCAATCAAGACCAAAAGAGCGACTCCCCCGATAGCTCCGCCAACAATAACTCCCACGGGCGCTCCTTCATCAGGGTCCGGATAGTCGTCTACCTTGGTGCGGGTGTTGGTTGGTTTCGCGTATAAGGGATCTCCAAAGTGACTCGCGGCGCAGTAAATTAGGGTTTGTGAGGGGATATCGACGTATGTCGCGGTGTTGCAATACCCCCATCTTGGGTTGGTACTATTGACAGAATGCATGGTCAGTGTCTCTGGAGTCAGCAAGGATCCGACCGCACAGTGGCTCACCAGCATCGTGTCGAGGGACCCTTGTCCACGCAGAGCCCGGCCGTGTAGGCATCGTATTCGAGGCATGCAGTGTGAATACTGCATTCCACGAAGCTAATCGTGGGGTTACAGCAACCGACATTGCTGCGTCTCGTGACGCAGACATTGCCACCGAGGCAGGCAAAGGCATCATCTGTAGGGCACGGGCAGTGTCAGCTAGCGGCATGGGATAACTGTTTGAGAGCAACGAACTGGCATCCGCAGAAATGAAACCGCATTGTGTCTTGAAAGCTTGACGCCTGAACACCTCGTTATTGAACTCCGGGGCTGTAGTTGGGGCGATGGCGACCATCTGGGCCGGGTCGGGCTGACCACCGGTCTTCGCAGGGAGGTTAGGAATGCCAACTGCATTGCTGGACGGGAGTAAAGGTAAAAGTGACAGGCATATCCAAAGGCTAAAGGCTGCCATCTTAGCAATGTTTGGTGGGCGATGTCGAGGCCAAATTTGTTGAGCGTCGTGCAAAGATAGTGAAGGACTTCGTGGACGCCCAAGAGTTAACCTTAAAAACTTGAGATGCATAAATCGTAGACGTCGACAAAAGGAAAGAGCTGGGCGGGCGGAAGTTGCCGTAGTCAGCCGATGGGCAGATCGAGACTCCATTCAACATCCGGAATGAGAAGGGGCAGTCTCCCAGAGCTGAAAGTCAACAAAGGAAAGAGCAATGGCACGATGAGGCTCATCGGCAGTTGAGGCGATGCCTTCCAGCTAAGCCTTGCCCATGGAGGTGATAGACGATTTAGCATGTGTTGGCTTAGGTTCCGTTCTATGAGCAGTTTCAATCAAGATAGGTTGCTCTGAGCATCATCCCCCAACCCAGACGCTGTCGATCTTCAAGCTGGGAAACATCTTCCACTCATTTGTGGACTTCTCCTTCTGGTTCTGTCAATTTTTGATCATTAGCAACGCACTTTCCTGACTAGCATACATGTCGTACTTCGCCTGTCACGAGGTGGTAATGGGGAGGGAAATCTGGAAACTTCATGCCTCGTCACCCACTTTCCCAACTTCCCTGACTTGCCATACTATTCAAGCACGGCATTCAACCAACGGGGCGGGAAAGCAGAGGACCGACAAAGCGTGCAGCGGTGGCTCCTTCCAATTTCATGGCGTCTTTCCTTCCCCTTATAGCCCCTGCTCGATGACTGCGCCGCCAAGGTTCATTTCCGTTCGACCACGACGTCGTGCGTATGTTCCTCAATTGGACTTTCGGACCTCGCTCTGTAATGCGCGAAGTACTCTTGGCCCTTTGTGATTGCATGTACTCCTTCTTCAGCGGTTTGCTATCGCCCCCAGCACGAACTGACCTTGATCTCCTACTTACCGGATTCGGACTTGGCAACTTCTATCGCCCATGTGATGGCCATTGTTGATACGATCTCCGGATATCTCGAGACAAAAAACCTTACTCAAGTCTCGTTCAATCGGATTGCATTTCCAGGAGCTGCTCCTAGATCGCTGGAAACCTGGTGGTTGTCAAAACCTTTGTCCCCATAGCCCCAATTGCGCGACATCCAACTTGCTTGAGTCTCGATTCATTGAAAATGACCGCAATGTGACTTAGCGCGCTGGGAGCGGTGCACTTTACCCGGACGGCGACGCGGGAAGGCTCCCCAAGAAGAAAGCCGAAAACTGCCCCATCAATGGCAGACAAATTAATAAGCCCGGAGAGCGTGATTCCACGGCCAATGCAAATTCTGGGGTCGTTATGCGATTTCCCGGCAATTATATTGCCCTTATTGCCAGCCATATTACCAACTCTGTCTTCATGTCTTGGACCTGGATTTGCCTCTCCGAACAACCGATGCACCCAAATGGGGAGGGGCTCCCATTGTCTTTTAAACCAGGGCGTCGGCTCCAATACCGGGCTCTGGTCTCGGCCCCTGACGCCCAGCTAATCCCAAGCCTAACCAGACCTCGGCGACAACAACTTCACTTGTGACTTGTCCCACAAGAGCCAAGTCAGACCAGACAACATGGTGAACCCCATCCACATTGCTGTTGCCTTTGCCGGGGCGGCCATGGCCACGCCCATGCCGCAAGCGACGTCGATCCCGACGCCGACAACGTTGATGCAAGGAGCCCTCTGGATCCGGGCCGTGGCAGCACCCAACTACCACAAATACCTCCAAACGAAGCCGGCCAACGTCCCAGGAACGGCAATCCTGGACTCGTACACGACGGCGGGCCAGTTCCAGATCGAGGGTGGACAGCTCGTCAACAAGGCATCGAACCCGCCCCTATACATGTGGGTCGAGGAACCAGCCAACAAGGACAGTCCGCCGCGCACATTGGCGACATGGTTTAACACCACCAAGAATCCATTTGGAACATTTAACTTCCAGGGAGACACCTTGGCCTGGACCGTTCCCAGCGTCAAACGACAGAACGCTGCGGCGTGGCTCGTGTGTGCCAAGCAAGCGCTATTCATCAACACGGGCGCTTACGCGTACCAAACCCCGTCGGGATGCTCGGACCAGACGGTGAGTTGTCTTCCAAGGCGTGTGTGCACAGCTTTCCTAACAACGGGCTTAGATACATTATTATAACGATAAGACGGCGAATAACTAGTGTAGATAGGGGTACAATAAGAGGACAGCTTGCCAGACTTGGCTGTGAGGAGACACATCTGACGTGACGAAAGCGAGAGAGGGGTGCCGTCATTTTCCAAACCCACTGCGAGCCGCACCGATTCCACGTTCCCGGTCGAGCGAGATCCAGGTCGAGGAGAATATCCATGGAAAACCCTAGAAATTCGCTTGCAGTGACATCATTGTGGTGATCCGGATTCCCTGATCTTGAGAATCCTCCAAGCGTCTTGGTGTCTTGGCCCGCTAAACGTATTTGGCGCCCCTGCGTCGGCCCTGCGTCGGCGCGCGGGGCCAAGCACCGGATTCGAGTGCCGTGAAATGGGATTCCCGAGTTGCGTGACGGAGGATTTCGAGCTCTGTTCAGATGGATCGTCTCGTAAAACCCACTGACCCACAAGAAAAAAAAGTGCAATCTGGGGTTGGTGGTCAGCATCGCTGGATAATGTTCCTGAATTGGATTTGGGTGTCAACTTTGCAGCAGTTTTTAGTGGTTAAACGCCCTGGGTGTCCGTGCTAAAATTGGCCCAATCACGGGCATGTGGCGCACAGAACGGCTGCAGGCCCCACAGAACTAGCAAGTGTCGTCGAATCGTTCGGGGCAATGATGTTTTGACCGACGTCAACACGGAAAGCCTGCCATCCACATCGCCTAGGAAACTGGATGCAGCTGCAGCATGCCAGCGCAGAGACAAACACAGTTGGTTTCGTCCCCTCCCGCAAGATCCAGACCGCCTCCAGCAAACTTTGGGAGGCCGAGCAATTGGTAGCTGGGCATTATGGACATCCAGTGTTTTGCCCAGACTTGTCGCTCCACCACTTGCGTGGCGCTGCAGGGGTCTGGGGTGGTCCGCCAGGTCCGGAGGGTGAACACGAGCGGCCAATCACCACCACATCGAGACCCCGCCGAGCATTGCACCGCCCTCTTTCGCCTGGATGGCCAAGCGGCAACCGAGAGTGCCAAGGGTTCCGATGGCAACAAGTAGAGTCCACCTGTTAGTCCGCCCCTGGAATCATGTTCTCCTCTTTCTTCCAACAATCCGCGACATCATCGCCGTGGTTATCGTTGTTCATATCGATGGTCGTGGCCATCATTCCGCTCGTTTGACCCCGCACTCCGCGACCTTCTACGACAAGTCGAGAAACCGATCGACCGACCGACCGACGACGTGTTCGATAGCGCTGTGATATAACTTTCACGAAAACCTGGGCCCATAGCTCGGACAGCTCAGATTGCGACCGACTCATCGATCTCGAAACTCTCGTCAAAATGGCGACAAGGGCGACCATGTCACCCGCCCGGTGGCTGGCCACCGTCCTCGCTGCGAGCAGTGTCCTCCCTGCGGCGCAAGCGCAATTTTACAAAATCAGCACAATAGGTACGGCTGGTTGGAAAGTCAAACCGGCGGCAGTGGACTGACACGGTGCAACAGCCGAGATAAAAGAGTCATCAAGAACTCTGGCTTACGACCTGATGACCTTCTACAAGGGGAACCAGACGGGCGAGATACCAGGCATTCTCCCCGGTCCGCCCACCGAGAACAAGGGCGACTACTACTGGTGGGAAGGCGGGGCGATGATGGGCACATATATCGACTATTGGCATCTAACAGGCGACACCAGCTACAACCACGTCATCATGGAAGGCATGCTCCATCAGACAGGCCCAGAGTTTAACTACATGCCCCCCAACCACACAGCATCTCTCGGAAACGACGATCAAGGCTTCTGGGGCATGTCCGCCATGCTGGCGGCTGAGAACAAATTCCCCAACCCGCCCGAAGACAAGCCGCAGTGGCTGGCTTTGGCCCAAGCCGTCTTCAACACTCAGGCGAGTTCGGAACGCCATGACAAGACTTGCAACGGTGGGCTCCGGTGGCAGGTTCCTCCAACCAACATGGGATACAACTACAAGAATACGATTGCGAATGCTTGCTTCTTCAATCTAGGAGCCCGCCTTGCTCGGTACACGCAAAATGATACGTACGCCAAGTGGGCTGAAGAGACGTTCAACTGGCTGTGGAGTGTGCAATACATTGACCACAATGACTGGGCTGTCTATGACGGCGGCCATGTCGAGCACAACTGCACCGACATCAACAAGGCCCAGTTCAGTTACAACGCGGCCCTGCTGCTCCACGGCTGTGCCTTCATGTACAACTACACGGACGGCGCTGAGCCCTGGAAGACTCGGATTGAGAAGCTCATCCCAGGCATCCTGCGCGACTTCTTCCCCAACAAGATTGCCTACGAATTGCCCTGTGAGGGACGCAAAGGTGCCTGTTCTCCTGACATGTTGAGCTTCAAGGGCTACGTGCACCGTTGGCTGTCGGTTGTCACGCAAGTCGCGCCATTCACACGCGACCTGCTTCTCCCAACTCTACGTACGTCGGCCGAAGCCGCAATCAAGCAGTGCACAGGCGGTGCGACAGGCCGACGTTGCGGCTTCTACTGGTCCGACGGAGTTTTTGTCGACCCCTCTGTTGACAAGACCAGCGGCGCAGGAGAGCAAATGAACGTACTTGCCGCCGTTTCCAGCTTGCTTATTGACCAGGCTCCCGCCCCCGTCACCAATCTCACTGGCGGTATCAGCCAGGGCAACCCTAGTGCCGGAGGACGTGCCAGTACGTTTGAGCCATTGGCGCCCATCACGACTGCCGACCGTGCCGGTGCCTCCATTTTGACGATCCTGATCCTTAGCAGCAGTGTCGGTATGTGGGGTTGGATGAATCTTGGAGCTTAGCGTGGAATTGTGTAGTTCAACGGGTTTAGTTGCATAAGAGACGTTGTATATACCTTTTTCTTTCTCAGCTATCACTGAATGATGCTTTACACTAGAGAATCCCGAGATGGGGACGGCGTAATGGTGGCGGGCGAAATGGAGGTCTGCTGGGTTTTGTTCATTTGTCTGGGTGTGATTTGCAGGTAGCTGGTCTAGATATCCTAGTCAACAGAAGTGTTTGGCATCATCATAAGCATAAATCCTTCGTCGTGCTAGTGTTCAGCCTCACCGTGGTTGCATCGCGGCTGCGCTAGACCGGGATAGCTAGGGCGTGGATGAGTCGCGCGAACTGCTATTGCACCTTGAGTGCAAAGAGATATCTGCGTTGAAAGCGACATTCAACGAGGGGTAGGTTGCTTCGGTGTCTCCTACTTCTCACAACCCGGGGCAGAATCGGAGTCGCTGTGCAGCGGGTAAGCATCCGGTGTTCGGGGGCAAATCACGGCTGTCAACGGCAGGGGTCCGGCGTCAGGACCGGCACCGTCGGCTTCCCACCCAACTTGGAAAAATGAAAAGTGGTCGGGTAAGGGGTTGGTATAATCTGCTTAATAACATGCATACTTTGAGGGAGGATTGCTGTCCCTTTTTTTTTTCCTTTTTTTTTTTCTTTAACTTTTTTGAAACAAACCGGGCCTGCATCTCGATCTCCTTGCAACATTGCACCCTTGCGCTTTGCACCTTGCAACCCCCACGCCATGCATGCAATGCGGTGTGTTGGAATCCTCAGTCAGCCCTCACCGCATCAACAC
>Ga0247763_1001952_pt1 | contig 11044 bp, 9 predicted proteins | sample UWRJL141409B4_FD_179926 | JGI IMG/M metagenome (GOLD analysis project Ga0247763, IMG submission 179926) | Plant litter microbial communities from Arlington Agricultural Research Station in Wisconsin, United States - UWRJ-L141-409B-4 | ecosystem: Environmental > Terrestrial > Plant litter >...
CCCCCGCGCGCTGCCGCCACGGGCTCGCCGCGCGGCACGACTCCGCGCGCCGCGGCGCCAGCGCTCCAGCCGCCACTTCCCCCGAGCGCCCCACCCCAGCGCAGCCGCCGCCTCGGGCAAAGCATGGGTCAACGCTACCCGCCGCCAGCGTCCACCAAGGGTCGAGTTGACCCGCGCGAGCGCGTCCCCGCCCAGCGGGCTCAGGTCCCCGACCCTCGAAGAAGATGAGGGAGAGATGCCCACCCCCCACCGTGCTCGGCCCCGGAGCATCCCATCACGACGCCCACCCCCGCGGGCCCTGCGCGCGGTGGCCCCTCCCAGGCGTCGTCCTCGGCGCAACGCCTGCGGGCGCCGCGGGCGGGGTCGTGCCGCCTATCGCGCCTGGTCAGAGTTCCGTGCGCCCGGCTGGCGTGTTGCAGCCCTGGAGCATGGGCGGAGGATACTTCGCGCTGTCCAGGGAAGTGCTCGCCGTACAGAGAAGGGTCGCCGACGTGCCGGAGCAGAGGCTCGCGCTCGACACTGACCGGTGTACACATTCGGTCAGAGAGAAGTCGGGCCGCGACATATTCCGCCGGGCAACGTCCAAGACAAGCAAGGATGACGACCGAGCCCAGCGTTGGCGGGGGCGCCAAAGCTCACAAAGCCTTCATTTCATACAGCCACGCGGCTGACGACCGGTTGGCTCCGACACTACAGGCATCGCTCCATCGATTCGCCAATCCGTTCTACCGCCTCCGTGCCCTGAGAATCTTCCGAGACAAGACGAGCCTCCACCTGACGCCGGAACTGTGGCCCCTCATTCGGAGGGCCCTGGCTGACAGCGAGTTCTTCATCCTTCTCGCCTCGGCGGAGGCTGCGAGGTCACCTTGGGTTCGAGCAGAAGTCGATGAATGGTTGCGACTCAGCGACGGTTCGCTGGCGAAGCTGCTCGTGGTCCTCACGGACGGTGAGCTGATCTGGGATGGCGCGAGCAACGACTTCGATTGGACCCGAACGACAGCGCTTCCTCCGAATCTCAGAGCCAAGTTCCAGCTCGAGCCACTCCATCTCGACCTGCGCTGGGCGAAGAAGGCGGAGGACCTTTCTCTGCGGCATCCGCGGTTCTTGGACGACCTGGGAACGCTGGCCGCCGTCCTTCATGGCAAACCGAAAGACGAGCTGATCGGGAAGGACGTCGAGCAGCATCGGCGCTTCAAGCTCGTCACGACGCTGGTCGTCATTGCTCTCGTCGCCTTGACGGCGGCGGCGCTGGGCGCTGCCTACTACGCCAACGAGAGGCGAAAAGAGGCCGTCGCGAGACAGCTCGCCGCCCAGTCATTGCTTCTCGCTCAGAATAGCGACCAGAGATCCATCGTCAGCTTCTTGCTGGCGCTGGAATCGCTCAGTCGCCTTCTGACCCACGAGGGCGCTCGAGCCCTGCAGCGCTCGGCCACGCTCACTCGAGACTTCGAACAGAATGCCGTCGTCAAGGCCATGGTGGTGAGGCCGGATGTAGACCATCTGCTGGTGGCCACGCAGGATGGAAAGCTATCGACGTGGCGAGCTCCAGACTGGGTGTGGGACCAGGCGCAGGCCCCTGATCTTCCGCCGAGAATCCTGGTCTCGACGGAGAGAGGCGTAGAAAGACTGGCGCTCAGCTTCGACGGAAGGTGGGCGGCCGTTGCCTCGTTCGACGACGTCACGTGGATAGTCGAGGCGACCACGGGCAAAGCCATTGGCTCGTTGCAACGGCACGATCCGTTGGAGTCGCTCGCCTTCAGCGGAGATGGCCATCGGCTCGCGACCGTGAGTGGCACCGACGAGACCGTTCGAGTCTGGAATCCGCTGACGGGTCGTGAGGTCTGGACGTTGCCACCGGGCCAGGGTGTGGCGCGTCGGGTCGCGCTCAATCATGACGGTAAGCTGTTGGCCGCGTGCGGGGCGGACGGCTTCTTGCGAGTATTTTCCGAGCCCGAAGGCAAGGAGCTGTACCGGCAACCCCAGGCGGCCATGGCAGAGGCCATCGGGTTCAGTCCTGACGGGAAGTACCTGGCGACCGCCAACGGTTTCAACACCCACGTCCTCGATGCCAGGACAGGCAGCGAGATCGATGCGATAGGTATTGGCTACCCGGTCCACGCTCTCGCCTTCAGTCGCGATAGTCAGCTGCTGGCGGTGGGCTCCGAGGACGGCGCGGGCGTCTGGAACCTGCGAGCCCGACGCATGGATACGATGGTCGAGCACCCTACGGCCACGGGCGTGGTGGCCGTGGCGTTCAGCTCGGACAACAAGTGGCTGTTCACCGCGGGAGACAGTGAGGGCCGCGGCATCATCAAGAGTTGGCTCGTGTCGCCCGCAGATGTGCTCCAGGCTGGCCAGAAATTCAGACTGTCGGTCATGGGCAACCGCACGTTCACGCCGCAAGAATGGCGACAATACTTCGGCGAAGAGCCGCAACCTCTCGCCGGCGCCCAGTAGCGATCGAACCCCGCACCGCCCGTGCCTTTCGGATGGCACTCGCTGGGTCGACCTGGCGCCCGCGACCGAGCGAGGTGGAGCCGAGCTCAGCGCCTGCTCGCGAGGTGCTGGACGCGGTCGGTCATGGCTCGTCTCGCGCCAAGATCGCGCGCGGCTCAAGATGGAGGCCCGATGTGTTTCAAAATCTCATGAGTCAGCCGCCGCGCCCTGGTGTACGCCAAGAGGCGCTGAGCCACTCGCCGAACGGGAGAGGTTCGCGCGTTGTATTCGGAGCTGATATGGCCAATGGACGACAACTCAAGCTGGGCGCGGTGCTGGTCGGCGTCGGAAACGATCAATTCGGCTGGCGCGATCCGGAGCTGCCTGGAAACGCCAGCATCGACATCGGCTGGTTCATCGAGAACGCGCGGCTCGCCGAGGAGTCGAAGTTCGATTTCGTCTTCCTGGTCGATAGCCCGTTCATCACGCCGGACACCACGCCGCACTTCTTGAATCGGCTGGAGCCGTTGACGCTGCTGTCGGCGCTGGCCGTGTCGACGTCGAAGATCGGCCTGATCGCGACGCTGACCAGTTCTTACTGGGAGCCGTACAACGTCGCGCGCCTGTTCGCCTCGCTCGACAACATCTCCCGGGGCCGCGCGGGCTGGAACGTGGTGACCACGGGCCTCGAAGGCGCCGCGCGCAACTACGGGCGCGAGGAGCATTTCGATCACGACGTCCGCTATCGCCGGGCTCATGAGTTCGTGGAGGTGGTGCGCGGCTTGTGGGACAGCTACGAGGACGACGCATTCCCGCGCGACAAGGCGAGCGGGGTCTTCCTCGACAAGCCGAAGCAGCACGCGCTCAACCACAAGGGCGAGTTTTTCTCCGTCGCCGGCCCGCTCGCGCTGACGCGCTCGAAGCAGGGGCACCCCGTCATTTTTCAGGCGGGGATCAGCAACGACGGGCGCAATCTCGGAGCACACATCGCGGATGGGTTGTTCGCGGGCGTCGAGAACCTCGAAGACGCTCAGGAGTACTACGCAGACGTCAAGGGGCGCGCGGCGGCCCTCGGTCGTAATCCCGATCGGATCTACGTCACCCCCGGGCTCAACCCCATCATCGAAGACACCGACGAGCAGGCGCAGGCCCGTGTGGAGACCACCCGAGAGAAGCTCGACATCGACAAGCTCCTGGTCCAGCTGGGGCGTCCTTTCGGCTACCACGACTTCCGTCAATACCCGCTCGACGGTCCGTTTCCCGACCTGTCGAAGCTGAGCCTCAACAGCTACAAGGGGCACGCGGAGCGCATCCTGAAGCGCGTGCGTGAGAAGAACCTCACGCTGCGTCAGGCGGCGCTCACCGTGGCCGAGCGGCGCCAGGCCTTTGTGGGCTCGCCCAAGACCGTGGCCGATGAAATTGAGCGCTGGTTCGTCGAGCGTGCCGCCGATGGTTTCAATCTCCACATCTCTCGTCCGGGCGAGTTCAGGAAGTTCCGCGAGCAGGTGGTGCCGCTGCTGCAGCGGCGCGGCCTGTTCAAGACGGAGTACTTTGCCGACACGCTGCGCGGCCACCTCGAGCTGCCCGTGCCAGAGAACCGCTGGGCGGCGGCGCCGGCGACTCGTGCTGCCGAGTGAGCCATCATGACGGACGAGAAGCGAGCTGCCGACTCGGCCGAACCGCTGCGCATCGAAGCGGACGTGCTGATCGTGGGCGGGGGCATGGCCGCGTGCTGGGCGGGGATCTCTGCTGCTCGCACCGGGGCCAAGGTCGTGCTGGTCGACAAGGGCTACGTCGGCACGAGCGGGGTGACGGCGACGGCCGGCCCCGGTCACTGGTGGGTTTCTCCGCAGGGCGACGCACGGAAACAAGCCATCGAGAAGCGCCTGGTGACGGGCTACGGCCTGGCCGACCCAGCCTGGATGGAGCGCATCATCGACACCACCTGGCGCGTTCTCCCCACGATCTCTTCCTACTATCGCTTCAACGTCAACGACAAGGGCGAGACGGTCTACAACGCGCTCCGAGGCCCGGAGTACCTGCGCGCGCTCCGTCACGCCGCCCTCGACGCCGGAGTCATCATCCTGGACCAGAGCCCCGCGCTCGAGCTCTTGCTGCATGACGACGGTTCGGTCGCTGGCGTGAACGGGGTTCGCCGCCAGCAACATCGCGCGTACACGGCGCGCGCCGGTGCCGTCATCCTCGCAACGGGCGGCGCCGGCTTCCTGGGGGGATTGCTCGGCAGCAGCACCAACACGGGTGACGGCCACCTGATGGCCATCGAAGCCGGCGCCGAGCTCTCGGGGATGGAGTTCTCCAACGCTTATTCCGTCTCTCCGCGCTGGAACTCGACGCGCACGCTCATCTACTCGTACGCGCGCTACTTCGACGCAGACGGCAAAGAGCTCGACGTGATGCCTCAGAATGAGGTGCTCGGGCGCGCGCTCATCAAGGGTCCGGTCTACGCGCTGCTCGACGAGTGCCCGGACGGGCTCCGCAAGTCTCTGCCGCAAATTCAACCGATGACGCTGCTCCCGTTCGTGCGCAAAGGCATCACGGACGTCTATGAAAAGCCGTTCGAGGTGAAGCTGTTCTCGGAGGGTACCATCCGCGGCACCGGCGGCCTGCGCGTCGTCGGCGAGCACTGCGAGACGACGATCCCGGGGTTGTACGCCGCGGGCGATACCGCGACGCGCGAGCTCATCGCCGGCGCGACCAGCGGCGGCGGCTCGCCCAACTCCGCCTGGGCGCTCACGTCTGGGCTGCTCTCGGGGCAGGGTGCCGCCGAGCTCGCCCGCAGCCGGGGCCGGCGCCTCGACGCTCGAGCTCGCGCGCTGGGCACGGTGGGTCTCCGCCCGCGCAGCAGCGTGAAATCGGTCGATCGACGCAGTGTGCTCGAGGCCGCACAAGACGAGATATTGCCGCTCGACAAGAACCTGTTTCGCAGCGGACCGAGGCTGCGGGGGTCGCTCCGAGTGCTCGAATCGGCATGGCGCGAGCTGCGCGAGCATGACTACGCTCGAGGCGCCGAGGCCGTCATCGCGCGAGAGGTCGCGAGCGTCGTGGCAACTGCGCGCCTTTGCTACACCGCGGCGCTGGCCCGCGACGAGAGCCGCGGCATGCACCAGCGGGAGGACACCCCGAAATCATCGCCGACCCAGGGTCGCCGCCTCCTGATCGGTGGCCTCGACGAAATATGGACTCGACCCGAAGCTCGAGAGCAATGGAGCCCCACGCATGTTTGAGCTGATCGTCCGCGAGCGCTGCACGGGCTGCAACCGCTGCGTCGAGGTGTGCCCGACCAACGTGCTCGAGCCCGGCCCCGACGAGGTTCCCGTGGGCGCGCGCGTCGAGCATTGCCAGACCTGCTTCATGTGCGAGCTCTATTGCAAGGAAGACGCGATCTACGTCGGCCCCGATCGCGAAAAGCGCGAACCCGTCAACGAGGCCGACGTGGTGGCATCCGGTCTGCTTGGGCAATTCCGGCGCGACTCCGGCTGGGACGAATGGGCCAGTGAGCCCCAGTACGAGAGCCAGATCTGGAAGCTCGGACCCTACATTCAAGCGGGCGCCAAGCGGTCCGTCGAGCGCGTGCAACAGCGCATCGCGGAGCGGGCGCAACGAGGCGAGCCGCCTGCTGGCTCGACCCCCGACCAAACTGAGTAGCGTCGCTGAGCGCGGCTAGCTCCCGCTACCCGTCGCGTAGGCCGCCTTGCGATCGACGTCGGGCAGGTTATCGGTCGTGGTGGGCTGCAAGATTCGAATGGTCTTGCCGACCTCGATCACCATTCGATCGTAGCCCATCTCGAGGGGACCCGTGTAACCCGCCGCTCGCACGCGCTTCGAGATCACCTCGTCACCCTGGCGACCCCCGAGCTCCTTCTTGACCACGTGCGAGAACACGGCGGCGCGCGGGCTCGCTTCCTTGAACACGCGCGCCGCCTGCTCGGGCGTTGTCAGTTTCGCGAGGACCGGGGCGAGCTCGGGCGCGGCTGCGAGCGCGTCGCTGACCGCAATGACGTTGTGCACGAGTAGATCGGCACCTCGCCCGGCACGGACCACGTTCACGGAGTAGCCCGTGTCCCCGGAGAGCACGACCGAACGCCCCTTGTACTCGATGCGATAGCCGAACGCGGGGTTCCCATCGTCGTGCCACACGGAGAACGCGCGCACCTTCACACCATTGCGATTGAAGACCTCGCCATCCTCGATTTCCGTAACCGTGACCAGCAGGCCCTCACGCTTGTTGAAGGCATTCACGCGGTGCTCGATATCAAACGCGAACATCGACTCCATCCCCCGGATCATTCGCGCCGTTCCAGGCGGGCCCCACACCTCCATCGGCTTGTCGCGCCCGAGCAGAAACCAGGGGGTCATCCACAACGGCGGCAGGCCTTCGATGTGATCGTTGTGCAGGTGAGTGAAGAACACCTTCGTGACGCCGGTGACGTTCACCTTGGACTCGTAGAGCCGCTGGAGCACCCCGCGGCCTGCGTCGAACAGCAGGGTTTGCCCGCCGGCTTCGACCAGTGTTGCGGAACCGAACCGATGCGGGCTCAGCTCGGGGCCGCCGGTGCCGAGCAAGATCACTCGAAGCGCGGGCTCGGAGGCCACGCCCTGGGCGTGGGCGCTCGGTAGCGACGAGAACCAGGCCACGATCAAGGTAACGACGATGCGCGCGACGCGCCGAGAATGTGGATGCGCTCGCGCATCGAGCGACGCCGCCATCAGCTCGGAGAGCTCGCCCGCGCGCCGGAGTGCGCGCGCAGAAAGGTGAGCAGGCGGCGCGCCAGCTCGTCGTCGGGTTCGGCGATCTTCCTCCACAACGAGCGGTGATCGCGCTCGGCGACCTCGACCGACTCGACCCGGGTATTTCCGGCCTCTCTCGCCGCGCGGGCGATGTCGATGTTTTGCGCGCGGCGGTCGGCGTCGTCACCGTCGGCGTGGACGAACAGCGCGGGCGGCAAGCGGGCATGCAGGTGGCGCACGGGCGAGGCCGCCAACCATGCGTCGGCGCTGTCTCCCCAGATGTGCTTGGCCCGATTCGGCGCGACGCGCTCGACCCAGTAGAATCCGCTCACAGGAACGATGCCTCGGATCTTCTCGAGCGGCACGCCCTGCGCCTCGAGATGCCTGGAGTCGGTGGCGAGCAAAGCTGCCAGATACGCACCTGCCGAGTGCCCGATCACGAAGATCTGGTCCGGGTCGCCTCCGTAGTCGCCGATCGAGCGGTGGGCCCAGGCCACGGCGGCCGCCAGATCTTCGACGTGCCCGGGGTGTGCGACCTGCGGTGACAGGCGATAGTTGATGACGGCCGTCGCGAAGCCGGCGGCGGCCAGGCGCTGCCCGATGAACGCATCGTTCGCCTTGTCGCCTTCGACCAACCCGCCCCCGGGTGCAGAGATCACCACCGGGAGACTTCTGCCGCCCTTCACCGCCGGCAGGTACAGGTCCAGCCGCTGGCGCGGCCCCACGTCGCTGCCCGGCACGTAGGCCAGGTCGGTGAGCACGCGCAGCTTTGGCGCGGAGTCGGAAATGGTCGGTGTCGAGAGTGTCATGGTCTGCCCCGTTTCTCAGCGGATGGTTCAGCGAATGATCTCGGTCAACGCGAGCTCGTCACGGTAGCCTAACCTGACTCTGTCTCGTAGGATAGATCAGCGCCGTCTTCTGATGGACGCACACGCGCGGGTAAGATGGACGGGAGAGGCAATAGAAGGAGGAGCCTTTGAGTCCGCGGATCTTTGCGACCGGCGCCACCCTGCATGACGCTTCCCAGTCCTGGAAGGGCTATGTGCTCCACGGCGCGCCGACCGCCGCACGCACCTCGTCGATCCGCGAGGTCGATCGGAGCGGCTCGGTCGTCTGGTCGTGGTCGGTCGCCGAGCACCTCGAGCAGTTCGGGATCCGCTCCAGCTGGGTGTTCCGCGCGCAGCCCATCCCCTACGACTGGGTGCCGGACGGAACGCCGCGCTCCGAGCGCGACATCCGCGAGCTCGCTCCGGCCACGTTCCGCCTCCCGCGCTGAGGCGATCAGGCGCCGGCACCGCCTGCGAGGCCTCGAGCGCTGGAGCCGCCCAGCGTGGCGAGCCGCCAAGCCTCGGCTCGCGGCGCTAGCCCTTCACCCCACCTTCGCGCAACGCCACCCAGCGCGCGAGCAGCCCGACCGGCAAGCGCGCCGTCGCCCCGCCCCGCAGCGACGCCACGATAGGCGCAAACTCCGCCCCGTGCCCAGCGGGCACGAGCGCCCACTCGCTCTCGAGCGTGAGCTTGCCCGCGCCATCGTCGCAGAACCAGGTGAGCAAGGTGTCACCCACGCCGAGCAGGTGCGTCGCATCTCCGGCGTCGATCCGCATCGGTTCCTCGCGCAGCAGGTCGAACATCTCGAAGCCCTCGTCGAGGTGGATGCGATCGATGCGCAACACCGCGAAGCGCCCGCGCTCGAGCCTCGCGATGGCGTCTCGCTCGTCGTCGTCGAGCTCGACCTCGTTCGGCAGTCGAGCGAGCAGGGTGGCTCCGTCAGCGCCGGTGGGCGCGGCGAGCGTACAATACGCCTCCAGCAGCGGCTCGTCCGTCTCCTCCAGCTCCGGCGTCGCCCCCAGCTCGCGCAGCGCCTCCAGCAACGACTCCATCTCCCGGTCGAAGATACCTTCGCGATCCGCGAGCTCCGCGAGCTCGTCGCGCACGCGCGCCATCGCCGACGGCGCGTCGCCGACGTCATCGGAGAAATCATCGTCACCAGGCGCGTCGCCATCGTCGAAATCCGCGCGGAGCGCGGCCTCGGAGAGCGACGTGAGCTCGGGCCCGTCGTAGTCGGGGTGCTGCGGCAACGTCTCCGGGCGATCGGGCACGCCGGCGAGGCGCACCATCCCGCGCCGCGCCCCCGCAAAGCCGTCCATCACGTAGTCCAGCCAGAAGCGCTCCGATGAACCGTAGCGCAGGTGCCGCACCACGCGCTCGCTCGGCGCGTTGCGCGCGGCTTTCGCCTTCAGCTCCTTGCGCCGCCGCGCCGCCTGCTTGCTCGTCAGCTGGGGCTTGGTGCGCCCGGCAGCTTCGCTCGCGCTCGATGCCGCCGCGGCCGCCTCTGCCTCCGCCACCCGCTCCACGTAGTCGAGCCACTCTTGCTCGGAGGCCTCGAGCAGATAGGGCGAATCGGCCATGAAGCGCCGCCCTTCAAACTCCACGACACGCCCGAGCACGCGGTCGCCCTCGCGCAGGAACGGCCCCGTGACATGCAACGCAAACGGCTCGCCGCCGCGCAGCGGAACGACCTCGCCCTCCAGACCGGTGATCCGCGTCACCCGGTACAGATCGAGGTGCGACAGCGACAGGCTCTGCGCCATCTCCTGCAGGCGAGCGCGCGCCGCGTCGCCGCGCGAGAGCCGCGCCAGCACGCCGAGCGGCGTCTCGCCCGCGACCCCCTGCGGCACGCCACCGAGCACGTGTTGCACCAGCAGAGAATCATACACCGGGCTCCGCGTCCCGTCGTCGGGGGCGTATTCTTCCTTCAGCGCATCGTAGAGCCGCGCCAGCCGATCAAACGGCGGCGAGCCGAGCAGCAGGTGCGCGATCTCGATCACCGCTGCGTAGTGCGACATCAGCTCGAGCACGACGGGCGTCCACGCGGGGTCGGACTGGTCCAGGATGTCGTTTCGCCCGATGGCCTCCAGCACGTCGGCGGGGAACAGCAGCGCCGGCGAGGTGTGCTTGCCCACCTGGGTGGCGATCGGCTCGAAGCGGAGGGTCGACATCGGGCGGACCTTACACAGCCCGAGCTGGTGGAGGCCCCGCAAAATTTCGCACCCGCCCCCCGGCGACGCTCAGCGATTCGGCGCACCGGGAGTCGGCTCGCCCAGAAAGCCCGGGGTGCCGCCCGGCGTCAGCCCGAACGCCATGTTCTCCTTCTGGTCCGGGTAAGGATCAAACTCCTGGGCGACCGCGCCGCCGGGTCGCACCAGAGCGAGATAGTCCTTCGTCGCCTTCAGTCGGAAGCTCGTATGCAGCTGCGAATCGGGCCCGGAGAAGCGCTTGCCCGACGCGAAGACCAGCAGGTAACCCCCCGCCGGGATGGAGACCTTCGGAAAGCACCAGCTCTCGACCTGCTGGGGATCGTCCGTCAGGCACCAGCCCTCCAGGTCGGCAGGCGCCGTCCCGCCGTTGTGCAGCTCTATCCAGTCTGACGTCTCGCCGTCGACGTCCCTGAGCCCGCTCGTGTTCGACGCGACGAACTCGGAGATGACGACGGACGAGGCGCTCGACCGGCACGCGGTCGGGACTGCAATGCAGAGGGCAACGAGCCAGAGACGTGGACATTCGAGCACCCCGCCACGCTGGCCCAGCCACACCGATTGTGCAACGGCTCAGTCCAGACCGCTCAGTCCAGACCGCTCAGTCCAGACGGCGCTCGAGCAGCTTGCCGTCGGCGGCGACGTCGAGCTCATACTCCTTGCCGTCCAGGACGAACTCGACCTCGTAGATCGTCTGGCCGCGCTCGGCATCGCGCTCGATGTCCGTGATCTGCGCGCCCTTGGTCTCTCGATCGACGGTCGCGCGCACCGGCTCGGGCAGCTGATCGATCGTCACATCTTGTCCCGCGAGGCACACGCTCGTC
>Ga0247763_1001954_pt1 | contig 11041 bp, 5 predicted proteins | sample UWRJL141409B4_FD_179926 | JGI IMG/M metagenome (GOLD analysis project Ga0247763, IMG submission 179926) | Plant litter microbial communities from Arlington Agricultural Research Station in Wisconsin, United States - UWRJ-L141-409B-4 | ecosystem: Environmental > Terrestrial > Plant litter >...
AGGCTCCAATCCCGAGTGACACTAAATCGCATGAAACCGGCGCCCAGATGGTCCCGCAGGCTACGATCCCGTATTCTACGCAGAGTGGTTAGGGCCATGTCCGCGGCCTTTTTGACTTCCTCTTCCCCTAGCACATCCTTGGCCCCTTGGGGGAAGTGGGCAAGACGGAGCAAAAACGATAAGCGCGGGGCGTTGGGAAACTTGGGCGTGCCAAACCCTCCATGGACAGAGTCGAACATTTGTGATATCTTGGTGAGTGCCTCGTCAAGCTGATCAATGTCTAGATCAGCCGTGTCGACCTCGGTCAAGCTCGAAGGAGCCCCAGAAAGCGAGCCAGCCGGCGCCGAAGTTCCCTCCTGGGCAAAGTCCTGCAGCTTGGAAAGCATCTCAAAGGCTTCTTTCCGACATCGCTCCTCTTGGTCGGTCCAGAATGCGTGGATTTTTTTGGAGATGGCTAGAAAGTCCGTGTAGGCCTCATCACCAGCACTGCCAGCGAGGCTGTGCTCAGTCCCAGGGCCAGGCCAGTATGTTCCTCCAAATATAGGGTACAGGTCTGGGGTCAAAAATAGGTTCAGCGGCCAGCCGCCCGTAGCGTTAACAGCCTCGCTATAATTTTGGTAAATGGCGTCGAGATCGGGGCGCTCCTCGCGGTCGATAAGGATGGGGATGAAGGCATCGTTCAGAAGAGACGCCACGCCCGGGTGGGAGAAGGAGTCTTGGGTGGTGAGCCGGCAAACTAGGATATCTCGGTCAGGCTTGCAGCTCTCCAGAGACGGATCAAGGACCCTTACGGTGGTCGGCCAGGAAGCCGATGTGCATAAAAATGGGTTTGTTTTCTCGCTCAGCCAGCTGCAACGTATCTCGGTCAAGTAGTTGCCATGCGACTGCTGTGTTGGCATGGCTTCGAACATAAGGACTCCTGCTCTCGCCAGCACGGTTTCGGAGGCCGGGGGTGCTTGCCGGGTCCTGGAGCGGGGTGTCGGGCGACTCCTCTCCCCTGGAGGAAGCGTCGACTGGCGCGGTGGCTCCGTTTGGCTGCCCTCGCTGTTGTTGTTGCTGCTGCTGTTGGAGCTGTGCGCTCATCATTTTGTCGGCTAGTCGAATCGAGGCAGGACAAGGACAGCCGGGGAGGGGATCGGAGTTGGAGGCGGGATCGCGACGTGGGGTTCGCAGTGGGCTATCCGTGCGGAGGCCGAACGAAGCGGTCAAACACGGGAACACAGCAGACTCGGGACAGCGAAAGGAAAAAGCAGCGCTTCGCTCTTTAGCGTGAATTTCGGTTCCGTCGTCACCGCAAGGGAAAATATAGAGATCCCCCGATATCCGAGGGAGCGACAGTCGCAGTGCAGCGAATTGCATGACCCCGCCTGACGTAGCGAGTCGGTCACCATCCGCTATCAATGGCGTGCCAAGACATTCCCGAAGGCCGTGCGGCGAGGGGAAGCTTATAACGACACAACCATGGGGCCTCCGCACCAGCCTCACTTGTGCAGTCCTATCATGAAAACGTGTTCCCCCGGTACTTCATAACTCGGCGGCAGCCTTTCCCCAAAAATCCAAGGCTTCAAACTTATATAACAGTGCCTAGATGCTTTTAATTTGCGCCTTTCAAAAAGCTCTCGAGCTGTTCAACTATTGTACAACCCCCTCCTCCAAGCGTGTAGAATCCCAAGCTAACATCCTTACAAGGTTAGAGCTGTTTAACAACACAACTTACCTCTCTCACTACGACCTCCGCAACCACTTCACTTGTATGGTTGGGCAACCATCTCACGTCACAATTCCCTGGCTGAGAAGAACCCGACCTGAAAGTGGGGATTCTGGTTTCGAGACTTTGAAAATGAAGGCGCAACTATTCCTAATACGGTGACATTCAACCTTTCTTGGGCGCCGTGAACCGATTACGTTAGCAATATTCACAGCTCCCGCATAGTTAGCTGCGCCATGTTAGGGTTAGGGTTATGTACTGCCGAAAGGGGCAGGAGGGCGTGCTGAGCTGGGTCGTGGCTTCTTGACGGAAGGAAACCGCGACAGCATTCGGAAATTGGCATCGACGGGTATTGGTCCTCTTTCCAGTCCCCGCCGACTCCTCAGGCTGCCGTCCATGCTCCCCACGCCACCCGACCGATAACTGACCACTCAGACCAGACTGGGAGTGGGAAAAGAGTCTCGTTACGTTTCGATGGGTAAATAATCCTCTATCTTAACTCGACCAACGGTCACATACCGCGCATACTCGATACATTCCATTGGCCCATTGGCTATGGCGCCAATATCCCACGCAGCGCCGAGTTCTGCGGAAGCGGGATGAAGCAGCCCCGATCATGATTATCAAGTTTCGGGCAGACGTACTGTTTCCTCCTCCGACTATTGGCTGGACTTGGAGCTCGAGCGGGAGCTAGGTGACACAGGCGCGGGGGTACGAAGTAGTCATTCTGAAATCTACTTTATACCAGATACCTGGCTTGGGAAGTCGCGCTCCCACTTCTGGCCTCCACGCGGCGAAACCGTTGGGGACACCCAACTATTGGGCAGCAACCGCGGATCGCGGATCACATATCTGCTAGAATGAGCCCCTGGAATCTACGTCTCTCTCTTCTCTGAGCGCACGGCAGTCTCAGGTCCAGCTCTATCTACATTCAACCTTCCTCACTTTCAAGCCATCACGCCCATCATCCGTAGCCACGATGGATTCCACGCGTGTGGGTTCACAGCTGGCTATTATCGATGCCAACCCCATTGGGGATTCTCTCAGTCATCTTCGCGATGCGTTCCGTTTAGCTTGTGGCGACGCCGGTGTTCCCTTTAGCCAGGATGCGATGGACAAGCTTGATCAGCTTGGTAAGCCTCCAACCTAGGTCGCAAGCTCACCTTGCCTTCTCCCTACTTTGTTCCTAACGTAGGGGTTTCTAGCTACTCGGCGTCTGATCATCACGCTCCTTGCCACACCCCAAATCCTGACAACTGCGACCCGTCTGGCCTCGACTAATGACGGTCCGGATCTATTGCACGACATATCTAGGCTCCGCTGCGAAGTCGCCTTCGGCGCATATAAAGCCGACCTCAAGCCCTTGCTCACGCTTGCCACAGCCGATCATGTCGACGATAAAGCTTTCTGGGGCCAGGTCTACCATGCCGCCGTCAACACACCGCCCGCTATCCCGCGCGTTAACCTGTTCCCTCCAGTGCCGTGGGTCCGACTGCACAAAGACGTCACGACCACGACCGAAGGAAATGAATACGCTGAGAAGTATGTGAGCGGTTATGTGGGACCGCTTCTTATCGGTGTTCCTCTGTTGTGGGAAACATTCTTCGGACAGACTCGCAACCTTGCCCAAGCAGCCAACGTTGCTTTTCAGCAGTGCAGCATTGGGGAGAATGCACCATTCGCCGACGGGAAGTGGGCTAAGCGCCCAAACGTAAGAAATCAGTACGCCGTACTTACCTGGCTTAGGGATCTGGTTGATAGGGTGGCCATTTTCGCCAACGCCTATAAGCCCGCGGGCTTAAACCATGGACGACGTTGTCTAGCACGCCCGTCAGAGCAGATTCAATACTTTACAAAAGAACACAAAGTGGACTTTGGTTTCGTCAACGACCCTCTGGCCACAGAAGCCACTCAGGTTCCCTTCTCCAAGATCCTGGTTCCCGGCGTGCTCAAGCGCGACGCATTTGACGATACAGTCCCAGAGGGTTGGATGGACATGGCCTGGTCAGCGAAGGCTGTCATAACAGCTGACGACGAACGCCGCTTCGTGTTGGGGTTTTCGCTGTGTGGGAACATGATGCGAGTTTGGCTCTTCGACCGTCTTGGGGGTCTTGCGTCTGATGAAATCAACATTGACGAGGACGGCGTCCGTTTCGTTGCTACCCTGGTGAGCATTCTGTGGATGGACTCGGAGCAGCTTGGATCCGATCCGACTATCAAGCGGACAGAAACTGGCGAGAGGTTTATTGAGATGCCACAGAATGGCTCTGTCGAGCGCCTCTTCCTCGGCGAAGCCATGCACAGAACAGATTGTTTGGCTGGCCGGGCTACCAAGTGTTGGAGAGTCTACAAGGGAGGTCATAGCAAGGGCACCCCACTCGCTCTGAAGGAGTCATGGCAGTGTGTGACGCTCCCTGAGGAGGGTATCCTGCTTCGCGACATTACCGCCAGGGGCGTCATCAACGTGGCTCGTTACTCTGGCCACTGGACCGAGAGGATGGACAACGTCCCGGTAAACGTCATATCCCTCCGGAGAGGTCTGAATATTGGGTCAACCAAGACTTTCTATCCACGAAACAACCTGGGTAGGTACATGTATCAATCTCTTCTTTCCCAGTGTTGTTGCTGACACGAAGTGGGTGGTCAGGACCAGGATTCGATAAAAGCTTGACAAATCGGGTGCAGCGGCGTGTTGTTATCAAGGACTGCGGACGCCCCATTTACAAGGCAAGTGCGCCATCTGCCGTGTTCGGAGCTCTAGAGGCCTGCATTGAGGGGTGCAAATCGCTGCACGCAGCTGGGTTCCTCCATCGCGATATCTCGGAACACAACATCTTGATTAACGAGGACACCAACGATCCCTCTTGGCGGGCCTTCTTGATTGACTTTGACGTGGCGACTTCCATAGAGGACATGCAAAACTTGGGAACAGAGAGGTTGCAAGTCGGCACGCGCGAGTTTATGGCACTCGGAGTGCTCCTCGGGGAGCCCCGCTCCTTCATGCACGACCTAGAGTCGTTCTTTTGGGTCCTGGTATGGATTTGCACTCGCTACGTGGACATGAACGGAACCCTTGGCCCGCCCATGTATGAAAAGTGGTTTCACATGGGGTTCCACGAGCTCGCAGAGGAAAAGAGCAACTTGATTTCGTCCACGGGCGCATTCCTGGATTTCGCCGAGGAAAGCTTCATGGATCTGTACGGCCCGACAATCCGCCACGTCGACAAACTCCGGGGGGTGGTGTTCCCGTCGGGGAGGAGGTGGGAGAGAGAAGATCTCGGCTTATACGATCGGATGCGGGCTGTTCTCAAGCAGGCCCAGACGGACCTAGCAGCCATGGGCTGGTAGATAGCAGGAGCAGATGGCTTAGGCTTCGGCAATCCACTGGCTACGGCGGTATTGACGGCGCTGCACGTGTTCTGGATGGTCGATGAACATGCAGATTGAACCTATTGACGTCTCGTTCGCTTACACTTTGGTGTGCCTCGCGAATGTCATCTGCAACTGTGCCTTCGAGTTGGAGGAGTCGCTTACGGTAGATGCAGGACATGTGACTCTTTAATAACAGGTCGGAGTTGGTGTGGAATACCGTACAAAATTCGGCTCCACATGATCGTGTCAACACCCGGGAGCGTATGGACCCCGACATCCTGACGGCGCGGAGGAAAAAAAAAAGCAGCGCCGAGAGAAAAAAGTGTATTTCTCTGAGCCACCGTCTCACGCTGATCAGTCGACAGCTGTTATTCATCATCAGTGGGGCGACATATTGGAAGCCTGAGTCAGGGACCCCTATCAGTCGGATACGGCTCAAGTCAGTCTCGACGCCGCGGTAGCTATCTCTGTGGTCCGCAACATGGCCTTTGCTCCGACTGGCTGTTTGACCCTTTTAGGTCGGTTGGTGTCCGGGTTTCTTTTTTTTTTCTTCTCTTCTCACTTTCGACAAACATATACCCATGTATGCCGCGGTCGGCTACGGCTACGGATATGGCCGAGGTGGTTACCAAGCTGGAAGGTTTTGTAGAGCAAGGCAAACGACAAATTCGGCTCCCACTGCTACGCTGCCTCTACTTCCAGGACAGCGATTGGTTCCAAGGCTACGGGGAAACTCGCGAGAATGCTTGGCGATGACGGTACCGATTTCAAAAAAAATGTGCCGACCAAGGTAGCCGTATGCGAAGCCGGCGAGAAAAAGGAGAGCGGGTTCCGCCGGGCCAAGTTGGGCTACCCTTCATCTAAACCCATGACGAAAACCAAGTGCCGGCGTGCCCTGCCGCCCCCCCGGGGCCCCATGTCAGGTGTTTTGGTAAGTGGGCTATAACAGGCAATCCTAAACAGGAAACATTTGGGTTATAAGAGCCCCATGGCGGGGGGCTTGGTAATTATCCAGAGCAAAAATCAATCTTTGGCAGGTGGCGGTCGATTTAACCCCATTGGCTGACCGTTTCACCCGCCATGTTTATGTGACACGACTAAGGATGGGGGCTACAGGCTGGGTGCTGGGAACAGCCTGTCACACGAGAAGAATCTGGGGTACATGATTAGTTGGGCCAATGTAAATTAGAGTTGCTTCATATTGCTCTTCTCTCTTTTCTTCTTCTTTTCTTCTTTTTTAGCTAGTAGACTTGTTTGTTTATTGGAGCCGGTGGGGCCGGTAAGTTGATGGGCATTCCATGGCGTCGTGGGAGCGGGACTTGAGTCGGCCGAGTTTGAAAACGGGAGAGGTGGTGGAGGAGGAGAGAAGAGGCTCAGGGGGTCAAAAGCCGGTGGGTTTCCGTGTGTTTAACGGTACTCGGTTGGTTTTTTGCTGTTTTGTTTTGTTCGTTGGCTTGCTGCAGCATCCAATATCATCATCATCTTGCGCCTACCTCTGTTTTTCTTTTTCCCTCTTCTACCTCTTGTTTCCCCAAGTGGGTGTAGTAGAAAAAGAAAAAAGTATCGGCAACCATGATGTTGTCCGTACTGAAGCCGGTTGCGGCGGCGGCCCTCTTTGCGGGCATGGCCATCAGCGCCGTCATCCCGACCTTTACACAGGCGCAGATCGACTCGGGCGAGGCGATCCGACAGCTCGGCAAGATCGCCTATGACAATGCCATGGCTCGAGCAGCCAAGGCGACCTCGGGTTGCACCAAGGACAAGGTCAAGATCCGGAGGGAGTGGTATGTTGGCATCTACCTGCATACCTAGATGGTTGCTGCAGAAATCCAAGAGAGCTAACTGAACATGGGGGCAGGCGAAATATGACCTTGGCAGACCGCAAGGGGTTCCAGGAGGGCATCCAATGTCTGATGCAGAAGCCATCTCGGTATGGAAGCACCATCAAGGGCGCCAAGTCGGCATGGGACGACTACGGGGTGCTGCACTACTACCAGACGCCGTTTGTGCACAACAACGCCCTATTCCTCCTATGGCACCGACACTACAACTGGGTGCTCGAGCAGGACCTCGAGAAGCTGTGCGGCTACAAGGGCGTCTTCCCCTACTGGGAATGGGGCCTCGACTGCGGCCAGATGGACAAGTCGCCCGTGTTTGACGGAAGCGAGTATTCGCTGGGTGGGAATGGCGAGTTTGTCCCCAACCACCGCGCTGCCATTGGGGGAGCCAAGGCGGGCACCGGCGGCGGGTGCATCAAGAAGGGGCCGTTCTCTAACTTTACGGTAAACCTGGGCCTGGGCACTTCGGGCACCATGTCGCGCGACCCGCTGGGGTACAATCCGCGGTGCATCAAGCGCGACCTCAACGACGACGTCTGCCGGCGCTGGGCATCGCTGCGCAACACGACCGACATTGTGATGTACGCGCCCACGATTGCCGTCTTCCAGGGCGGTGTGCAGGGCGAGGGGACGCGGGGCGACGGCGGACGCGTCTTTAGCGGCCAGGGCATCCACGGGGGGGGACACTACAGCATTTCCGGCGACCCGGGGAGCGATTTCCTCTTCTCGTCGCTCGAGCCCGGCTTCTACCTGCACCACGGAAATATCGATCGCTTGCACTTTATCTGGCAGAACCTCGACTGGGACAAGCGCCAGACCATCTCGGGCACGGGGACCATGTTCAACATGCCGCCGTCGCCCGTGTCCACCCTCAAGGACAACATGGGATTTGAGCCGCTCAATCGGAATCTGACCATTGGCGCTACCATGGACACGGTCGGCGGTTCTCCGCTATGCTATGTCTACGAGCCTTGGTAGAGAAGAAGTGGAGGTGAGGGTGAGGGGTACGAATTAAAGAGTTTTTTTACGAGTCTTCCATTCATTCAACTCTTTGATAGGTGCATGTAGCCAGCAAAGCAAATCAGCCAAATACACCCCATGACTTGACTTCTTTTTTTTTTTGCACACTGTGTCGAAGGGGGGGGGCCTGGGCCTGCATGTCTCAGGTGAACAGAAAAAGGTATGGCGTCCTATCATATCGAGGGGGCTTGGAGACCGGCGAACAAGCAGTGAACCGAGACATTCCGATTGGCGTTGCACATATGTTGGGAAAGCGTCATCTTCCCCTCCTCACGTCGGCCCTGGCCTGTGACGAATTCTTCTCTCCGCATCAACCAAGTGCCATCCCCTCTCCCTGCTCAACTGTCTGCCTTTTCTCTCTCTCTCTTCTCCTCTCGCTCGCTCAAGCTCAAGCTCTGCTTTCAATCCCTGCTAAACCATCCAAGTCGTCTTGTCGACCTGGCTACTCTTTCCAGGCCGCAATAAATACAATTCCAGCAAGACACGGGAAGCCGACATAAGGTAAGGTAGCAATCCGTCAATGAGCAAAGGCCCCTAACCTCGTCAGGTAACAACAATACGCAACATGATAGACCATATCGTCGCTTGTCATTACTTGTTTCTCCATCTCCAGGTGGCAAACGTGCCAGATGTGCCCGGAGCCCGGCCGGAAGAGCGGATGAAGCGGCAGGCAGCACGGCTTGCCCCTTGGCCGAGCTTCATCTGGGAGCACTCGATTATTTTCACCCACTGCTTGTCCATGTTTCCCGGCGCCACGTACGAGGACAAGCGGCACCTCTTCGACGGCCTCGACAAGATCAAGGAGCTACAAGTGACGGGCTCGGATGCCAGCGTCGAGACCTTTTATCGCCTCAGCACGCTCGACCCGGTCAAGCGGATGGTCAACATCATCTGCGGCATGTCCTGGCTCAAGGCTCTGTTCGCCCTCGGCCAGGGGATTGATTCCGAAGTCAGGGTCAACGAGATGGAGGACCACAAGTCGCAGACATACGGACAGGAGACTTTTACCGTCATCAACCGGCTGGGCGACGACGGCCAGCGGACACCGGCCTGCGTCATTTGCTACCAGCCGCCGCAGAGACTGAAACAACAACATTTCCGCCTCGGCCTCCGGCCCGTGTTTGCCGGCATCTCGGACCGCCATGTTCTCACCGGAGAGGCGGGTAGATTCCAGCGCCATGCCGAGGCCCTTGTCGATGCCGCGCTTGCTCTGACCTTCGACTGCATGATCCAGGCTCGGTCGGCGTTTGGGATCCTGACGACGGGGGAGCACTCGGTCTTTGTCAGATACGACGAAAATTATCCCCAGACGCTATACTACCATCTGGCAGAGCCCCGGGCCGACTACAACGTACTTGTCCCGAACCACATGCCCGTGTGCTCGGCTGCCGGGCAACTCCTTGCCTTCACAGTCGGCGCCCTTCACGCCCGTGCTGGACTATCGCTACGAAGCAGACCGAGGGAGGAACCTATCCTTTCTCTGTCATTTTTAAGGTTTTCATGGCCTCGCCTAGTACAGGACGTTCCCGCCCTCCCCCCTCGCTTCGTCGCCCAGAAAATGATGCTCTCACAGGCCATACCGCAGCCGGAGCGTGTACAGGGTCAATATTGCACGCAAAAGTGCCTCAAGGGCGTGGTTCTTAACCAGAGCTTGGACGAGGCCTGCCCCAACGTGGAACTCCACCGGCGCAAGCCCTGCGGTAACAGGCATCCTCTTGATCATGGCGCTTGGTTCAGCCGATTCTCCAAACAACTTCACGTCGCCGGGAGCGCCGCTATGGTGCCCACGGGTCAGGTGGAGCGCAACTGCATGTTTTTCCGCGCCACCCTGCTCGGCTTCGGCTATACCTTTGTCGTCAAGGGCAGAATCCACGACCGGTGTAATGATGATGAATGCTACTGCTGGAATGGCCCGCACACGGATCTTCACCACGAGCGAGATATTTATGACCAGCTCCTTCAGCTGCAGGGCGACGGCATTCCCGTGTTTCTTGGGCACCTCAGCTGTGTGGGCAAGCGTTATCAGCATAGCAGCGACGTGGCCATAGACGGCTTCCTGTTGCTGTCGTGGGGCGGCACGGCGGCTGGCCAGAATGGCAAGTTCACGTCATCGGTGCTCCAATACCACGATACCGAGGGGTTGGCAACCATTCTGAGGGGCACCGTGGCCGAGATGCACGAGAGCGACGTGGTGCACCGCCGCATACTCCCCGAGAACCTGCTCTGGAACGAACTAGACCCCAGACGCATCATGCTCGCCAACCTGGACTGGGCCCTCATTCCACCCAACGACGTGGATCTCCCCATGCAAGCCTCTTGCTACGACGTGGAAAGCAATGGCCCGGAGCGCTTCGCTGACTGGAAGGATTTTGACTTGGACTGCCTGGACCAGATCTGTTCTGACCTCATCTCCAAAGGGGAGAGAGAGAACAGGGAAGAGCCGGGCTGCGAGGCACAAGAGAGGCCGGGTATGTCTGATTGATTTTCCCCCACGTCTCCGAGTCTTTGGTCTCGATACTAACTTGACTCCGCCCCCCCACGCCCCCAAAATCAGGTACTCGTCGTCTTCGGGAAGAGAGAGAACAAGCTGTGCCCTTTTATACCGAAGGGCCGGCGGAAGCTGAATCCATCGGCCCATGCCAATGCGGACCATGATTTTCAATTTCCTACCACGCGCGATTTCTTTGCCAGGGCCTAGTTCGCACTCTCGCTAAACTGCGGTAGTGGATTACGCCGCCGGCGGCACCAAAAATGGTTGCATGTGATTTGTGTTTAATGGCAGTTGAATTTTCAATCAAATTTCACATGCTCCGTATCCTGAGGGGGGGCTTTGCCGACGTGAAAGTGTCATCCCTAATTATATTTTGAATTTTCATTCGCTTTGCCGTGGCCCAAAATAGGCGTGTGGATCGTGCGAGACAAAAGTGACTTGAGAATTCTGAGGGCCCGAGAGACCCGGAAAGTATGGCAAAATATTTCAGGTTTGAATTTGATTTTCCTCAGCCGTGGGGCAACATTCAAAAAAGTCTTTGTTGGGGCCCAGTCGGGTCTCGAGTCCTCCAGTCCGCTTCCCACTCGTCCAAAGTAAGCCTCCTCGCAATGA
>Ga0247763_1001955_pt1 | contig 11040 bp, 5 predicted proteins | sample UWRJL141409B4_FD_179926 | JGI IMG/M metagenome (GOLD analysis project Ga0247763, IMG submission 179926) | Plant litter microbial communities from Arlington Agricultural Research Station in Wisconsin, United States - UWRJ-L141-409B-4 | ecosystem: Environmental > Terrestrial > Plant litter >...
CTATTGAAGGCACGGGCCATCTACGAGGAGCCAACGTGTGCGTGCTTCTTCGCGATCGACGCCGCGCTGCCCAGTCAAGCAGCACGGGTGCACCTGAACTATCTCGCATACAAGGGCGATCTCGTGAGCATCGATGCTCGGGAATACGCGCGAGAGAATCCCGCCTGGGTCAGCAGCGTCCTTCGAACTCGAGACGAAGCTCAGCGCCTGATGGCGTTCTCCGGGCCGCTGCTGGTGTATGTGTCTCCCGATCATGCTCTGCGTGAGACCTTTCACGATGGCTTGTCCTGCTTGATGAGCGAGCTCTCGTTCATGCTGAACATATGGGATCGCGTGATTCATCGAGACCCCGTGCGCCTAGGCTGGATCTTCCGTGCAGCCGTCGCTGCTCTGAGAAAGCCGACCAAGGCGGATGAACTCTTGGAGCAGGGTACGGATTGCGGGCGCAATCCGATCGGACGCATCGGGTGCCTGCTGGAAGCGGGTGGAGAGCATCTGTCGGGATCCTCGTTGAGATATCTGCGCAGTGTTCGGGATGGTGTCGAGCATCAATTCGAGAAGTATCGAGCGTTCTTGACGACGCAGCTGCGGTTGGTCTTCCATTTGGCGCTCGCCATTGCCGAAAATGGCCCCTGGCGCGACCGGTTTGCCCAGCGGCTTTCACCCGAGCAGCGACGGCGCGCCTTTCGTTACGCCACGCCGGACGAGCGCGGAGAACTGTTGCAGAGGCTCGCCGACTTCTTGACGGAGGGGCTGGAGTCGCCGGGCGATGAACGGCCCGCACGGATGCGGTTGTTGCTAGGGACTGATGACTACGACACCACTCAAGGCGATACCTTCGCGGAAGGTGACGACCTGTGGGTGCGGTGGGCGAGCCGCAACGGCGCAGCGAAGGACTTCGTCGCCAAGGTGTTGACTGAAATGAATCCAGATCACCACCGCCTGGATGACATCTTGGCGCTGGCCAAAGAGGTCACGCCCGTCGGAGTCCTGGAGTCGCGCCTCCGGGAGATCCGCGGCTCCTGGGCAACCAGCGTGCACCTGGGGCATCGTCAGTTCGCCTTTTGACTGATTTCCAATGTTGCTTCGGCACGACGTCGAGTTCGAGCCCACTGCAAACATTCTCGACGAAGCGCACGCAATGGCGGTGCGCGTCGCAGCGGGCCAGGCGGACCCTCGAGAGTTCGATTCGGTTCGAAACAAGTGGGTCAGGTATCGGGATGCGCCTTCGCTCGGCGAGGCGATCGCTTGTCTCGAGGCCGGTCACGAGAGTGCGTTGGCTCAGGACCTTGACCGGTTGTGCAACGCCGCGGACGAGTTGTTCGAAAGCAAGATCGACGTTCACCGGGCCGAGCACTACCGTGAGCGAACGAGCACGCTGGCGAAGGAACTCGCCGGGCTACGCCTGCGTTTCGCTGGAACGTGTCCGCTAATCGACGATCTGCCCAAGGACGCTTCCGTTCAAAGTGGCGTCGTCATCGCCCTGGTTGTCGGACGAGACAAGGGGGATCGAGAGGTCTGGCAGTCCGTACGGAGTCAGTTCGCCGCCTCCAACGCGGTGTACTTGACTCCCTATGAGCCCCAGGGAGGGCGGCGCGCCATTTGCCATTTTCGCTATCGCGAGCACGAGGACCCCGAGCAACCCAGACGCCAGCTGCTGCGTCCCAACCCGTTGGATCGCCGGCGCCTGCTCGACGAGCGGGGTCAAGACCTCTGCCCGCCCGACGCTGGGCACTACAGTGTCTCCTACTTCCTCATCCTCGAGCCAGCCGGCGCGCCCCGCTCGCTCGAGCTCTTGCTGCGCCTGGCCTGGCTGCTGGCTAGTTATTCGGCAGGCCACGTCGCTCGCCATGGGAGCGCTCTCGGCTTCTGGCTCTGCGCATGCCCCGCCTCCGTGCGCACGACACCCTCGCTCAGGATCACGGAGTCGGACGCCATGTTCGATCAGCTCAGCCAGTTCGTCCGGGACCGTCTACTGAGAAACTGCATCATCGTGCATCCGGACATGCTGCCCCGCGAGCATTCACTGGGGCTTTGGTTCGCGCCCACTTGGCGGGTTCCCTTTCAGCACCGCAAAGCCTGCAAGAGCAACGTCGAATGGTTAATGACCACGGCGAGATTCACCGGTTTGCCTGGTGATGAGGCGCCGAGTGAACTCGTTTGTGACCGTGAGAACCTCGCGATCGAATGCTGGGGAAGACCGAACCAACCTGCACGTCGGACGTTGCCTTCCCCGTCGCGCCGCGGGGTATCTCGCCTGACGCTGCGCCGGGTCGTACGCTGCACGCTCGACCTGGGGAACCAAAGCTGTCAGGCGTTCTTGCTCGACTATTCCCCGCTCGGTTGTCGCATCGTGCTTCCGAGCGCCGGCGCCTTCGGCGCCGATCTGAAGCTGCAGGAGATCTACACTCTCGAGATGCCGGCTGGGCTTCCTTGGCCCTGGGAGCGCGGCAGGTTGTGCAAGCCCTATCGAGCATCCGTCACGCCGGTTCCCCGTAGCATACGTGGCGCCACCGAAGGCCCCCGATCAGAGCGTCGGCCGCCATCCGTCAAAGGCGGCACCGAGGTGCGACTGCGCTTCGTCACGCCCGTCTCAAAGACCGAATGAACACCGCACCGCGCAGCATCGAGTCTGCCAGCACGCTGCTCATCGTCGCTGGAGCGCACGAGTCTCCAGCGATCGCGGGTGATCCGGAGGTCGAGCTCATGCTGGACGATATCACGACTTTGCCACCGGGCGAGCGCTGCGTCGTCTGGCTGGGGGGCAAGTCGCCTGCCGATTCGGCGTTGGTTCCGGATGCCTGTCTCGAGGTGCGCCACGCCCCCGCTCAGCTGAGCGCGCTGAGAGAGAGTCGCCCAGCTTGGAATCAGAGAAGCTTGACGGTGCTGCTGTGCGCGCCATTGCGTTTTCATGCCGGGACCTGGTGGGCGTCAGGTGTGGCCGACAATCGCGTTCAGCTCTTCGATGCTCTCGACCTCATCGAGGAGCTCGCTCGGGGCGTGCCATGCTGCGAGGTGATCGTCCCTGATGCTCGACTGGGTGCGGCGAGCCCGAGTGCTGCCCCCATCGATCTCCCGGATCGGGCCACGCTTCATGGGTGGCGGGCGGAGCTCCTGGCTCGCGGCCTCTCGTGCGAGTGTCACCTCGGGATGCATGATATCCGTGAGGACGCGCCGCGCCCGTCGCGGCGTCGGCCTCTCAAGCTCCAGCCGCTCGAAGAGCGCTTGGGCCGTTTCGCAGATCTGGCCGGCGCGAAGTGGAGCAGTCCGGTCTTGATCCTTGACGAGAGCGACGGGCTCGTGACCTGGGCGTCGCGCCTCGCGCTCTATCTCGAGGCTCTGGGGGTCGTTGTGGAGAGCGCGACGCGCGATACGCTTCAAACCGCCACCCCCGGGACGGTTGCCGTCTTGAGGGACTCCGCGCTCGATGATCCGGCGCTCGACCACTGCCTGTCCCGATGGAGCGATGCCAATGTGGCCATCGTCCTCTTGGATCGTGCACTGGCTGCCGGTCGGGATGCAGCCGAGCGCTGGCGCATGAGTCCCGAGCAGAACCGGGGCCCCTGGAGGGTGTTGGACCAGGCGCTATGGCTAGGGCAAAAGTTGGTCGCCCAGCAGCCCCATGACCATGTCGCGCTCGAGTCCCTGAGAACGTTGATCTGCGAGGCGTGCGACGATTTCAGACGCGATAGCTCCGAAGCCTGGGAAGAGGCGCTGCCAGCCTCGCTCGCCTGGCTGAATCCGTCGAATCAGTCCACAGAGCGCGAAGCACGGCTGCTCGGCGACGACCGTGCCGAACTGCTCAGACAGGTCAGCGAGCTGCTGTCCGCCGTCGGTGGCTTCGATTCTCTCTGCGTGCGCCACAGCAAGGGTGGTCATCGCTCGAGCGCGGGAATCTCCAAGCTCATTCGCGCCTGGAAGGTCCTCCAATTTGCGCCGGATGGCGCGCTCGAAGGCGCTACGCAGACACTTCCGAGTGTCTACTTGACCTACAGCGGCGACGCAGCGCTCCGGCCCGCCCTGAGTGCCGGTCTCACGAGGTTGTCGCGATTCAGCTACGAAGGACCGCGTCCGGCTAATGGCTTGTGCGTGGCTCCCGAAGCAGTCGACTTCTGGTTACACGTCTCGACCAAGCCACCCCCGCAGGCGGTGGTCGATAGCCTGGCCTTCGCCGAGCACTGCGGCACGCGGGTGATCCGGGAGGAGCATGGCCGGGAGGGGTCTGAATGCTCTGCGTGCGACGGTGCAAAGAGCTCCGAGCAAGCTGTGGATCAGCTGATGGCGAGCGCACGAGAAGAACTCGCACGGGCCAGCAAGCAGCAGCGCGTGTTCATCTCGTACTCGGTCGTGGACGCGCCGATCGTGGCGAACCTGGTCGAGGCCCTCGAGCAGCGCGGCGTGCGATGCACGCGAGATTCTCGCTCCGTTCATTCCGGCAGAAGTCTCGAGGCTGTCAAGAAGGACATCTCGGAACATCAGGCCATGTTGCTCGTCGCCTCCAAGGCCTCGGAGCGTAGCGATTGGGTCAGCGCCGAGCTCCGCGAGGCAGCGGTCGTCGAGTCAGGCCGTGCCGCATATATCTGTCCGGTTGACCTCGATGGCTCTTGGCACGGCTTTCGGGCGAGGCACAGCCTCGCAGAGCGGCCGCCGCTGAGGATGGGCTCGAGGACTAAGTTGGCCGACACGGTCGACGGCATCGTACGGCGACTCCGAGAGCTCGGGCTGCAACAATCCACACCGCCGCCCGCCGAGATCGCGGCCAATGGGCGCATTCAGCCGCTGGCGTCGCACCGGGTCTTCGTTAGCCATCAGTTTGCGGACAACGAACGCGATTTGTTGCACCGTATTCTTCTTCGCTGCATGAAGAGCGGTATCGAGTTCTGGGAGTACCGGACGAGCAGCTATAGCGGAGACGACTGGGCGGAGGAGATCCGATCGCAGATCGGGGCGGCGACACATGCGATCGTCCTGTTGACCAAGGACTACGAGACGTCAACTACGTGTCAGGAAGAAATCACGCTCTTGTTCAATCGCTATACCGCCAATGGCGCCTCGACGAGCAGCCCGGGCAAGCTGGCGATCCTGCCCTTCCTGGTGGGTGGACGCGAGAAGCCTCACGCTCAGCTCAAGGCACTCACGCTCTACCATACACCGCTCGAGGAAGACGCCAACGAGGCGGCGCAGAAGGTCGTGAATGCGCTCCTCGACGATCTTCAATGATGGGCTTCAATGATGGGGTAGCTCGACGGCCCTGCTCTCGCGAGCGAAACGGCATCACACCCCGATTGCTGACGGCACGTCATCGCTCACGGTGCTCTAGCTCACGGCGCGAACGACGGGGGGCGATCGGCATCGCTCGCCCCCCAGCTCTCGTTGGGGGTGCTCCCCAGCGCGAAGTCGAGGGTGGCGCCGCCGAGGTCGCCGTAGCGCAACCAGCTCTGCGTGGTGGGGCTACCGTTCACGCTCAGCGACTGGATGAACGGCGCATCGCCTGCCGCACCGGCGCCGTTGATGGTCAAGGTCTGGCCGTTGGCGAGGTGCAGGACGCTCTTCTCGAAGCGCGGCCCGTTCAGGACGAGGACGTCGGTGCCGGGGATGACCGGATACATCCCGAGGTAGGCCCACACGAGCCACGCGGACGTGGCGCCGAGGTCGTCATTGCCCGGTAGACCGCCGGGACGCGTGCTGAACTCCTCGTTCACGATGCGGCGCACCAGCGCCTGGGTCTTCCAGGGGGCCTGCGCGAAGTTGTAGGTCCAGGGCGTGCCGTGCTCGGGTTCGTTGCCGATGTAGAAGTAGGCGCGCTCGGTGCCCGCGTTCAGCTCGGCGAAGTGCTCGTCGAGGCGCGCGATGGCGGGCGCGTGGCCGCCCATGCGCGTGAACAGGCCTTCCAGGTCGTGCGGCACCATCCACACGTACTGCGAGGCGTTGCCCTCGATGAACCCGCAGCTCGAGGCGGAATCGAAGGGCTCGCACACCACGTCGCCCACCTGATCGCCGAGCTGGACGGGGCTCTCGATGACGAGCCGCACGTAGCGCGCCGACTCGGCAGGGAAGGTGTGCGTGGTGGTAGCCTCCGTGTTGTTGGTGACGCTGGCAACGCGAACGAAATCAGTCCCGTCCGCGCTGACGTCGATGGAGAAGGCTCGGGTGTTCCATTCCGCCGGCTCGCCTCCGTCCTCGGCGTGGTGCACGATCACTCGATCGATGCTGCGGGCGGCGCCGAGGTCGAGCTGCCACTCCTTGTTCGCGCTGCTGTTGTCGCACCACTTGTCGCCGGTGCCTCCGGTCCAGGTCCCGTTGATGGCTTGCTGTGCGCTCTCGCTCGGGTCGCACTCGCCGCTCGCGGTGGCCGTGCCGAGCGGCGCGAGGTTCGTCTCGGGCTCTCCCTCGCCGAAGACCTCGACCTCGTAGATGCGCGCGGCCTCGATGCCTGCGAGAGCCGTCGGCACCGCGCGGGGTCGGATGTAGCCCGAGACCGGATCCCAGCTCTCTTTCCACCACGCCGAGCGCGTCATGTACGTGTCGCGCAAGCTCGCGTCGCCGAGCGCGTCCGCGAACCGCGCTATGGCAAAGTCAGCCATCGCGTACTCGAGCGAGATCGAAGCATTGTCGAGGTAGTGAAGATTCAACCAGTGCTCGAGGTCGAGGCGTTGCGTGTCGAGCGGATCGCTCGCCGACTTGGTCATCAGCGCCAGCGCCGCGGTCGCGTCGAAGCCGCGCACCCCCATGGCATATGCGTTCGCCACGTTCACGGTGCCCGGGTCGCCCACCATCACTCGCGTCTCCACGTTCTGGTGCGACCAGAAGGGCAGCAGCCCGCCTTGCTGCCCGTCGATCACCATGGATCGCAGGATGTCGGGCGCCTCGGGGGCCAGCGCCGAGATGAGGTGCGTCCAGGAGCGGATGATGTCCCAGCCCGAGAAGTTCTGATACAGAGTGAAGTCCGTCGCGCTGTGCAGCGCGCGATCGAACCCGATGTAATCGCCGTTGACGTCGCTGGCGACGTTGGGGCTCTGAAACACTCGGTAGAGCGCCGTGTAGAACTTGGTCAGGTCTTCCTCGTCGCCGCCGGTGATCTCCACGCGGTGGAGGATGTCGTTCCAGCGCGCCCGCGCGCCCTCCCGCACGCCGTCGAAATCCCAGCCGGAGTTCTCGCTCTGAAGGTTGGCATCGGCGTTGGCCACGCTCACGAACGAGATGCCGATCTTGGCCTGCACCGTCGCGCTCTGGAGCGGGTCAAAGCGGACGAATGCGCCGACGTCTACCCCGCTCGCATCCGCGGAGCCCGCGCGCATGGCGCCGCCCGTCCAGGTGCCGAACCCCGCGAACGGGCGATCGAACTCCAGCACGAAGTACATGGGAAAGGTTTGCTCATTGCCGCAGAATCCCCCGGCAGTCGCCACGCCGCGAACGCGCCTGTCGCCGATGATCTGCACCGAGCCCACTCGGCTGCCGGTGGCGCTCCGACCGGCGTGAATCGCGAAGTGCGGAGCGCTCTCCGCCGGGTACCCGAGCCGCATCATGCCCGTGCGCGTCGTCGCGGTGAGCTCCACCTTCACGCCGGAGTCGAGCGTCACGCCATAGTAGCCGGGCGACGCGCTCTCCGACGCCTTGTCGTAGCCGCTCGCGTAGCTTACCCAGCTCGTCCCGGGCGAGGTGGCGAGGGGCTCCACGAGCGGCAGGAAGGGCAGGTCCTCGTTGTTCGCGCAGCCCGCGCCATCGAAATGGGTCACGCTGAACGACTCGATGCTCGTGTCGGCATCGCGGTAGCCCGAGGGCGAAGCCGTCGGCGTGTCCGGGCTGAGCTGCACCATGCCGAACGGGGCCACCGCGCCCGGATACGTGCTGCCGCCGGCGCCGCCCGGCACGGGGAAGGGCGAGTCGCTGTCGTCCGTGCCGATGAACGGATTGACGTAGCCCGTCAGATCCTGCGTCAAGACGGGCGTCGGCGTGCTCTCCGACACCGGGCTCGGCGCGGGGGCGGGCGCCGGCGCGCCGCTGCCCTCCGGCGGCAGGCTGGCCTCGGGCGTCGACACCCCCGGGGTGGCGGCCTCCGGCGGGGGGCTCGCCTCGGTCATCAGCACGCGCGCGCCGTCGTCGCAGGCGACGGTACCCAGCGCGAGCCCGATGAGCCCGCGCGACGCGAGAGTGGCGAACGATCTCCGGCAGCTGTCCATGACGTAGACTACGTCTGACTCGACGACGGGTGACACGGATTGTGCGCATCGAGCGCGGCGTACCGCCGTGCATGAGAATTGCGAGGCGGCGCGATCGCCGCGCCCCTCGGCCGGTCGCGTCCGTCCGGTGCCGATCGTGACGGTGGGACCCGGTCAGCGTAGCAGGATCAGAGCCCAGACAGGCGTCGCCAGACGACCCAGCTCATCGCCCGCGTGGCGAGCGGAATAGCCGCCTCGTCGACATCGAAGTCTGGAAAATGGGGCGCGCCGGTGATGCCGCGCTCCGGGTTCGCGACGCCGACGAGGAACATGGCGCCCGGCGCCCGCTGCAGAAGCAGCGCGAAGTCTTCGCCCGAGAACAGATGCATCGCGTGCAACGCGAGCACCTGCCCGTCACCGATGACCTCGGCCAGACCGACGCTGGCGCGCTCTGTCTCGGCGGGGTCGCTGCGCATGCTCGGAAAGGGCGCCTCGCGAAACTCGAGACCGTAGCTGCCCGCGCCGAGCTCGGCGTTCAGGATGCCCTCGATCTCGGCGCGCAGCACGGGATACATCGCGTCGTCCTCGGCGCGCCAGGAGCCCTCGATACGAACGCCGTCGGTCGCCTGTATCTCCGAGGGCTCGACCTCCTCGCCTTCGAGGCCCCCGTCTTCCACACGGCTGACCTCGACATCCATGTACACGGCACCGGCGAGCGGGCTCGGGTCGGAGCGCAGCTGACCGAGGTAGCTGTCCACGTCGCCCGGGCCCGGGCGCGCCGCGGTGCCGAGCGCCGAGAGCCGGGTCACGGTTCGCTCGACGCGGGCCGCATCGACTGCGCCTGCGTCGCTCGCTGGCGTGAGCGTCGCGACGAACTGGTCGAGGCCGCCGAAGTCTACGTTGCGGGCGACGGTTCCCACCGGGAAGGGGAAGGAGTGGACCGCGAAGATCGCGTCGGGATCCCGCTCCTGAAACACCCCGTCCGCCAGCATCGCCGCCGCGCCCTCGAGCGTCTCCTCGGCGGGTTGGAACAGGAACACGACGGTGCCCGGCAGGCGCTCCCGCTCTCGGGCGAGGACGCTGGCGATGCCGACGCCGATGGCCGCGTGCACGTCGTGCCCGCAGACGTGAAACACGCCCGGCACTCGAGACCCGTAGGCTCGCCCGCTCGGCTCGTCTCCCGGCATCGCGTCCATGTCGGCGCGGTAGGCCACCACGGGCCCGGGCAACGCGCCCTGCAACACGCCGACCACTCCGTGCCCGCCGACGCCGGTGCGCACCTCGAGCCCGAGCGCGCCGAGCGCGTCCGCGATGACGCCCGCGGTTCGCTGCTCCGACCCCGACAGCTCGGGGTTCTGATGCAGGTCGCGCCGCAGCGCGATCAGCTCGCTCTCGAGGCGGGCGGTCGAGGCCTCGATGGAGATGAACGGCGTGAGCGGCGTGAGCGGCTCGGGCGACGGATCGGCGCATGCGACGAGCAATAGCGGCAGGCTGAGGTATTTCATGCGGAACACTCCGGGGTCGGGGCTCGGCTCGAACGCTCCCGAGCCGAGCGGTTTGGAAGGCGCTTCGCTCGAGGGCTCTTCGCTAGAAGGCGCGCTCGATCTGATGCACGATGCCGGGACTGGCGCTGGCGCCTCGGAACAGGGTCGCGAGCATCGGGCCGATCAGGCGGCTCACGCGGCGCTCGGGGCTGGGCTGCCCGGAGAGCTCGAAGCAGAGCACCCCGTGCACCGCGGCGAACACGAGGTGCGGAAAGAGATCGCGCTTCGCCTGCAACAGGCCCTGGTCGATCGCCGCGTGCAGAACCCCCGCCGGGATCTTCCAGGCCCGAGCGCGGCGCGTGGCCAGAAAGGCCTCCTGCTCTTCGGGCTGGGTGAGATCGAACATCAGCCGGTACAGCGCGGCGTTTTCGAGCGCGAAGGCCACGAGCGCGCGCGCGAGCGCGACGAAGCGGTCGATCGGGTCTACCCCGGCGGAGCTGGCCTGCTCGAAGCGCCCGGCCAGATCATCGAAACCGGCGCCTCGCAGGGTGGCCAGCACCTCGTTCTTGCCGCCCGGAAAATAGCGGTAGAGGGCCATGGCCGTGAGCCCGACCTCGCCCGCGATGGCGCGCAGGCTCACCCCGGGCACGCCATCCCGCTCGAAGAGCACGAGTGCTGCGTCGAGCACCCGCTGACGCTGGCGCTCGACGTCGAACTCGGAGAGGGCGGGCCTCGGCATTGAATATACAACGTATAGTATACGGCGTATAGTTGTCAAGCCCGCGCCGGGTGCGGCCCGAGCCGGGTGCGCCTCCGAGCCTGGGCGCAGCAGCCCCCGGAAATCAGCCCCGCGGATCCAGCACGCGCCCGAGGAAGAGCACGCTGCGCGTCGGTTGATCGACGATGAAGAACAGGAACGGCCGATCGACGCTCACGGTCGGGCCGTGCGAATCGGCGACGGCCACGCCCGTCGCGGCGGCGGCGCGTGTCCCCTCTTCGTCCACCTCGATGTATGCCTCGTGCTGCACCGCGCTCACGGCGACGCTGCCGATGCCCATGCCTGACAGGTCTGGAGCGTCGAACAGCGTGCCGAGGCCGAGATCGCGCAGCGCGGGCTCGAGCGCCGCCCGGTAGCGGAAGGTGAAGCGCGGCAGCGACAGATGGATGCCCCCGTCGCGCAGCGCGCCGAGGATCGCATCCAGCTGCTCGGGCGTGAGCGTGGCCTCGAACGCAGCGAGGTCTTCGGGGACCACCACGACCATCGAGACCTCGTCACCCACGTAGGGCAGCTCGACCGCTTGCCAGCCCTCGCCGCCGGCGCTCGGCAAGAACTCGTTGTAGTGCATCGTGTCGACCTGCACGCTCGTCTCGTCGAGCAAGGTGAACGGGCCAGGCCC
>Ga0247763_1001956_pt1 | contig 11033 bp, 10 predicted proteins | sample UWRJL141409B4_FD_179926 | JGI IMG/M metagenome (GOLD analysis project Ga0247763, IMG submission 179926) | Plant litter microbial communities from Arlington Agricultural Research Station in Wisconsin, United States - UWRJ-L141-409B-4 | ecosystem: Environmental > Terrestrial > Plant litter >...
CGCTCGGCGGCCACGTCCCAACCATGATGACCCTCCCCCTCCCTAACCCAAATCCAAGGCCCGCGAATCACACCTAGGCCACTTGACACGTAGTGCCGCCTCATACTCGGATGGGGGGTGGGCATCTATTTATACTCGCGTGGCAGCGGGATTCGACGGTGAGACCGCGACCCACTGTGGGTCGCGACGGGCATCGAGCTCGGAACCCACTTTGGGTCGCGCTCTCACCGCTGCGAAGGTGGTGGCGAGCTCGGCGAGCGCTGACTCTCCTCGATTCCTCGATGCCGGTGCGATTGTTTGGCGACGGTTGCCGCGCTACGGTGAGTCGACCAGGTCGTTGGAGGAGGAATCGATCGTGCTGAAGCTACGAATCCCAAGGGCGGCGCTCTGCGCGAAGGTTGTCGTGTCGTGTGTTTTCGCCAGCGGTCTGCTCGCTTGCTCTGGCGCGCAGACTTCGAGCCCCGCCGCGGCTAACCCGGCGGCGGCTGAACCGGCGGGCGCCGCGTCTGGGCCGAGTACGCCGGCCATCCGCGCCAGCGCCGACATCGAGAAGATCCTGGTCGAGCGTGTGGGTGAAGACAAGGGCCGTTACGGCATCGTCGCGGGCGTCGTCGATGCGAGCGGGCGGCGCGTGGTGAGCGCTGGCAGCCGCACCCAGGGCGACGCGCGGCCTCTCGACGAGAACACCCTGTTCGAGATCGGATCGATCACCAAGGTGTTCACGTCGTTGCTCCTCGCCGACGCCGTGCAAAGCCAGCGGGTATCGCTCGACGAGCCGGTTTCGAAGTTCCTTCCGGCGAGCGTGCGAATGCCGCAACGGGGTGCGCGGCCCATCACGCTGCTCGACCTGGCGACGCAGAGCTCGGGGTTGCCGCGCCTGCCGAGCAATCTCGATCCCGCTGACGGGCGCAACCCGTACGCCGACTACTCCGTCGAGCAGCTCTACGCTTTCCTGTCGACGGTGGAGCTCACCCGTGATCCGGGGGCGCAATACGAATACTCGAATCTCGGCGTCGGGCTGCTCGGTCACGTGCTCGCGCTCGAGGCGGGCTCGGACTATGAGAGCCTCGTGCGCGCTCGGATCACCGAGCCGCTGGGCATGAAGAGCACCTCCATCGCGCTGAACCCCGAGCTCCGAGCCCGGCTCGCGCCGGGCCATACGCAGGAGCTCGAGGCTGCCTCGAACTGGGACTTGCCCACGCTCGCGGGCGCCGGCGCCTTGCGCTCCAGCGCGCATGACATGCTCACCTTTCTATCCGCGGCCATCGGCCTGGAGCAGACGCCGCTCTCGCCCGCCTTCGCCCTCGCGACCCGCACGCAACGTCCGACCGACGACGCGGAGACCTCGACCGGGCTCGGCTGGCACATCACGAAGGCGCACGGCAAGGTGATCGTCTGGCACAACGGGGGCACCGGTGGTTATCGAGGCTTCATCGGCTTCGATCCCGATGCACGTGTGGGTGTCGCCGTGCTCACCAATCGCAGCGCCAAGGGCAGCCCGGACGATATCGGCATGCACCTGCTCGATCCCGAGTCGCCGCTGAAGCCACCTGCAGCGGCCGCTGCCGGCGCTGGCACCAACGCCTCGGTCGGCCACACGCAGGTCAGCATCGACCCGCGCCTGCTCGATCGCTACGTCGGCCGCTATCAGCTGGCCCCCTCGGCGATCTTCACGGTGACGCGCCAGGGCGACGCGCTCTACGTGCAGCTCAGCAGACAGAGCACGTTTCCGGTATTCCCCGAGTCCGATACCAAGTTCTTCTACAAGAACGTCGACGCGCAACTCACGTTCGAGCCGAGCGGCGACGGCGCCGCGAGCGCCGTCACCCTGCATCAGAACGGGCGCGACCAGCGCGCGCCGCGCATGACGCAGGAGCCGGTGCGCCGCGCCAAGCATCCTCTGAAGCCCGAGGTATTCGATCGCTACGCCGGTCGCTACGCGCTCGGGCGCGACATGATCATGACGATCTTGCGCCAGAACGATCGCTTCTTCGCGCATCTCAGCGGCCAGAGCCCCGTCGAAATCTTTGCGTCGAGCGAGCGCGAGTTCTTCACGGAAGTCGTCGACGCGCAGCTCACGTTCGATGTGGACGCCACGGGCAAGGGCGTGGCGGTGACGCTGCATCAGAACGGGGTCGATCAGAAGGCGCCGCGTGTCGAATGAGGCTGAAGGGCGCGACTCGGGCCTTCGCAGGCTCGTGATCTATCGACGCGCCCCGCCCTTCTGGGACGCCTGATAACGAACCACCAGTGCCAGAACGTTCGAGTCGATGGCACGCAATGTGTCCTCGATCAGCGCGAGGGCCTTCGCCTCGTCGAAGCCTCCGGACCCCGCTCCGATGATGGGGAGCCCTACACGCGCGAAGCCACGCTGCTCGGCAAGGGCGATCGCGTTTCGCACGCCGTCGCAGATGGATCGCTCGGACGCGCGCCAGAGCATGTTGATACCTGCCACATGAATGATGCCCGCATAGGGCAACCGCCCCGCGCCGGTGACTGCCGCGGTTCCCAGGGGCATCGGCCCCACGCGACCCAACTCGCGGAACGGCTGCACGCCGGCGCGCCGCTTGATGGCGCCGGAAACGCCCTGCGGGAGCAAGAGCCACCAGGGAATGACGTTCCGGTTCCAGGCATTGACGATGGCATCGACATCCTGATCGAGGAGGTCTCCAACGACGACTCGATAGTCCACCGTCCTTTCCTAATGTCCGATCGCGACCGGGGGAAGCGAAGACCCGCCTTGGGGCGGCGGCGGGGGCGCCGCGCGCCGGGCACCACCTCGTTGCGGACCCACCCGCAAACGGCAGAGGTCAGCCAACCGCGCGGGACGAGGCCACGCGCACCGCCTCTTCGCCTATGCCCCCTCGAGGTAGTGCGCCTTCTGCGCCGGGTAATAGTCATCGAACGAGGGCAGCGGCTTGCCCTCGCGCGCGGCGACGAGCATGTCGAGGTAGTATTCCCAGCCGGGGCCGGTGTCGCCGGCGAGTTTTCGGTCGCTCAGGTGGTGGACGAAGCGTAGTTCGGTGGTGTCGCCCGTTTGGGTCAAGGTCAGCTCGAGGCGCCACGCACCGGAGTCATCCTGGGTCGTGACGATGAGGTGGCGGGGGGCTTCGCACTGCTCGATCTTCACGTCTGTCCAGGGCTGGTCTTTCTCGTGGAGCAGCTGGAGCCGCACGGTCTTGCCTGGGCCGGCGTCGCCTTCCCAGCTTCCGATCCAGCGCGCGGTGCTCTGGGTGTCGGTCACGCTCGTCCACACGTCGTCGATCGGTGCGCGGAAGGTGCGGGTGAGGATCAGTTGGTTGCCACGGACGTGGCCGGTGGGCTTGGGGCTCATGCTGTCTCCTTGCGGTTGCCGACGGGGCGCTCGAGCGGCTGCGTTCGGCGGCGCTCGCGTTTCACTCGATGGACCTCGGTCTCCAGCGCCATGAGCCGGCGTTGCCAGCGGGCTGGCGCGCGGAGTTCGGCGAGGTAGGCATCGAGCTCGGCGAGCACATCGAGCGTCAGCGTGTAGGTGCGTTCGCGACCGCTCGGCTCGTCGCGCACCAGGCCTGCCTCGCGCAAGACTCGCAGGTGGCGGCTGATCGCCGGCCGGCTGATCGCGAATGCGCGCGCAACCTCGCCGGCGTTCATCCGCTGGTCGCGCAGCATCATCAGGATGTCGCGACGAATCGGGTCTGCCAGCGCCTGGGCGACGGCGTCCATGCCCAATGCGTAACAGATGTGTTACACGTCGTCAACCCGCCATGGACGGAGTCTGCCGGCCCGGCGACGGCGACGGGCCTCGTGCCGTTGGTCAGCCGTCTAGACGTCTTCCACCGTGCTGTGCTCGTAGTACTCGATGAGCTCGCGACCCGACTGATTCCCCCCCGCCTGGGCGTTGATGTACGGCAGGGCATCCCGCACGCCCTTCATGGCGGTAGCGATCACCTGCCCCTCCCCCACGACGAGCGCCGTGTGGTGCTCCACCGCGCGCTTCGGGTCTGTGACGTAGCGAAAGAGCTGCTGGATGCGCGGGATATGGATGCGCCCGCGCGTACCGAAGGTCTTGATGCGCTCGTCCGTGACGCGCCCGACGCCGCCGTAGAGGAAGATGTTGCCGTCTCGCGCGTTGGTGCAGGGGCGGAGGAAGGCGCAAGTGCCGGGCTTGAGGTCGCCGTCGACGGCGCCCCAGCTGTTTTCGTTGCCGACCTCCTTGGCCAGGATCTGGTGCTCGGTGATCTTGGCTCCGGGGTGCATGACGCTCTTGGCCCAGACGCCGCAGTGAAAGAGGTCGACCTCTTCTCGCTCGTCGTCGAACATGTTGTTCCAGTCGCCGAGGACTGGCACGAGGCCGGACGCGGACTGTAACATGTACATTCCCATCCAGCCTGCGATGTCTGTTTCGCACGCGGCGGGCAGGAGTTTGTAGGAGAGCATGCTCATGCAGGTGCAGGGCATGACGCCGACTGTCCCGCCGATCTGGTACTTCTGCATCTCGGTCCAGCAGCGCACGGCGATGCCGTCGAGGTCGTTGTCGCGAATGAAGCGGTCGAAGACCACGCCCATGCGCGCGATGGCGTCGAGCGACGCTGGCGGAACATCGTTCGCACCGAAGTGGGTGCGGATCTCTTCGTGCTTGTCGGCGAGCTGAACGGCATCGACCTGACGCATCTGCCGGTCGAGAGCGATGAGCTCTAGCCCGACGGTGTTCAAGCCCATGTGGCCCAGGAGCTCGGTGGAGACGTTGGTGACGGTTTGAAAGGCGTCTGGCCCCGAACCGACGAGCCCGAGGCGAACGCCGCGCCCGCGACGCCGGAACTTGGAAGCGAGCACGCAGGTGGCGAAGAACGCCTGTAGATCGCGCGCGAACTGGGCAGAGCGCACGGACTCGACGTGCTTGGTCGTCAGCGTGTACGGGTAGCCGATGTGGCGAAGCGCGTTTGCAGCAGAGAAGCGGCCGCAAGCGCCGTCGCGGCGGCCTTTTTCTCCCATCTTTCCCAGACCACGGACGTCGGGCTCGGTGTGGATCAAGACGGGGATGTTCAGATCCGCGAGTCGGAGGAAGTCGCGAATGCCGTTCTCGTCGGAGAAGTTGTACATGGAGCAGACGACGCCGATGGCCCCACCGCCATCGAGGCCCTGCCGGTGCTTCTGAGCGACGTCTGCGGCGCGCTTCGCGTCTGCATAAGACTCGACGTTGCCCAGATCGACGTACTCGACCTGGTCTCCGAGCAGCCTCTCCACGGCCGCCGCGGTGGCCCGCGCGCCCTCCACGGCGAACTCCGTGGGAAAGAAGCCGCGGTTGCCCATGAAACCCAGGATCACTGGCTTGCGATTCGACATCACCGACCTCCTGCGACGTTGACTGGGACCCAAAGACCACTTCTGCCGCCTCCAGCGCATGGAGCGGAGCTCGCGTCGCCAGGCGGACCTGGCCACGGGCGGTCTCACCCCGCTATCCGTAGGCAACACAAAATTGCCCGATGGACGGGGGTCTGACGGTCACGGAAACCCATTTGAGTGACCGCGGAGGGTAATTGTTGTTGGCCACAACATATCGGGATAGGCTCTTCGTGTAAATGGTCGAGAGGCGCAACTCCACTCCACTGGGGGCGTCTGCTCCGCTCCGCGCCGATGTGGGAACGGGCAACGCTCAGACGCGTCAGCACAATCTGTCGTCGGTGATCACGAACCTGCACCACAGCGGGTCATTGACCCGCGCGGAGCTGACGCGTCGCACGGGGCTGAACCGCTCGACGGTGGGGGCGCTGGTGGGTGAGCTCGAGGATGCCGGACTGACCTACGAGACCGCCGCTCCAGAGGGAGGAGGCGTGGGCCGCCCGAGCCCGCTGGTGCACGCGAATGGCAAGGTCGCGGCGCTCGCGCTGAACCCCGATGTCGACGCCATCGAGCTGGGACTGGTCGGCCTCGGTGGGGTGCTGCACGCGCGGGTGCGCCACGACACGGCGAGCGTGCCGACTGCCGCAGCGACGGTGCGCCTGGTGAAGAAGCTGCTGGAGAAGCTGCAGCCGAGCCTGGAGCAGTGCAAGGTGGTGGGCATCGGAGCGGCCGTGCCCGGGTTGGTGCAGTCCGAGACGGGCGTCGTCACTCTCGCGCCGCACCTCGACTGGCACGATGAGCCGCTGGCTCAGATGCTGGCAGAAGCGACGGGATACCCTGGATTCGCGGGGAACGATGCCAACCTCGGCATGATCGCGGAGACTGTGTTTGGCGCGGGGCGTGGAGTGAGCGACCTCGTTTACCTGAATGGATCGGCGTCCGGTATCGGCGCTGGCGTGCTCGCCGGAGGGCGGCCGCTCTGGGGTGCGCGGGGCTACGCGGCAGAGCTGGGCCACACGCTCATCAACTCGAATGGCCGGCGCTGCCACTGCGGCCAGCGCGGCTGCCTGGAGACGGAAGTGAACCTGCACAAGCTGCAAGCGGCCATGGGTCGGGAGCTGCTGAGTGCAGAAGAGATGCAGCAAGCGATGCGCGCTGGGGCCGGGAGCGCGATCAAGGTCGAGGTTCGTCGCCAGCTGGACCTGCTCGGTCAGGCGATCGCTGGGTTCGTTTCGATCTTCAACCCCGAGGTGGTTCTGCTGGGCGGGTTCCTCGGCGCGCTGCACGACGCGATGCCGTCGCGACTGGAGGCCTGCGTCTCTCGGCTGTGCTTCGCGCCCGCGGTCGCGGGCCTGAAGATTCAGCGCGTGGGGCTGGGCGAGAACCTGTTGATGGTCGGCGCCGCCGAGCTCGCGTTTCAGGCGGTGCTCGCCGACCCGATGGGCAACCTTGGCGCTCGAGAGTGATTCGAGGGGGGGGTTTGCGGGGCGCATTCAGTCCCGCCTGCCTGTGTTCGGTCGTCGACGGCTATGGCAGCGCGCGGATGTCTTCGATACAGAAATCGAAGGTGCTCGCCACCTCTGCGCCGGCCGGGAGCTGCCAGCTCACGAGGGTGGCGCTGGCTGCCTCGGGATAGGGCGCGCCACCGTTCAGCCAGCACTCGAAGGTCAATGACTCGAGCGCGACCTCGATGCTGGTTCCCGCACCGTCGATGACATTTTGACAGTACTGTGAGAAGAGGGGCACCTCGCCGGCGGCGCCGACACGCAAGCGCAGCTGGGCAGGCAACTCGCCTTCCAGGCGGAAGCCGAAGCCGGGCGTGCTCACACCTTCACCGGGCAAGGCCATGTCCGTGGCAGGGCTCGATGTCAACAACAGGCCCACTTCGCCACCCCAGTAGTTGGGATAGTCGTCACCGGGAACGGTACCGAGCTCGCCGCGCACGCAGATGCGCTCGCCGGTTTCGGTGAGCTCGAGCTGGGTGCCGAGCGGGCTGCGCGCCAGAAATAACGTCGCGTCGACGCTGCCGCCCTCCGCCGCCACTCTCACCGTTTCACTCGAGAGTTGCACCGGATCCACAGCGGGTGGATCGGAGGGCGACGGCCTGTCGCCGACCCCGCTGCCTTCGAGCTCGCTCACGGGCAGTGTGGCGGGCGATGCCGGTTCCGCGCCGCTCGCAGGGTCCGGGGCGGGCCCTGGAACCGCAGCGGCCTCTCCTGCTTCATCGACGCCGTCGGCGGCATCCCGGTCGGGAGCGGAGTTGCCCCCGCACCCCAGCGCCAGAACACCTGCGAGAGCGATCGCCGTCCCGATGCTCATGGCGCGAGCTCCGTCAGCCATCCCGTGTTGTGCCATGTCGACCTCCGGGGCGCTTTCTAGCAACGTCCGTGCCACGCTGCCGCAGCAACAAATTCGCGTGTAACGCCGGAGGAAGTGCCAGGGGTTGTGCCAGAAAGTCTGAGAGCGCTGACAATCCGCGCCGCGCGACCCGTCGGCATTTAGCGACCGGCAACCGAGCGTTCAGCTCGCGGCCGCCGTCGGCGCCACCGTTCGGGGCCTGACCTCCAAGCTCTCGAGGAACGCGCGCGTCTCCGACACCACGCGCGCGGCGAGGGCGTCGTCTCGAGCTGCCGTCGACCCCGGCTGCGGAAGGCCGCCGTCGTCCACGTAGGTGCCGCTCTCGATTCTGCCGGGGGCTTCTCGCAGCAGGCGAGCAACGACGCCGGCGGCGCGGGCTGGGCTGCTCCAGCCCTTCTTGAACGGCGCGAGGAGCGGCAGGATGTGGTGCCACGCAAATTTTAGGAATCCGCCGACCTCTCCGTGCGCGAGCCCGGTACCGGGGACGAGGCCCGGATCGAACGCGACGAAGCGAACGCGCTCGGGCGCCGTCTCGCGAGCGAGGCCACGGGCGGTGAGGATGTTGCAGAGCTTCGACGTCGCGTAGGCGTCGAGACCCGGCACGCTGGAGCCGCCGGGCGCGAAGCTGCCGCGCGCGCACTCCGCGACGGACAGGAAGCGAGCGCCACGGAACCCGAAAGCGGCTGCGTTCGCGAGGTCGGGGTCTTCCGTTCCCGATCCGGTGAACAGCACGACCGCGCCCGGAGCCAGCGCGGGCATCAAGGCGTCAGTGAGGGCGAACGCGGAGAGGTGATTGACCGTGTAGGTCAGGTCGAGCCCGTCTGCTGTCTTGCTGGGGCGGCGATGCTGCATGCCCGCGTTGTTCACGATGCCGGCGAGGCGGAGCCCGGACTTCTTCGCTTGCACCACCATCTCCCGAGCGGCGCGCGTCACCGCGGAGAGGTCACCGAGATCGACCACGATGGGGATGGCGCTACCGCGAGCGCGCGCGACTTCGCTCGCGACGGCGTCGAGGCGGGCTCGATCGCGAGCGACCAGGAACACGGTCACCCCCGGCCCCGCGAGCGCTGGCGCGATGCGCCGGCCAATGCCGGAAGTGCAACCCGTCACCACGTACGCCTTGTGATCTGAAGAATCATTCATATTCTGAATATGTGGCTCGCGAGAAGAAGCGCCCATTCGCAAAACGTCGGCCCGCTGCGGCGCAGCCCAACATGCGGAAAATGCCCCGGCAGACCCGCGCCAGGGCCACGGTCGACGCGATTCACGAGGCCGCCCTTCAGGTTTTGGAGAGCGTCGGCCTGGACAAGCTCACGACGACGCGGGTCGCCGAGCGCGCCGGCGTGTCGGTGGGCACGCTGTATCAGTACTACTCGGACAAGGACAGCCTGGTGCACGCGCTGGTCGTCGCGTATCTGGGTCGCGTCGAGCGGGCCATGCACGCGGTGCTCGAGGAGGAGGGCAGCCTTCCGGCCCTGGCTCGCGGCTTCGTTCGGCGGTTCATTGCGTTCAAGCTGGAGGGAGGAGAGGGCAGCGAAGCGCGGCGCGGCGTCTACCTCGCTGGCGCTGGGCGGACCGTCGCGAATGAGGCGACCCGCTCGTTCGTCGTCGCGCTCGCGAAGGGCATCCAGGCGAGGCAGCCGAGCTGGCCGCTCGCGCATGCGACGGAGATCGCCAACATGTGGACGTCGCTGGTGTTCGGAGGAACGAACGCGATGCTGGAGCGCGACGCCGGGCTCGTCGCCGAAGCGTGGTTCGGCGAGTCGCTGGAGCGGGCGGTGCTGGCCGTCCTGAGGGAGCCGGGAGAACGCTGAGGTGGCTCTGCCGAGCGCGCGGACGGGAAGATGGCGGCGAACGTGAGCCGTTGCGTTGATTACTTCCCCTCCCCTCGAATGAAATCCACAAAGGCCCTCAGCGCGGCCGGCACGTGCCGCCGACTCGGATAATAGAGAAACGGACCGGAGAAACGCGCCCACCAGCGCTGCAGTACGGGCCTCAGCGCTCCGCTCTCGAAGTGGGGGGACAGCCAGTCTTCGAAGCTGTAGACGAGCCCGGTGCCCGCGATCGCAGCGCTCACGAGCAGGTCCGTCGCGCCCGCGAGGTTGCCAACGAGGGGGCCGCTCGGGTCGACTTTGACCACCTCGCCGTCGCGTTCGAACTCCCACGGGCACAGCGCGCCGTTCGAGTAGCGGCCGCCCAGGCAGGCGTGATCGAGGAGCTGGCGCGGATGGGTCGGGCGTCCCCTTCGCTCGAGGTAGGCGCTGGATGCCGCGAGCGCCAGGCCCTGCTCGCGCGGGCCGATGGGGACCGCGATCATGTCTTTCTCGAGCGTCTCTTCGTAACGGATGCCGGCGTCGCAGCCCGCGGCGAGGATGTCGACGAGCTTGTTGTCGGCCGTCACTTCGATGCGGATGTCGGGATATGCGGCGAGGAATGGCGGCACGATGCGAGGCAGCACGAGGCGCGCGGCGACGACCGGGACGTTCAGTCGAAGGGTACCCGCGGGCTGGTCGCGCGAGCTCTTGACGACGTCGAGCGCTGATCCGATCTCGGCGAGAGCCGGGCCGAGCCGTTCGAGCAGGCTCGCGCCGGCCTCGGTGGGTGCTACGCTGCGGGTCGTCCGATGTAGGAGCCGAACGCCGAGCTCGGCCTCGAGCCGGCGCACCGCCTCGCTCGCGCTCGACGCGCTCGTTCCGCCGGTGCGACTCGCCTCGCGGAAGCCGCCCGCGCCCGCCACCGCGGCGAAGACTCGGACGTCGTCGAGGTTCACTGCCATTGTTCGCCTTTCCGCACGGGCCGTGCCGATTCGAGGCTCTAATCGTACACCGCTCGCCGGCTTACAGTCGACGCATGACCAATCTCGCCAAAGTGGGAACGTTTCAGCTGGGCAGTCGTACGGTGAAGCGGTTCGGGTACGGGGCCATGCAGCTCGCCGGGCCCGGTGTGTTCGGGCCGCCGAAAGATCGCGCTGCGGCGCTGGCCGTGCTGCGCGAGGCCGTGAAGAGCGGCGTCGACCATATCGACACGAGCGACGCCTACGGCCCGCACGTCACGAACCAGATCATTCGCGAGGCCTTGCACCCGTATCCGAAGGATCTGGTGCTGGTCACGAAGGTGGGGGCGGAACGCGGCCCACAGGGGTCCTGGGATCCGGCGTTCTCCGCAGAACAGCTCACGAGCCAGGTGCACGACAACCTGCGGAATCTCGGCGTCGAGGCGCTCGATGTCGTGAACCTGCGCATCATGTTCGACGCGCTGGGTCCCGCGGAAGGCTCGATCGCGGCGCAGCTCTCGACGCTCCTGAAGCTGCAGCGCGAGGGCAAGGTGCGTCACATCGGCCTCAGCAACGTGACCGC
>Ga0247763_1001958_pt1 | contig 11029 bp, 10 predicted proteins | sample UWRJL141409B4_FD_179926 | JGI IMG/M metagenome (GOLD analysis project Ga0247763, IMG submission 179926) | Plant litter microbial communities from Arlington Agricultural Research Station in Wisconsin, United States - UWRJ-L141-409B-4 | ecosystem: Environmental > Terrestrial > Plant litter >...
CGCATGTCGGCGGATTTACTGGCCGACTTGCTCCGCTGGCATGACGTGCTCGACCAGGTCGTCGCGGCCCGCAACGGGGTCGAGGCGCTGGCGGCGCTTTTGGAGTATGCTTTCCGGGTCGGCGAAGTCCTACCCGAGCAACTGCGAGAGCTGGCTGTCGGGCTCGGGCCTGCCGCCCAAGAAGCCTATATGACCGCCGCTCAGAGACTCACCGCAGAAAGCTACGCCCGAGGGATCGCCGAAGGCAAAGCCGAAGGCAAGGCTGAGGGCAAAGCCGAAGGCAAGGCTGAGGGTATGTCGAAGGGCAAGGCCGAGCTGCTGCTGAGGCAGCTGAACTCGAAGTTTGGCGCGGTCACGGACGCCACTCGGGAGACGGTCCTGAGGGCCTCGTCCGAGCGGATGGACGTGTGGGCGGAGCGGGTGCTGACGGCGACCAGCATCGAAGAGGTTCTCGTCTGAGCGACGTGACGCGCGGTCGCGTCTGAAAACGCTCGGTCGAGCATGCCTTCTCGGCGTTGGAGGACGAAGCGCCAACGCCTCCCGCACCCGCTTCACCAACTCGATCACCCGTTCGCTTGCATCTTCCCGAACGTGCAGCAGCTCGAGACCGAGCGACCCGTTTATTGGCTGGCACACACTCGAGCCAACCTGTGCCAGCGCTTGCGCGCGCGGGGCTCACTTGCGAGCAAGCTGCCCGCGTGTTCTATGATCACTGGATGGAGCCGTCCCTCCCGAACCCCCCGGAGCCCGAGGCGGCGCGAGCGGCGATCGCTCGGTTGTCGGCGCTTGAATCGCTCGATATGGGGCCAGGCCCGCTCTTCGTCCCCGAGGCATCTCGATCCGAAACGCCGCACGACCTGCTGGTACGCGCCGGACCACCGATTGTTGCCGCGATCGAGGCTGCCATCGATGGCGCGACGGGCACGGGGCGCGTCGCGCTGACGTCGGTCCTGCTGGACCTCGCCCCCGAGCGCGCTGATCGGGTCCTTCGCAAGCTCGTTCACGACCGTACCCCGGCCGTGGTCAACACGTGCCTGGTGAGCTACCGCACCGTCCAGGACTGGGCACAGTCCTATCGGGGCGCCTCGAGCAGGACGGCGCGCAGTCGTTCGGGCTTGCGCAACGCAATGCTCCGCAGCGTCTTGCGCCCTGGCTGATCAAGCTGATTGTGGCAGGAGTCATCGTGGGCAGATGGGCCTACGTGAAGTGGAGCTTTCGCTAGACGGCGTGGCACCACACGCCCGGTGCCGCACACAGAGCGTCTCCGCTTGCTCTGGGCCGTCGATGAGGTTCGAAAGGGGCGGCTGACACGGGTCCGAGCCGCCGACCTTCTCGGTCTCGGACTGGACGACTTTTTGGGGGTGGCGGTCGAGCACGGGTTCGATGCGATCGATTACGACCACGTAGCCCTCCGGCCTGTGTTGATGCCCTCTGCTGGTGTCGGTGCTGTCAGATCCAACGGGCCGCGGTGCGCAGGCCGTGGCGTACACGCTCGCCTTCGGCGGCGACCGGGAGCCCTCTGTGCCTGAACCTGAGCATGCCCAGTGAACGTTGCTGACCCCAACGCTCGAGCCCTGAAGCTGACTCTCAAGCTGTAGCGAGTGGCAACCGATCCCTTGCCATGTGACAGCCCAACGCGAAGACTCCACTCGACCATTTCGGAACTACGATGCGAAGCAGCTCTTGGAGGCTGGTCGCAAGGCGTACCGGCAGCAAGATCGACCGGTTCTGCTGGCCGCCATCTACGAGCTGGACGAGTATCGAAACACTCGTGAGGCGGATCGGGTCAGCGATGAGCTCCACGAACTGCTGAACCGGCTCGCGCCTGCGAGCGGACAGCGTCGCGGAGGAATCGGGTACTGTCAGGAGTGCAGCCGAACCTTCGAGCAGGCCGACGGGTTCTATTGCGAAGGGTGTTGGGCCACGCGTTGGGCCCGAATCGAACGAGATGCTCGGGAAATCCGGGGCAGTGCGGCGCAAGGGGTGTATGTGGGACGCTCTGCCTATCCCGAGCGGCGTCTGCTCGAGCACCTGATGAAGGACAAGAGGGATCGCCTGTCCATCCTCCACTGGGCTAGTAGCCTCGAAGAGGCCGAGGCCTTTGAAATCAAGATCCACAAAATTGTGGAGGACATCTCAGACCAAACTCAACCTCGTGCTGGCGGGCGATTCGCGAGGTGTCATCATGCCATCTACATATCGTGGACCGCGAGAAGTGGGTTCCCCGCGGATCAGCTGGTCCATCACACACTGGTCACGGAGTTGATGACGGCGAGGCAGTGGCCAGCCCCACCCTCCCGCTTCGAGACGGCGCACTTGTGGTGCCCTATGACGAGCGACGACGCCGAGAATATTCTGGCTGATCTCGCCGAGCGTGAGCAAGACTATCTCGACAACAGCAGACCTGGACGCCGTTAGCGCCGCTGACCACGACTGCTTCCGAGCCTGCCGTCCTTCGCCCCGGGGCGTGCGAACTTCGCTGAGAATGATCGGTGCGCAGCCGAGCGCACAACCCATCCCCAGCAGGCCCCACTGCCAATGCGACCCCTCATTTCGCATTCTCGGGTTGGCACGGTAACCCCGTTGCACTGGCAGCGAAGCGGCTCAGCTGCAGCGAAGCCATCAGAGCCCACCAGCCACTGGAGGAGCGAGCTGGACTCGTCCGAGCTACCAGCGCGGCCCCGCCGTGCCCGCTCCGCTCCCCAGTAACGCCAGCAGATCTCTCACTTGAGAAACCATGCCTTCCGGCCGAGGCAACAACCCATCGAAAAGACCGACGCCAAGGCTGCCGCAACGATGCCGGCGATCAAAAAATTCGCCCGCCAACGCCTGCCAGCCCGCCCCCGCGCTCGGGTAGACCAGGATCGACTGATCCGTGCCGAACAAGTGATTGTAGACGAACATCTGCTTCAGGTCATCGTCGGCGGGAGCACCGTCGCCGGCGGCCTTCCACTTGGCGTCCACCACCAGCAGGTTGCGACCCGACGCACGGTCGCGCAAAACGATATCGGGCCGCACGCGTCTCGCCCGCGCCGGGCGTTCTTGCCAGAGGTTGCAAGACTCTTGAAGCGCGACGTCCCAGTGCGAGGGGACGGCGCGCCGGAAGAGCCAACCCACGTAGTGCTCCCAGAGCGCGTTCATGTCGAAGAGCACGGCAAAAACCGAGTGCTCTCCCGCGCGGAGCTCGGGTGCTCGCTGGGCCAGGATGAGGCGGGCCAGGGTGAGGGCGTCGCGGTACCGCACGGTGTTCCGCGCCAGCACGATGCGATCGCAGTCCTCTGGCCCAACGCCGGTGGTGGCGCCATCGGGGAGGCAGAGCGCACTGGCGGCGATCCGGGCCTGGAGTGCAGGTGCGAGTGCGGCTTGGCTCAACGCGCGGGCGGCTGCAGCCAGGATGCGATTGATCCCGATGTCGCGATCGAACGTGGAGAAGCGAACGAAGAAGCGGTCGGCTCGAGCGAAGTTGCTGCGAACGTGACGTTCGCTGAGGAGCCGTCCGCGAAATGTCGAGCCGTTGGCCTCGATCTCGCGATAGCCCTTGGCCAGGCCTTCGTGCAGCAGGCGTTCGAGCTCTTCGGTAAAGCGGACCGCGACGAGTTCAAACAGCGTCGGGCGCCCAGCGCCACGCAGCGTGCTGGTCGGGCTGTGCAGCGGCAGACTCGCGGAGACTCTCAGCATCTCCAGCAGGAGGTTCTGCCAGTGGGTTTGGCTGCGAACCTCAGCAGCATGTCGAGCGATCTTTGGCAGTATTTCGATGCCGAGCGTTCCCACCTGAAGGTAGCCGACGTAGCTGCGAAAGGTGAGCCGACGATGTCCGAGATGAAAGTACCGGTCGCCGTGGCAACCATTGAAGCGAGCCAGCGCGTCAAACTGCGCGGGTGTCAACGTTGGCGCCAAGGCGTTGAAGCTGCCCGATCGGGCGCGCACGTGGAGCGTGCTGTGCTCGAAGACGCTAAGAGTCCGCACGGCTCTGATAGATGCTCTGGAAGGACCGGTTGGTGAGTTCGTCTACATCGACGAGCTCGTATACGGATCTGTCGTTGAGCGCTTCGCGGTCGTCATGCGGGAAGTCGGCGAGATCGACGGTTGAGGTGTCTCGGCGGCGCACGAAGTCGCGGCCGAGGATGAGCCCGATCTTGCCCCAGTCTCCAAAGAAGTACTCCTGAAGGAGAGGCAGTAGCGCGTTGCGGAAGACGCGCTTGAGCCCATCCAATGTGGGGTTCTTCTCGAGTGGAAGCAGGAATGCGTGGCCGATGCAGTGGTCGCGATCGCGTAGTTTCTCCAGCCTGCGGTTGATGGCGCTCAGCATGCGTGCCGGATCGATCTGGCCTTCGATGGTGAAGTGCAGCAGCTCGGGCTTCGGCGGGAGTTCCTGGAAGGCAAACCGGCGTCGAAGAGCGGTGTCCAGCGCCTCGACGCTGCGGTCGGCCGTGTTCATGGTGCCGATCACGTGCAGGTTGGATGGAACCCCGAACGCGGTGCGGGAGTAGGGTAGTGTCACGATCACCTCTCGCTCTGCCCCGAGGCGCTTGTCTTCCTCGAGCAGGGTGATGAGCTCTCCGAACACACGGGCCACGTTGCCGCGGTTGATCTCGTCGATGAACAAGGCGTATCGTGGCGCATTGGCGAGCAGTTGCCAGCGTTCCTCTCGCGATAGCTTGCAGAAGGCATCCAGCGAGCCTTCGAAGCGCGTGAGCCTCAGCGCGGCTCGCACCGCGCGCAGGAAGACACCATCCTCGAGGCTGTAGACAACATCCTGAGCATCGTCACTGGCCTGCAGGCGAGGGCGGATGCCCTCGATGAAGTCCTCATAGCTGTAGGCCTGGTGAAAGGTGAGCATCTCGAACCGCTTCTGCGCCGGCAGACGGCTCCCCCCGCGGAGGTCTTTTCGGACCTCGCGGACATCGCTCGGCATCGGCAGGGCGAAGAACCATTCCCCCTCGGGGCGGCGATCGAACAGCAGTAGGCCGGAGCGGCGCGAATACTTCACGACCTTGCTCGACTCGACCGTGTGCTGCTGCAGCTGGGCCCAGATGATGGGCCCGAGCTTTGTGGGAATGCCCTGCGCGGCGTACTTGGCCTTGAGCCACCGGTGAGCGACCAACTGCTCGACCTCGGCAGAGCCGCCGAGATCGTCTAGTGCGAGCGCCACCACCTGCCACCAGGGGAGATCGGAGAGTATCTCGACAGCTACGGCATTCCCTCCCGCGGAGTGCGCGGCGGTTGCCTCAATGAACTGCGGGGCGAGTTCAGTCAGCAGGTGGTACGTCTTGCCGGTGCCTGGCGGCCCATACAGGATCAGATTCAGAGCCAACTTGGGCCGCGGGTCTGTCAGCGCATCAACGTCTTCTGCGTCGCCCACCTCTTCCGGGACATCAGGCTCTTCGCCATCGTTCAGAGGCGGCGGCATCTCGGAGCCTGGCGGGATGAACTGCCTGACGTCGATCAGCGGGCGCCCGCGCTTGGCGGCCCTGGCGCCACGGTCCAGAAAGTCCAGCTTGAGCAACGCCAGGTGCACGATTTGGCGAAACGCCACCTCCGGGGAAGGCAACACCGCTCCGGTGGGCAGGTCCATCTGGAACAGCTGCACTCTCGACGCCGAGAGCAACGGTATCTTCGCGGAAGCGACGAAGTCCTTGAGTGCCTGCGACATCGGCTCCGCCTCCGGCTGGCGTCGTTTCACAATCGTGCACCACCCTGGAACGGAGATGAGCGTACCGTCTTCGGCGTCGCCGATCAGGGTCGGGAGGGTCGCCCAGATGAGGTTCCGCGCCTCGGGCCGCAAGCGCACCTGAATCCCGAACTGGCCGCCGTAGGCTGAAGACGAGCTCCATGGCTCGATGGACAGGCGGAGCGTGGCGCGGCCTCCCTCCCAGCTGCAGTCGACATCGACGGGGGGCGGCCAGGGACCATCGCGGCCCGCGTCCAGCCCCATCAGCTCCGTATCCGGCCAATCTGGCGTATCGAGTCTCGTGACGCCGCACCTGACGGTCGTGCCGGCGATGTCGAGTTCGAGCGGGTGGACTGCAGCGAGAATGGCCCTCGCAGCGGTCAGTGCGATCCGACTGGCATCCGTTCGCATCCCAGCAGCTACGACCGGTCGTAACGGGTCGTTAACCGATGTCCTCGGTTCGAAGCTGGGAGGCCCTCCGGGCCATTGTCGTCGGCGTGTTGCGCGTGTCGCTCCAGCAAGAGCCCCGCTGCGGACAGGCGCCGATCCAGCGCCGAACTCCACGAATGGCCTGGACGCCTGCGACACCCTGCGTCGCAGCCCAACCCCACCACCTGGCAAACTCCGAGCATGTCGCCACCGACCGACGGCCCGTCACGCCAAGCACAACAATCAGGAGGCCAGCCCTCTCCAGATCGGCCACTCCACGAACCCCCCATCGCGACCCTCGACAACCTCCGCGCCGCCGCATTCACCCTCCCACTGGATGATCAACTGTCGCTGGCGCAGGACCTGATGGAGAACGCCCATCCACCCGACCCCGAGTGGGAAGCCCAGCTCGAGCTCGAGCTCGAGCGAACCGTTGTGGACATCAAAGCGGGGCGCGACAGGCCCGTCCCGGGCGAGCATGTGTTTGCCGAGTTGCGTCTCCGTCACTTGCGTCCGTCGTTGTCGGTGCTGCTCTACGAAGAGCAAGGCGTCAACCACGCGCACGCGGTCGAGCTCGGCCTGGCAGCGACGGGCGAAACGGTCGGGGCCGCACTCGTCGAGCTGTCGAACGTCGTCCTCGAGCACTACGCGGCCGCAGAGGCGCAACACGATCCTTCGCGCCTGTCGTTCGACGCCCGGCCAGACATGGTGCGCCGCCACGCTCGGGCGCGGAGGCGCATCCTCCGGCGCGAGGCGCCCGACGGCGATCGGATCACCACCGTCGAGATGCCGAGCGACAAGGATATCGCGAAAAGAGCAGCTTCTCGCAGAAACTCTGGGGAGCTCGGCGAAGGTGTCGCGAAACACCAGGGCTAGGCGCATGGCCCGGAAGGCGAGGCTCGCTCTCGCCCGTGAGGCCGCAGCGCGCGAGGCCGCGGATCGGGCAGCGCGACCGCCACAGCAGTTCTCTCCGGAGAAGCACCGGCGAGCGTTCGCTCGATTCAGCGATCTGCGAAGCCGCAACGTACGGATGGGACTCTCACCCGAGCGCGGATTCTGGTTCATGGAGCGAGACCGGTGAGCCGAGAGGCACGAAGAGGCCGGGAGATTGTTGGGTGTGGAAAAGAGCGAGCTCGCAGAGAGCTAGCTCATTCGCCGTTGTTCTAGCAGAAGGTGTACGGAGCGCGCAGCGACGGCCCATGTCGCTGCAACGTGCTATCGAAGGGCGTGACCGCTGAGACGAGACCCGACGAAGGGCGAATAGCCGCACAGCCTGGCGCGGCCACGACGGATTTCCCGCAGAGCGAGGAGGAGTGCTTGCGCTTGCAAGAGCAGCAACTCCTCGAGATAGCGGAGTTCCCGGAGTACATCCGGTTGGCGCATCGGCGCAGCATCTGGCATCGCGCGGAGGTGGAGCAGAGCGCCCGTTGTGGGTGCTTCCATTGCTGTGCGACGTTCGCATCGCAGGATATTCGCCAGTGGGTCGACGGCGGGCAGACGGCGCTCTGCCCGAGGTGCGACATCGACAGTGTGCTTCCCGGGGTCACCCAGTCGTTTCTGTCACGGGGTTTTCTCGCACGCATGCGGAGCTATTGGTTCTCGCGCCACTGTCCCGATGGATGAACGGTGAGGGTTAATGTCGCCTGCCATCTCGCTTGTCGGTCTTTCTCTCGACGACGCGGTGCGACGTCCTGCGACGCAGCTCGCTCTCGCGGAGAGTCATGCTGAAGGTGTGACTCAGAACAACCACGGAGCCCGACAGTCTCTTCACGACACCATCGGCGTACCCAGCCGATCATTCCCGAGCCTCGACCAGCTGCGAGCGGCAGCGTTCGCCCTGTCCCTCGATGACCAGGTGGCACTGGCTCAGCAGCTGAGGGACAACGTCGAGCCACCCGATCCCGAATGGGAAGCGGAGCTCCTCGTCGAGATCGAGCGGCGCACCGCCGAGCTCGAGGACGAGGAGGTCGAGGGCATCCCCGCCGAGGAGGTGTTCGCCGAGATCAAGGTTCGCCTTTCGAGTCATCAACTGCACGTGCTCATCTATGAGGAAGACGGGGTGGTCTACGCGCACGCGGTGGAGTTTGGCTTAGCGGCAACGGACGATTCGGTCGGTGCAGCGCTCGTCGCGCTGGAGGGGGCCGTCCTCGAGCACTACGCGGCTGCCGAACGTCGCGACGCTCGGTCGCCGCTGTCCCTCGAGCCTCGCCCCGACATCGTGAGGCGTCATGCCCGTGCCCGGAGTCGAATGCTCCGCCGGCTGGCTCCCGATGGGGACCGCGTCACGACGCTCGCGATTCCGAGCTCGAAGCAGATCGCCGCCTGCGCAACGTCACTCGACGAGCACGGCGTTTCCGCCGCTGCGCTCGACGCGGGGCCGCGTTCTGACGTCTCGGGGTTGTCGAGGCTCCGTTAAGGCTCGCGGCGACGCTCTCGGACCTGCGTGGATGTGCCGTAGCGCCTCTCGTGGCCCGTCACGATGGCATGAGCCGCACCCTGCGGCGTTACCTCACGCTCATGAGCCATATCCCGGTGGGAAGCTCCTCGGGCAACGCCCGGGTGGACACCGAGCGTCTGCTCGCCGTACTGGCGGGGGCCGATCTGGCCGTGTCGAAGCGGACGCTGCAACGCGATCTCGAGGCGCTGGCGGCGGAGTTCCCCGAGCTTCGCTGCAGCGAGAAGAGCAAGCCCTATGGCTGGTACTGGCACGAGGCGCCGCCGTTTGGTGCGCCGCTGGTGGGGCTGAGCTCGGCGTTGATGCATGACCTGGTCGGGCGGCATCTGGTCGCCGCGTTGCCGCGCGCGCTGGTAAAGGGGCTGAAGCCCAGCTTCGAGCAGGCGCGGGGCACGCTGGCGCAGAGCCCTGACTCTCGCCTGGCGGCCTGGTCGCGCAGCGTGCGCGCGCTGCCAGCGGGTTACCCGCGAAGGCCACCCGAGGTGCGAGGCCCCGTCGTCGAGGTGGTGTACGAGGCGCTCTATCTGGGCCGGCGCTTCGAAGCCGACTACCGAAAGCCCGTTGGCGGGAGGCGCACGCTGCGCACCTACGAGGTCAGCCCGCTCGGCATCGTGCTTCGCAGCGGCGCGCTGACGCTGGTCTGCACCTTCTGGGATTATTCCGAGGTGAACCACCTCTCGTTGCATCGCATTCAGGCGGCTCGTCCGCTCGCCACCCGTGTCAAGGCGCCGCGGGGCTTCAACCTCGACCAGCACATTCGGTCAGGCAAGATGGGGTTCGTCATCGGACCCCCGCTGCGGCTCCGAGCGAGGGTCCGCGACGTCATCGCAGAGCGACTGGAGGACGTTCCCATCGGAGACGAGCAACGCCTGGGCGACGCGGTCGATGGCTGGTGTGCCCTCGAGGCGCAGGTGCACGACTCGATGGAGCTACGCGGCTGGCTTCGTAGCTTGGGCCCGCTGATCGAGGTCTCGAGCCCGAAGCCGCTGCGGCAAGCCATGATTCAGGACGTCGCCGAGTTGACGGCGCTCTACTCGGATTAGGTCTTTTCGCGACCGCTCAGCGGTTCCCTCGTTCCGCCGTCTCCTTCAGCGCGAACAGGCGCGATCGCAACTCGCCGTCGACCGGGGCGAGCGGCGCAAACATTTGCGCCTCTCGCGGGCGGCACTGCTCGAGCACGGTGCCGGGGAAACCGACCACATAGACGTCATCGGCATTCGTGAGGTTCGCTCGAGGCTGTTCGCTGCGCGCTGTCGTCGAAGGCGGCTGCGCGAGCACCACGCCGACACGATAGCTGCCCCGGTGGACGCAGGCAACCACGTCCCCAACCCGCCACCTGCACCGGGATGGGTCGCGACCGTCCCACGGTTCAATCTCGTCGATCCTGTGGAACTCCTCCAGCACATCTCCGGCCGGAGTGAGCCAGACTCGTTCCGAAGAGTCGCCATAGCCGTGGCCGAGAAGATGGCCGGTTATCTCCACCACTAGGACGCGATAGAGGTCATTCGTTTCGAGCTTCTCTCGAACGCCACACGCCTGGACTCGACGGATTGCTGCGCGACGGCGGGCGTGACAGCCGACGAAAGAGCGCTCGACGGGCAGCCCGTCGTCAAATGGCGCGCGAACCAGAAGGGCTTCGGTCATGAAGACCTCGCGATGGGATGATGGGTCGAGCCACATGGTTACGAGCCATGTTCTGCCACGGCGCGTGACCGAGCAGCGACGCAGGGTGTCGCTGGCGCGAAGTCGTGCAGACCCCGTTTACATTCACCAGCGGCACAGAGTCGGGCGGAGCAACTCCGTCCATGCCTCTTGGTAACATTGATTGTTCGCTCTTCGCGATCGTGATGCCGACGCCGCAGAGGCATAGTGAAAGTTTGCTCGTCGGCGCCGCGCTCGTTACGCTTTCGTGGTGCCCGGTCCGCACGACGCGCTGTTTCGCTACGTGTTCTCTCAGCCAGAACACGCCGCGGCAGAGCTGCGCTCCGTGTTACCGGTAACTCTCGGCGCACGCTTGGATTGGAGCTCGCTGTAGCTCTCGCCGTCGAGCTTCATCGACGAGCAGCTGAGCGAGCGACAGGCGGACTTGCTGTTCACGATCCAGTGCGACGGGAGGCAAGCGTACGTGTACGTGCTGCTCGAGCATCAGAGCACGAGCGATCCGCTCATGGCATTCCGTGTGTTGCGCTACATCGTGCGGATCTGGGACGCCTTCCTCGCGGAGCATCCCCGCAGCGAGCGCTTGCCGGGGATCCTGCCCGTTGTGGTCCATCACAGCCAGCGAGGCTGGGGCACAACGACGGATCTCTGCTCGATCATCGACCTGGACCCAGACACGTTGGCGCTCCTGTCCGCCCACGTGCCGCAATTCCGGTTCGTGCTCGACGATCTCTCCGGCGCCCAGGACGACGCCCTTCGGGAGAGGTCCCTGACGGCGCTTGGCAGGGCGGCGCTGATGCTGCTCTCGCGGGGCC
>Ga0247763_1001959_pt1 | contig 11024 bp, 7 predicted proteins | sample UWRJL141409B4_FD_179926 | JGI IMG/M metagenome (GOLD analysis project Ga0247763, IMG submission 179926) | Plant litter microbial communities from Arlington Agricultural Research Station in Wisconsin, United States - UWRJ-L141-409B-4 | ecosystem: Environmental > Terrestrial > Plant litter >...
GCCATAACCCCAAGCGCCTCCACCCTCAGATTTGTACTTGCCCGTCCCCTGAGGCCACTCAATCGTAATGGTGTGCTCCCCGCGCGGGATGCGGAAGTAGCCACGCGTGTACTTCTTAACCAGGCACCACTCCGGGTCATTGTAATAACCAGTATATAGGTTCTTATAGCCGTCCTCGCCACCGGTTTCGCCGAGAAACTCACCGTCCAACTTCACCAAAAAGTGCTCACTTTGCGCCTGAGTGCCAACCAGAGTCATCATGACATCGAAACTGTAGTCAACCTCAATTTCAAGAGGTTTCGGCGGACCCGGCTGAACGTACGAACCGCCCCAGGGCAAGACGGCCTCAGTCCAAGTCTTGACTTCGTCGCCGCGGCAGGGCGTCTCGCGACCGTTGCTGCAGGGGAAGTCAGCTGGGTTGTAAGATGTATCACCGAACTCCGGTCGGACTCGGTCAGCGCAGTCGGTGATAGGAAGGAAGCATCTGCCGTCCTTCCACGGCTGTCCCGGTGGGCAAGGCCCTCCGGAGCTTCCCTTCTTGCTAATGCATTTCTTGCCGTTCCAGATTGAGCCAGGCGGGCAGGCTACCGTGGTGACGATGCAGGCATAACCATTCCAAGTCGCGCCGTCAGGACACTGTACAGGAGGCGTGGCGCCCTGTCCTCCGCCGGAAATCGGAGTGCAGGTTTTACCGGCGGGACATGGGTTCTTCTTTTCGCCGGTCCAGAGACAGTTGTTGTCGACATCGCGGATATCGCACGGTACTGGAACCAGCTCGGCGGGGACGCAACTCTGCTTGTCGAAGGTGTTGAAGGTCACAGCAGGGTCGTCGCTAGGGCATGTTGGGCCGGCCCCGCTGTTGAATCCGCCGAGGCAGTACTTTCCAGTTGTCCATTTGGTGATGGAAAACACGCCAGCCGAACGGTAGTCGGGCGTCTTGCCGATATGGCCACCGTTCTGGGCACCGTTGAGCCAGTGGTTCGAATCCTTGCCGCTGTTGGCCTCGCCGTGCAGATCCTGGACACGGACCCCGTCGCCAGGGTTGACAGGGGAGCCCTCGGTGCACCACTCGTTCTTGCAGAACTTGAACTTGCCCGGCTGGAAGGCGCTGGATGGTCTGCTGGCGCTGTACCACCCCTTGTTGTTGTAGCCGAGGTACTCTCCGTTGGCCATCTTGAAGAGATAGCAGCTTCCCGAGGTAATCTCCGACGAACACGCTGGAGGCTTTGGCTTCTGGCAGCTTCCGTCGGCAACCTCGACGGTTCCAGCTGGACAAACACATTTGCCATCGACCAGAACCTTCCCGTTCGTGCATACTGGAGGTGGGTCTTTACACTTCTCACCATCGAACTCCTGGCCTCTGGGACAGCACCGGAAGCCGACGTCCATGTCGCCCACCAGGTCGTGGCCAGTGCCGCAGCACTGGAAACCGGTCTTGGCACTGCCCTTCAGCTTCTGGCCAGCGTAGCAGCAGCCTACCCACTTGCCATCGGCCGACCACGTTAACGAGGTGCCTTTGGCGCGGTTGCAACCCATATATCTGGTGAATTCGCTGTCTGGGTCATGGAACTCAATGAGTTGCTTCTCCTCGTCAACGAAGGTTCTGTCGTCGACGTCGGCGACCTGGATGCCACGCTGGCCCACACCTCTCGTGTAGATGATACCCAGAGCCCGAGGCAGGGTAAATCCGAGGATAAGAACGCCCGATCTTAGGCCGCGGTACTTCATTTTGGGTGACTGTAAAGAATGTCTGAATGAAGACACAATCAATATGCGAGGGGGTCCGCCGTCTTCTTATCTCGACAACGTCTGTCCACGACGTCCCCGAGCGTTAAGAGTTTGACCGTATTGGAGCGGCACGCAGCCCGGGAGATGCTAGTTAGGTACCAACCCGATCCGCTGGAAGATCAACAGGCAACTAAACTGGTGCTGCTTGCAACACTAACAGGACGTCATGGCGGATCTGCCCATGTTTGGTTCAGCGAAGCACCGGTCGGCCGTTTGACTAGAGAAACTAGAGGAGGCCACCTCTGGCTTGTTGCTTGCTGCCTGCCGTTTGTCGCCGGCCCGTTGCGCGTCGGTTTCTCGTGCTGTGTTACATCGGGCCGGGGACAGGGTGCTGTCGTCAAATTGCGCGCCGTTAGCATCTCGATCGACATCGACATGACTGTTGGTTTGCTAGTTCACCGCATTTGTGCTCGTACCTACCTACCTCGTCTGGTCAGTGACAACCCGCTCCTTTTCCTGCTTCACCAGTCTCTCCATGCTGCAGATAATCTCGCGCAAGAATCGGACTCAACTTACGAAAGCTTTTGACTACGAGTTGAGCCGGCGGTGCTTGTTTCGCTGCGCGTTTCGGGGTACTGGAGCAGGAGACGATGCGCCTTCGGAGGCGTTGCGAGTGGATCTCTGTGAGGCGCGCCTGCCTTGGGTCCTCGACATTGCATCTCTGATGATGTAATCTGGATCTGAGCGATGAACGTCTCTCCCCTAGCGATGCAGAAAAGCCCGCCAGCCCGCCCTAATTTTTTTTTACCACGGCAGATTCCGGTGCAACGCGATCGATCGATCCGTGCTTCATCCTTGACGGTTGGAGCCGGCCTTGGTGCCTCGGACACAGTTGGGACGCCACCGGCAGGGTATTACGCCCAAATTACTCGGCCTCCCAGCGCTGCAAGTCCAATACTGTTTCCTTTGCCACGACGCCAATATTTCCAAGACTGCATGCTAACACCGACCAAGTTTGGTAGCGCTCGTCGAAACCTTCCTGCCATGAAAGCCCAAAGAACGCCCACCGTGGCAACATTGCCTGGCCTCAGGCAATGCCGACCATTCCAGCTGAGATTCCAGCGTTTTACCGCAGCGAATGCTGGTTGATGAACTTGGCCATGATATTACGCCACATGGCGCCGCTGCGTGCTCCTTCCAGGCTCGCGGGCTCTCGGGACATGCAATGCAGCCCAACAGCACAAACAGGCCAAGCAGACCGTGGTTGGAGGCAGCGCAATTGATCACAATGAAACAACAGGCATTGCGGTATTTGTCGCCGCTCCCTGGCCGATAGTGCGTGAGCCCAGAGGTCAGCTGGACGCGATTGCTGGAATCTTCGCTGTTGAAGTCTTGCGGTCCAATTGTATTGCGACACTCGTGGACGCTTGGTGCACATGGGGGCTGAGAACTCGCAGCCTTGGCGAGGGATTAAAGTTATTTGGGAGCTGAGGGACAACTTGAGGCTGGCTGAAGGTCCATTCCTCCGGCTAGGGCGAGTCCATACGAGGGCGGTGGACAGACTGCCATTATGACTATCCCGCGTTCGGTGGTGTGGCGCTGTGTGTTGAAGCACTGCTCTGGAAGGGCAATAATAGGTGGGTCCCTGGTTCGTCCTTGTCTCTGCCGAAGAACAGCTTCTCATGGGTTGCAGGTCAACTCAGACACCTCAAAAGATTGAAAGAGCAAGCCCCGTAACTTCACGTCCACTATCATTCATTGTTAGCACATGGATGTTGCGCGACGCTCTGCTTTTATGCCATCGCCAGGCGATTCGTGCATGTTGTCTCAATCCCAGAATGGAAAGGAAAGCGCCAGGCCAAGCCAGACCATTTTTGTGGGTTGCCGTGTGGCTTACTATGGCTTCGGCAATTGGACCAGGCCAGCAATATCTATGCAAGGTGTCGGACTTTTGGATCTTACGTTTGACGACTTGCCGAACGCGAGTTTTTCGACTTGAAAATCCTTCCAACATGCCCACACCGCCCTTTCACCGCATGGCTTACTGGAAAAGAACCAGAACACGGGCCTGATGGCTTTGATCGGGTTCTGGGGTAGGTATGAAAAGGATGTTGCCATCGTAATAGTAGCGAATGGGCTCTTTTGCTTTCAGGGGATACCTTTCTCCTGAAAGCATATTAACTAAAGCAAGTCCATCCCCCGATAAGGGATCTACTCAGGTTTTTGCTCGGTCCAGTTCAACAACCACTGAAGCAGAACGCCAAGATCGCCGTCGCCAGACTGACCTCGGACTTTCAACATGGCTGGGCGATTCTTCCTCCTCTCTCTTGTCTCTGGTAAGTTCAGCTTGGCCCTTTCCATCTTGGCTAATCCAACTCACAACCATAGTTGCCGGGCTCGTCACGGCGCAGGGAAATAGTGGGTTGCGCGCAGTGGTGCATGAAAAACTTTGCCAACCCTGGTGCCGTGTGCACCAACCTGGCCGCCAAGGGCACGGGGCCCTGCTACGAGTGCGGGCCAAAGAACACCAATCCATTCAAGCAGCTGTGTGCTGGGAAGTGCCTTGACACGACCACCGACAGCAACAATTGCGGTCATTGTGGCAGTCCTGTATGTTTTTTTTTTCTCTCTCTCTCTCTCTCTCTTCCCTCCCCACTCTGACTAAATGGGTTTTTTGTTCCTCCCATTATGGTTTGTTAAAAGAAAAGACGGGACTATCGGCTAATCTCTCCTGCTCTCTCCAAACAGTGCCCCGAGGACGCCGAATGTGTGGGTGGTCTTTGTCAGGCCAAGCTCAAGGCCTGTGCCGACGGTTTTCGATGCGGCGGCCTCGTGCCCAGATGCGGCGACGAGACAGGATTCTGTGTCTGCTTTTCAAAAACCGGTCAGTAGCCCCCGTTCCAGTGACCCGTTTTTATTCTATCCAGTATAGAATGCTAACACTTGTTGCATCTCAGACGGTTCGACCATGTGCGCCAACATCCGCGGATCGCCCCACAACTGTGACGTATCATGCACAGACGATGCTTCCTGTGGACCGGATGCCGTTTGTATCAACGTCTGCTGCGGTAACACTTGCTTTGCCCGCACGGCCTCGTGTGCTAGTGCGCTTCCCCCGACCAAGATGCTCCGCCAAGATGTTAGTTTTGAGGAGCTTGTGGCGTCCTCGCCTCTGTTCAATTCCTCTTTGGCTGCACAGTAGAATTGATGCGGGGTATGATCTCAGGGGTACTGGTGAAAGGACTGAGATTGGAATACGGGGGGGGGGACCATCGCCACCTGACTTAGATACGTAGTATGTACCTTGGTAGATAGATACCCAGGTGGTAAATATATCCGTGCCGCCGCCATGCATATTACCACGTCCAAGCACTGGATGCAACTCTGAGTTCTTCTATCCATATTCATGCTGAACATGTCTGTTTCATCTCGCTTTGGCTACATGTAGATGTTTGCATCTTGTCTGGAACCTGGACCTCTTCCTGCAGGTGTTAAGTGACAAGGAACCCTATTTTGACATGCAGTATTGGCTGTTACGGGATGGTACGCAACACGGCCTGGATGCAATCGGCCCTTTGAAGACAGAGAAGAGAGATATACTAAAGTCGGGGAAACGGAATCTCTAGAGGCCGGTGACCCATCTCTCTAGAGTCTGGGCCTGTCTGTATTTGTGGTCGGTCGGGCCAGGTCAGTCAGGTCACCAGTTACGCCCGTCCCAAGGAAAGCAAGCTAGCATTTTTGATGATCTAAGTGGGATTGCATGCGCTAATAAGAGAGCCCACTCAGTGGCGACGACCACAACTTCAATGGATATGACGTTGCATCCTGTCGTCCCACATCACCCACATCGCCCAGGCCCCAGGCGAATCTTTTTCTGGCGCGCATTTGATCCCAGCCCAAATCCAATACCCGAGAAAGTGAGCAAAGCCCTTGGCACAATCTTTTGTTTTTTCTCACAACAATTCAATTGCTGCCCTCTGATCGGGTCTGGTCTGGGAAGAGAAGAGAAGAGAAGAGCAGACATGGGATAGGATAGGTAGGTAAGAACTGGGTAAGGTGTAGCCAGACAAAAATGCAAGTGACAAAAAGGAGATGAAGATCAACACTTTTATTACTGTATTGGGAACTCGAGTCTGGACACAGACACACACATGCACTCAATCACCAGATATGCCAAGCAAAACATACACAGACATGACAGACCCGGAGCGGGGCGGAATTGAGTGCATGCATGCATCGCTTCGAACGCCACTGGATAAGCTTCACCCGCGTTAGATTGACAGCACCTGATAACCTACCTCCCTTACTTACCCTAGGTATCCGTCAGGTCTAAGCTATCGTTCGGCATAGCAGTCCGCATCAAATTGAACTCTCTTTGGCTGGCTTTTGACTGGAGCTTGGGAGGGTTCAATTTATAAGATATTGCCCCCCTTAACCTTGGCGGCGTTACCGAGCTTGATTTTACCCGGGAAACTGGAAGACCAGACCAAAAACATTCTATCTTTAGAATACATGCGGAGTGAAGATTGCCAGACCTTTTTATTCTAGTAAGTATTTTTCTTGCCGTTTCTGTGGCTGCATCGGCTGATTGATAGAAGGTATCGTCAACAGGAGCCGCAATGAATGACACGCTGGCTAGGTAGCTAGCGCCTTGACCTGTATTCACTCAACTTGGCGATTCACGTCACATTTTGCGACAGTTGAAAGATCCGATACTCCGGCCCGGCGTAGGGTTACGTTCCTCGGTGTTACTCGTCCATCGCTCCGGTCCCGGTTGGGTGCATGTGGTGCATTTTACATTTTACCTCTAGATCAATGTCACGCAACGAAAAGGAAAAATCAGGATATTGGGGACTGGAGATCTACAAGAGGGGTGTATAAAACAGACATGACCCATCTGTATGGTAGCCAGTGAATCTTAATTGTCAATCCTTTTCTTCACAATAAAAGAACTCCTTATAATTCCTCACACAATGCAACTGTCACTCCTTGCTCTCTCCCTCTCAGCCGCAGCTGGTGTTCTCGCCCAGCAAGGGGGCTTCCTCCAAACCTGCGAGAGCATCAAGCTCAGGGGTCGATATCTCACCGCTACTTGCAATTCCATTACCGGCGGGAACCAGCGATGCAGCAGACTCGATCTGAATAAGTGTTTGAAGAACCAGTTTGGTCAACTTGTTGCGGACTCGCTCGGCATGGGGTACCTTCTCCTCTCACTTCTTTTCTCCTGTCTCTTTTCTTTTTCTTTTTTCTTCTTTGTCCTCCCATCATCACTTAACAGAAGACAAAAGAAGATAGCTGACGAGAGATGATATGACACAGCCCTGGATTCGCCGACGATAACCAATGCGTCGAATGTTCCAACTCGCAGCCCTCGTCCGGCGGACTGGTTATCGGGGGACCTTCTCCGCCGTCGCTCATGAACTGCAAGTGTAACTCGGCGTATCCGGCGGTTACGTCGTCCAAGGGTTGGCCTACTGCGTACTTTGATTTGAGTAAGCCATCTATCCATCCCCCTCTACCCACCACATTTTCCTATCTTTCTAGTCTCGGGTGAAGACTAACACAGAGTAGATACCTTGGTGTCGAATATCGATGGACGCTTAAAGTGTTTTGAGAACACGGCGGGTCGGTGTTAAGTTGGGCAGTTAGTAAGGAGGGGTGGATCAGTGTACAGTCTCGGTCTAGGTATTCGACTCGGGGTCTCGGATACTGGTAGGTAGATAACAAAGAATGCATACCTATCACCCATCCAGGTAGATACCCAGTTGTTGGAAAATATATATATATATATATAAAGCTACCCTGATATCCAGTTATATATACACCTTCCTCTTGTCGACTTTCGTCTCAGACAAGCCAATATACCCCGGCTCATACCCCTCCCTTAAATCCCCCACCATGCCCGCCATCTTCTTCAACCACGCCGCCTGCGCCATCTCGCGCGTGCCTGTTAACGGGTCCGACGTAAAATCATACAATCCACTACCCACCGCGTCAGTCCCAAAGCGAATCACACTAAACGCATCTAGCGTTTCCGCCCAGCGTCTCCGGAAACCATAGCAGACCGCTAGGAACAAACAGATGGCCGCCCAGAGAAAGAGCAACGACAGGGCAACCAGCGGATGCAGGATTCCTCTACCAAGAATCAGCGTTTCCGTGGCGGCAAAGAATCCCGGATGCGTCCACGCGAGGTTTGTTTCTCCTGAAGTCCCCCCCTTGGCTGCGGCAGTTTGGTACCCTCGGTACATCAACTGTTGCGTGTAGGAACCAAAAAGCTGGATCATACTCCGACGGAGATCTTCTGACGTTAATAGCCGTGGGAGAACCTCCATGTCGTCGCGTGTGGAGTTGTGGTTGTCAACGAGGCCAATGACGCCGTCGGCGTGGACAGACGCAAAGAGTCTTTCTACCCAGTTTCCGTCCTCGTTGGAGATGGTCAATCCGGGCGTGCGGTAGGCTACGTTGGCGAGGGTCAAGGGCACTTCCTTGCGTCGCGTGTCTTCGTTGACGACGATGGTGCCCTTGTCGTGTTGGAAGTTGGAGAAGGTGTGGGTGAAACCGTCGATATCGGCTTCACCAATGGCCGATGCGCAGGAACACGAAATCCCAATGGCGGGCACGGGGAATCCGCGGGCCGTGAGATTCGACTCGCCCGTCGTGTCGAATAAGTCGGAAACAGTTTTTCCCACGTCGAGAGATATTCCCGGCCACAAACTGGCGTGTTCACGGTCCATGACCTGCCAGAGGACCAATTCGATAATCGCCGGCTTATCAAGGCCAGGGTAGTCGCGATAGAACTGGAAAAGAGTCCCGTTATCATTGGTTCCCGTGACGCTGCCCTGTCGGTATGACCAGGGATCCCGCTTGACTCCGACGTAGTCGATACTCGTAGCCATTTCCAGCTTGGCAGCCACTCCGACGGACGGGAACTCAGTCCAGTTGAGAAAGTCAAAGTTCGGGCCCTCCTATGGCTTGTAGCGATCCTCGGCTAACACTTAGCTTAAGCCGTACTCGACAGTTTCGTTGCGACGTTTGTAGACGATGAAATCCTGAATCCGCTCCACAATGGAGCAGTTATATTGCGCCGCCAAACCCCACGCGCTTCCGGAAACGATCTCATCGGCCTGCGGTGCGACGAAGATAAGCGGCATAGCCTCCGTCGACAGGTCCGTGAGCGGTTCATCGCGCGGTTCCGCCGTGTAGATTACCGATCTGCCTGGGGGTTTTTCCAGTCTGCCTGTCGACCACGCCATGCGGGCATGATACATGGCGTTATACGACTGCAAGACTGGAAAAGTCGACGAATTCACTCCATACACCACAGTTCCTGGCTGTTGTGATGATGATGATGACGAACCCAAAATATACCCGTTCTTCAACTCCATGGTCAAACCGGACAACGGAAACGCCACATAGGAAACCAGCGTTGCCGTTGCCAAAACCGCCCAAGTTCGCGACGGCCATGCCCGCCACGTCCAGAAGGTCCTGAGGGCTTTTCCCCAACCCCCGAGGCCCGTCCACGTTTTGTCCGCATGCAGGAGAATAAACCCACCGTGCGGGACCGCTCCCGACTTCGTCATGAGCATTCCCGCTTCCGAGCCGGAAAGGCCATATTCTCCGAGACTGAGACCGAATACACTCAGAATAAACCAAGAGTAAAAAACTAGGCTGGCGTTACCGGGGCCGGTTTCGATATTGTTGAATGATGAAGAGAGCGAAAGCCATTTTAGGTAGATGACGAGGTAGAATGTCGCAATCCCGGGGGGGACAAGACTGAGAACCAGAGCGCGGAATGGGTATCGACGGAGTTTGGTGGGGGTAGGGACTTGGGTGCGGATCTGGTGGCTAATATCCCTTGTCAAGCTCATGGTTTCTTCATTACCTGTCTGTGGTGGTGATGATGATACTGGACTTGGTAGTTTGTAGAGTTGAGTTGAGTTGACCGAGCCAAGAGCTGTGAGGGGTTCCGTCCCCAAGACCGACGTGGCGGGACTAACGCTGCATGTGATGATGAGAGAGACTAGGACCTGAAACCCCAAATATAGCACCCCTGTGATATCACTGCACAACACTTCAGCTTCAAATCTCAATCAGCCAAGGATAATTAGCGCAATTTAACGAGACCAAATCAGCGGCGTGACGTTTGTCCGATTGGATGCGACAGTGATAATCACGGAATATTTTGCCCTTTCCCAATCTCCAACTAGCTGAAAAAGTTGAGAGTCGTTAGACACGGGGTCCGGTAGTTGGAGCTTTTGGAGTGTGTTCATGGAGCCGCGACAAGTTTTTTTCTGTCTGGTGTCACCTGGCACGCATTCCATTCCAGTTGCAAACCCCTCCTACTAAACAATCACGTGCATTGAAACCACCGTGCAGTGTTTTTGACAGTTATTACTCTTAGTTGTGAAGCGGTTTTGTATCTATACACTTCTTGCTTGCAAAAAAAAAAAAGTCCGACCGTCTCTCCGTGACACCATCTAAGCTTCGCTCATCATCCCCTTTCTAAACCCTTGCAACCGCGCGACACCAGGCAAGATAATCCACACGCTTATGCGAGCCACTCCAGTCCTTCGATTGAGCGGCACCTTGGTATGGCATAAGAGTACAAGAAATAGACTTAGTATTGTCCAGTAGATCCCATAGGGGTTTACACCCAGGGAATGCGTGAAACGCTTCAACATTTTGTTTGTAAAAGCGCGTGCAAGAAATCCTTGAGATTCCGTCCGATTCAATCGGAATTCCAGCGTTATTTGGTCAGTGCTAGCGCTCTTGAATGTTGCTTTCCATGCTCCGGGTTGTTTGAACGTCAGGTCAGCTATGTCTGCCCACATACATGTACCTAAGGCACCTAGGTAGGTAGGCAGGTAGGTACCCAGGTCAAGGGAGTGGTGAGATGATAGGTCAACTTACTGCGCCGTTTTCCTGGGCGGGCTTGGGTGAAGCTCACAGTGCTGAGTATGTTTCTGAGAGACTTGATGGGTCGGAAAGGGGTCGGGGCGAAGTTGGATTAGATGGGCTGAATGAAGCGTGCAGTTGAGGTCGATGATGATGAGAGAGATGGAGAGAGAGAGGGGAAAACACCAGTTTATATATGTGGTTATCCAAACAAAAGACAAGATGATCTATGTCTCCACAGACGAGTACCTAGGTAGCTGAATAAGATTGGGCTAGCGCCTGGCCCTGCACTCGAATCAGTTCTCAGCTCTTAATCCTCCAGTCTCGCAGCCGAGGCGCCATATGTCATCTGGACAGCTGAAATCCGGACATCCGGGACTTTTTTTCTTTTTTTTTTTTTT
>Ga0247763_1001960_pt1 | contig 11018 bp, 13 predicted proteins | sample UWRJL141409B4_FD_179926 | JGI IMG/M metagenome (GOLD analysis project Ga0247763, IMG submission 179926) | Plant litter microbial communities from Arlington Agricultural Research Station in Wisconsin, United States - UWRJ-L141-409B-4 | ecosystem: Environmental > Terrestrial > Plant litter >...
CATTTTTTGCGCAACTGACTTCCTGTTGTCTAATACCAATTGCTCCATCTGTTGACATCGAAAAGTCTGTACCCATCCGGGAAGTCTTTGGGCAAGGCCTCACCCGCTCGTGACCTGTCCAGCTTATACTGGTGAGTTTGACCCCCGACCGTTTTTGCGCTTTTCCCCTTTCCCTTTGCGTCTGCCACGCACTGCTCCTTCCGCAGCAGGTCATTCATATAAACGAACTTTTGCTCCCAGATCCCCAGGTGCTCCTCCTCCAGGACCGGTCCCTCGTGGCCATTCGGCATCCAGTACCAGCGGCGTTCCGGCCGGGGAAGGAGCTCGTCGATAGAGCTATTGAAAGCGGGCCTGAACCAGATGGGCTGCTCGATACGGACCAGTTTACGGTCTCTACCCTTTGGCCTGTCCTTTAGCGCGGGTACCGGTCCGTAGTATGGGATAACCACGCCAACGACACTCTGATATTCCATCTTGCTCTGCATGTCCCGGCGGCCGGGGCGGGTGATTGGTTCCGCCAGGCCAGACCGGAGTTCATACCCGGCCGGCCCTCCCACCAAAGCTTCACAACCCCAGACGCCGCGGTCGTCAAGGCCGCTACCGCCATACAGGTAACGGATCCGCACCGAAGGGTGGATAACCTCGTTGACATTGGGAAGGAGGCCGTCGCCGTCGTCTTTGTGATACCGGCCGGGTGTCCGGTAGAGGTGTTTGCGAACTTTTGATCCCCTGGCAGCGAGCTTCTGGTAAGACATCACCATCATGTCATAGGCCCGATCCAAGTATGTGGTGACGCCCCGGGGGTTGCGGATGGTGCCCATTCCCCATTCTTCCCGGGTGGTCCCGTCGGGGCACGAGAAGATGCGCTCCATTTCGTTTCGGTCGAACTCGATGCCGAGGGGGGCGAGCTGGTCGGCCATCCCTGCTTCTCCGTCAGTATGAGCTTTTCACCTCGGGGTATTGTGTGTGTGAGGGGGGTAAAGAAATAGAGAAAGCATATATACAGGCAAGAGCAATTGTTGCGACTTGCTGATCTTTCCAACCCCCGCCAACGTTAGAATGACTTCCAGGGAACCAAACCTGTCGCAGGTTTGTAGTGGTGTTCCCATGTTTCCGTCCCCACATGGTTGGACGAAACGAGGAACGCCATTCGTCCAGGGCGACGGCATGGAAGGCGTGTTCCACATTCGGATGCACATATAGGGCTTCAAGCTGTATCTAGATAAGATGGGAACCATTTCCCAACCGCCAGAGCAGTGCACCTTCACACAAAGAGGTACAATAATAACCTGCCTCGCGGGATCGACGTGTGCTAGGACTCAGAGGCGTCTTCGGGACACCAAGGCTCCCGACCGTGTCCCAAACACCTATTGGGAAAAAAGGCAATGATGGTAACATGTTAGCAACGGTTTCAGTATTCCTCGAAACACAGACTAATTTGAAAGCTCTGGTGGAACTTACCTATCGCCCGAACCCTTCCCTCCATTGGAAACTCTTGCCACTTGCGCCTCTCGTCAACTTCCCCCTCGGGTGCACACTCAAGGAAGCCGATGTCATCACTCCCCCCCTTCGCGTATAATACGCCGCGATGGTCATGTAACATATCTCGCTTTGACGTGATCAATAATTGATACTGTAGACGTTTTTGATGTTAGCCGCCAGTCGCGCATAAGAAGGCTATAGATATGTTTGAGGGGAGCTTCATGACTGGCCTTGTGTAGCATTGCCCGATACCGTGCCGCTACTTGAGCAGCTTTACCCTCATCATCAGACTTATTTAAAGCCACAATTTCCCGAAACAGGTCCTTCTTGTCCTGCTTGAGCTGGTTCATCAGCTCGTCCTCGGTCTTGGGAGTGGCAAGGGATAAGGATGCAGAGCTGATGATGATGCCATCCTGTAAGGGAGTCGCTGAGGTAGAAGGTCCAGGGTCGCTTGGCGAAGGCTTGCTATGGTTGCCGGGCTCCTCCTCTTGGGGGGTACTGTCGCATTCTTTGCTCTTGGCCTTGATTTTCTCCCACAGAACATCGGCCCTATCTTTGAGTTCTAGGTTCTCGATAGTGAAAGCCCTCAGGTGGATTTCATCATCAAACTGCTTCTCATTCTTCCACGACGACCAGTGCCTGTAATCTCTAAAAATATGAGGCAGTTGGTCGATGCCTGCCCGGCTGAGGAAGCCCAGCCCACAAACCATGCCGGCGATGGACCGGGCTGTGAAAGCGCCACGTGAGAAGCCCAGAAGGATTAGTTCGTCTTCAGGGCGGTAGTTGCCGCAAATGAAGCGGTATGTCTCGGCGATATCCTGGGTAGGTAGGTAGGTAGATAAGTCATTAGACCTATATATATATATATATATATACAGGGTCAACATGAAAGAGAACATGCCTGGGGGACACCGTGCCCAAAAATCGCACCAAGATACTGGGCAACAAGTGACTGCTCCGTCCCGGCTCCAGGGTGATAGAAAACAACCTGTGGCATTCCCGAGCAGCAGCTTTGAGCGAAAGCGCCAGAAAGGCGGCTCACATTGCTTGCAGGGTCCACCTTATCATTTCTGGCAGAGTACATGTAATGTTAGCCTCCGACTAGTATTGACATAAACTTGTCACGAGCTACACACGTGTTGTTCCATGTTCCATCACAACAGATGATAAGCCGTTTCGTGTTGGGCGAGGGCCGACGGTCGTTCGTGTCCGGGAGGTAGTCGTCTATATGGGCGCAGCGCACAGCTCCTCTCGCCAGATTTCCGTATAGATTGAGTCGGGACATGACTTGGACGTTTTAGCATGCGAAAAGTTGATAGCTAAGACAAAAGCTGTTCAACCGAGATACAGGCCTTTCTGGGGAGGAATTGTCTGAGACTTAGAGGGCTGGCAGGATCTTGCGAGAATATCTCCAGTGTAGGAAGATCAAAGAGCAAGATCCGAAATCGGATAGAAACCCCGCTTCGAGGCAGGTCAAAATGCAGGTTGTCGATTTGGGTAAGGTCCGCGGAGGTGCCTAACGCAAGGCTGTCCGAGGTACCTACGTACCTACCTTCAACCACATACATAGCGAGGGACTTGTGTAACGTAACTGTCAGAGGGTACGGCAACCTTTGATCCACGTGTCTGAATGGGTTGTATTGTGTGTGCGAGCTTCATTGTTCCGGAGTTTTCTGGCAGAGCCAGAAAACCTCTTAATAGACTGCTGTTTAATCTTTTAAACTTATAACTACTTTTGACAAAACGTAAAGATATAAAACTTGTATTAACAACAGTCCACTTTACAAATACTCATTTTTAAACGGGCGGTAAAGAGAAACCTTATAACAAACTTACAATGGATGGGGGTGGATGATCAAAGGAGATAGTTCTAAATCACTGGTGAACTGCTAGCGTATAGTATCAGTCATTAAATTATTGCATGGATTAATTCTTACCATCGGAAGAGCTTCGACATGTGAGTTTTGGTCTGCTGGGCTTCTTGCGGTTTCTTCTACCCTTCTATTAAGATGTGCACAGCTTATCCTCACATATTATAGGTTCTCTATATTCCTACTCTATATTCCTATGGCAGTTTCCTGCACTTAAATCATTTAGAGCACAGTGCCCAAGTATAATAAACTAGCGGGATAATCAAGGAAGAACCCGGATGCTAAAGCGATACACAGGTGATTCACTACCTAGCGAAGTGCTGATAGAGCAGATTCCACTTTGATACAGCGACTGATTCTTGCACGAGGGAAAAGTCCCCTGCGAGCCCCAACTAGGTACCTACAGCGGCTTTTATGCGTGTGCCAACCCATTACGTCACTGCTGCCTCGGCGCTGCGCAGGCACTGTGGTGGGGTTTCGCTTGCTTCATGTTGTCAGACGTCTGGCCCCATTACACTGGCACAACACAAGCCGCGCACCTGGGGTCTTGCGCTGGGACTTGGCATCGACTTGAGATTTGTAAGTCCGAATTTTCCGGCTCAAATGGCATCCGGATGTTACCGTAAAGTTCGCTTGATATGGCTCGTTGTTTTATGAGATGTAACTCCCTTTTCTCGTGGCCGGGAAGAGACAAATTCCAAACATCCTGTGTCTTTCAGAGGCAGTGTTGGTGGTTCCTCAGCTGTCGCCCCGCTTCGACTCCGCTCTAGATGGGACTTGAGCGCCATTCTGGGGAAAAGGTACGTTAGCCGGCAAAACAATGATACTCAAAAAGAGAGGCAGCGATTTGTTGAGCATGCCAAAAATCCATCCTGTTCAATCCAATTCGTTTTCATTGTCGAAAGCAAGTTAAATCAGGCTATCTTCTGCCTTCAGACCAGTTCCAAAACACAGCGGTTCTCTTCCCGACACCAACCGCCGAGGATGGCGTTCCCGAAAGCAGTGACTCCCTCATCCCATGGCAAAAATGACGTCTCTTGTGAAACACCCAAGCGTTGGTGCTTGGTCGGATCCTCTGGACATTGACGCAAGCAGAGATATGTGTCTTTCACAAAGCATGTCTTCGCTCTTGGAATCCCAAACATACCGTCAAGACTATGTAACAGATCTTTGAGTTCTATCTCTTGATGCAGGTGAAGCAGAATGACGGCTCGAGATGAAGACTGGTCGAGGCACCGGTCTAATGATACGTTTCGCGGTGGATTCCATTTTGGATGAGGGGCTTCTGGCTTGTCGGAAAGTTCGAGCGCAACCAGCAAACCTTTGTAGTCATAGAACTGGTCCTTGACAGGCTCGCCAAGGACTGCGTTCATAGTTAGACCTCTAACTTCCAGCTTGGCGCTTCGAAGTCCGGACGTGAAGGGAGAAGCATGCCAGGTCGTCTCGGCTGATAAGACCTCCAGTTCCGTTGCAAAGCCTCCCGCTTCAACTTGGGCCGGGTTGAGCCACATTCTAACCTCCACGTCGCTATCGGCACCTATGGATGAAAGCCAAGACCATGAAGGAAACTGGGATCCGTGTTCCTGAGCAGTGATGAAGTCCAAACTGTCATTCCTGTAGGCCGATTTCCGATTAACAAGCTCCCAGCAGAGATCAAAGCACAGGGTCTCCTTCCACAAGCCCAGGAGTGGAGTATGGCCTGTATGTTTTCGGTAAAACTCAACCAAACCGGCGATGGCAGGTCCTCTGTCAGTGGCGTATGTCAGGCGGCGTAATGAGTAATCCGTTACCAGATGCCACCAGAGCGAGTGGGCGAGCTTCGGGTCACTCATATCAAACGGACGCTCCATGTCCCACCACATGAGCGAAAGCCGGTGGACCTGGAGGGTGCCGTCCTCTGATGCGAAGAAATTGCGACATTGCCAGTACATCTGGTTGCTCCCGAAGAAGAAAACGGCTCTTGGAGAAAGTACCTGTTCCTGGAGAACCCACGCTCGCTGGAGCAGCGGGTTTTGGGTTAAATTACCCCGATCGTCGAACCTGAGCCGCAAGTTTTCACCTGCTGTCGCCTTTCGCATCCTCGCCGTGCCATGGGAATCTGATCCGACGGTGTACGGAGAGTACAACGACGGCTCCAACTCCTTGATGAAACCTCCGTAGCAGTGCGCGGACGCTGCTGCACCGATCGTAAGATAACCATTCTGATAGTACGACGCCATTCTTGCTGCTTCGACTTGCCAGTCGCCAATGTCGTCCTGGACAATACAAAGCGAGTCGATCCACAGATAGCGGATGTTAAGCATACGAGTCAGGGTAACAGCGTCTCTAAAGTTCTGCGGCAGCGACAAGAAAGGTATGATGGCGCAGAACTCGTCAATCTGTGACTTGGTTGTATGAATAGGCGGCAAGACTACCAGTGGGCCCCAGCAATGTGATAGAGTCGTGTAGTTCGTCGTCGGGTCTAAATCAGCTGTGTGAACCAGCTTGAGATCTTGTCCGCTGCCAGTTGCTATGTCGAGATCGAGGAGCCTTGTGGGTAGCAACCTAGCTGGATCCTGGGGTTTGCATTGGTGGTGACCATGTTCGAGACTTTGGCATTCCGCCAGCCACTCTTTGATCACAGCCGTCCGATCTTGAAATGCTGGGAGAGGTGCCTGCCACATTGGTCGCCGTGCGAGTGCGTCTTATCAGCGCAGATTGTCGTCAGTTGGTGCCTCTCCGACAACATTACCATTACTCTTACTCACCATTATCGACAACAAGCTAGAAGCTAGAGCTGGAGGATCCAGCATGATTGGGAACGGCGAGATATTGGCCATCCTTACCGACATCAGTGCTACGGCAGTTCGTCCGCATGATGTCGGTGTAAGGGTAATATTTCTTATCCTCTTCGAATTCCCCATCAACGAGGCAGTCGACCATGGTCGCGTGGGGGGCACTCCGACGTAGCTCGATAACGAAATGGATCTTATCTGTGGTGTCGAAGTAGCTTGGTGTGACACGACTCCCGATAAACTCGCAGAAGGGGCAGTCCTTCATCGAAACTGTCAAATCGGCGGGGGTCTGGTGCCAGATGATCTGGTCTCGTTCCTCGACGGTTCGCGGGCTGCGAGCCCATGCAACAAGCGCCTTACAGGATTGACACACGGGCTTTGGATTGTCTCGCCCAGATTCGCCTGTTTGCGAGTTTGTGGCCGTCATGTTGGTGACGGGTGAAGACTCTGCTGTCTGTTCGGGGGGTCATGAGAGTTCAATGCCCAGAGGCGCCAACAGAAAAACAGACACTGCAGCGGCATTGAAATACATAGGGCAGGAGGGCACCGATGCAACGTCGGACTTGGCCGTATGGCGAAAAGCAGATGCTGAGGAAGGAGCCAATCAACTCGTCCTCCCCTCATGCATCCCAGAGGCATCCGTAATCGATACTTGGATTCTTCAGTGACGTGCATGAGCTGCGGGTTGGCACTGCCACGAACAATCCCAAAGCAAAGAGCGCTATCACAAGGTGTATCGCGAAGTGTGTTGCAGGAGACACAAGGACAGGGCGGATGTCTCCTGCCCACCTGGCATGAAAGCTGAAGGGAGTTCAAGGAACGAGCTTGGAGCCTCACTGTGGGCGCCCAGCATCAATCCGGGGTGGGGGCCAAACGCATCCAGCTTGAGCATGGCTTCATGCAACCGTTCGGGATTGGTCCTAGGGTTTGCAGGTTCTTCAACACCAGTCACATGCCATGTTTCAGGGTCTTTTCAGCTCGATTATCAACCCCTTTCTTCTAGGCGGCTATTCCCTTGATTTGAGAGCTTCGATCTGTGCCTTTTTTCACCTTCACGCTGTTACGAAAATTCGGCTCCATTCACAAACTTAAACGCTCCTGCTACAAAACTTCACCCTCCTCGCCAACATGTACGACTGTCCCGACCACAACAACCACCCCAAGATTCACTGTATCAACGCCAAGCCTTGGTGGGACAGCGTCTTCTTAAATGCCTTCCGCTCCCCATCGAGGGCGCGCGGCTGGACCCTCCAAGAATGCTTGCTCTCCGCACGCATTCTCAGCTACGGCACCAAACTTATATGGTACTGCCGGAATACCCGCCATTGTGACGGGGGAAGCGAAGATTGGTCTTTCGATGAGCTGGGAGACGAGTTGTTATCCATCTCGGCACATACATCTAGGACAGGGCCGCGGAAGTGTTTCCAGATGTCTTCTCACGAAACCAGCTCTACAAAACCTGGCAGAAAGTCGTCACGGAGTACTCCAGAAGAGGGCTCACTTTTTCTTGGACAATCGCTAGACTTTCGGGCGATACATATCTGGCTGGGCTTTGGAAAGAAAACCTCACGTCCCAGCTCATGTGGATGACAAATCCAGAAGTGGAAATCGGACCCATTAAGGATTGGAGAGCTCCCTCCTGGTCCTGGGCATCTGTTGATCTTCTAGTCACTTTCGAGAAAAAAAATTGGCTAGCGACTCAAAGAAGGTCTGCAACATTATTGACGCCAGCCGTCGAAATCATAACACCAGGGAACCCGTTTGGCGCGCGGTCACCAGCGGCACAGTCATCATCAAAGCTCCCCCCCCCTAATCAAGGCCAATCCAAAACTTTTACGAGGAATAATGAAGGAGGAAGCTCAGGGTGGGCCCCCGAACTTTGATGTTGGGGGTACGACAAGGTTCCTAAAATGCCATCGAGCCATTGAAGGAGGTGCTAAGCAAGGTAGCTCGGGAACATACGCACAAGCCGCGCGCGCAGCCGTGTGTCCCCCCGCCAAGGGCTCAGCCATTCGCCTCGATTTGCTCCCCAGTAGACCAACTTTGACCAGTAGTCCCTATTCTGCTCGCCACAGACTCGTCATTCCGGCTTCCGTCCGTAAACAACATGTCTTTCCCATTGAATATCAGCAAACCAGTCTAGGTACTCCACGTTACCAGAAAGAAAGAAAATAAAAGGAGCACTTACAAGTCGAACAGAGCGTGGACCTTTGGCGTCTTTAGTTCCGCCCGCACCTTCTCCAACATGACTCTAACCTCCTCCTCGCTCAATCCCACCACTCCGGTCAACAATCGCATTGACATACCTTCCAGCCCCTCGTTCAGCTGCAACCAGCTCAACGTACCCACCTCCTTTAGCTTTGGCAACTTGGCCCAAGGACCGAGGGGGATCTTGTAGCGCTTGTGCACTACATCAACAAAGCCGGCACCCCGAACCCACCCTTCAAGACTGGGGCCGGGGTACGCGCTGCGGCCAATTTTGTCGGTAGCCTGATGCAGCGTGGCGATCCACGTCGCGAGGGCCGACTCGGGCTTGAGGGAGCCGTCGTCCGAGTAGTATCGTAGGTCGAAATCCTGGAACTCGCAATAGCCGCCTGGGTTGAGGTTTCTGTAATTTCACAGAGCCCTCCATGGTCAGAGGCCCAAAGAAAAATAAAGAAGAAGGGATAGCCATCTATTACGTGGCATGTTTCCAAGGGTTAGAAGGGAGAGGGGGTTACTAACTCAAAAACCCTGCCGACGTACTTGGGCCAGTCCATGATACTGACAGCCATATAGCGGGAAAAGATCCAGTCGAACTTTGTGGGATGGATCCAGGGGTCTTCGATGTCGTCGACTTCGAAGCGGACGTTGGGAGGGACCAAGGTAGGCTGGTTCGCGCTAAGGTCGTTCCCGATGATCTACGCGGAGGACCGTGATTAGGGGAGGAATCGAGATGGCAGCTGCCTTCCAGGAGGTGAATGTTGAGGAAGACTCTTACCGTAGCATCTGGGAACTCCTCGGAAATAGAGATAGCCCCTTCCGTATTCCCAAAGTTAGCTGAGGTCCATGGGAGTTGAAGCCAGCGGTGGTAGTGGCGGCGGTTGGCATACAGATACCGGTCCCCGTGCCGAGGTCAAGGATGCGCTTCGTCTTGTCCTTGTCGATCGGGGCTCTGTACAGGCCGCCCAGGCGACGGGTTATTATATCATGGATGAGTAGGAGACGGTCCATTTCTTGCTGCAGGCGCCAGGTGCTGTCAGCGCATCAACCCCTTTTTGCCTAGAATAAGCAATCGTTACCTCGTCGTTCGGCCGAGGATAGGTCCCTGATATGTTAGAGGTCCGTCTGTCTGTCTGTCGAGAAAACTAAGAAACACTACTCACTTTCGGCCCGGAAAGCATGATAGCGACGGCCATGTTCCACAGGATAGTTCTGGACGCTGGACGCTAGCGACGTGGCATAGCTGGTCTCTCCACTGTAATTGTTTTCTTTGGGTTTAGCAAAGGGTCCTTGGTTCAAAACTGAGAGATCAGCGGATAGCCAAAGAAAGTCTTACATCTCAGCGCCCAAATCGTCGTTCCACTGGGAAAGGAAAAAAAAAAAGAAAACAGTTAGAGGTGACCTCGCGCGAGCAAGCAGAAATTGGGATTGGATTTCGGTACAGTAGTGTCGACCTCAACTTCGCCTGTGGGGTCACGGTGCGCAGCGATGTCCTCTGCGAGGACTCTGACAGAATCCCGTGCCTTCTGTGCCATATTTAGGGTATATGTCGTGTTTGTCGGAGCCTTTGTCTCCAGTTTTGTTGTAGCGAGGGACGCTCGAAATGGGAAACCCAGTGCAAAAAAGAGGGTGGGGGGCGACGGTGGCGAGGGAACATTGATCAGATTTAAGCCCAATCGGATGATGCGGGGAGTTGCTTTCCTGCTGCGTGTGGTTGGTCGCATCGGCCAACAGGCCCATGCCCAGACTACCAAGTCAAAGCGTGCGAGCGTGCGAGCGTGCATTCCCGCCTGTCCTGTTAGGTGTTAGGTCAGATCAAGGGGCTTGAGAATTGGTCGAATCCCGTCTTCGCCAGGTGAAAAAATAATATTCCGGCTTCACTGCACACCCATGTAAAATGCAGTTGACCAGTTTAGACCTGTCCCAACCCTGCTTCCCCACCAAGCCTGGCAAGCGTGGTTGGGCCATGCATGCTAATGAGTTTGATGCGGCCTCCAACCAATTGAGAATTACAACTGTCATAGCGTTGTCATTAGGGATGACGCTTGCCCATTCCATCGGCATCGAGACGTCAGAGACGCCGATGGCTCTATCCATAGCGCCCACGACGACAGATTCACTCGCGTCAGGCCCCGGTTGGTTCTTCGGAACAATCTCCGGTACGGCAATGCAAGGCAATTGCATTACTGTAATTTTCTTGCAGCAGTCAAGGTTTTCCGGTACCAGGGTCGGTATGGCTTAGTTACAGAATCTTTGCAGTGGTAAAAGACTAGCAAGAGGTTAGAATTACAGCGCAAGTGCGCTGTAATTTAGTGCTCCAGCCCACTAAATTATAGTTGTCGGCCCCTAATCTGGCGGTGTAACCCCAGGTTTTTTTCTTCGGTAGCCTGTACTGGAGTTTTTGCCCCTTTTAATTGGCCATACGCTGCGTCTGCTTGCCGACATAAATTTTGCAGCAAAGCGACATTACTCTTACCGGAGCGAAGCAAACGGATTTATGCAACACCACCGGCTTCTCCAATTCTCACTGTGACCGGAGCCCCTGCCGGAGAACCAAACGGGGCCTTACCCTTTTGTCGACTTTTCAAGCTCAAACCCAGGACAGTTGACGGGAATTATCTTCGCTGCCATGTGGACAGTCCTCAGCGCCTGTCTGACATTTTTCGTTCTACTTGCCTTGTTGCAGCGA
>Ga0247763_1001961_pt1 | contig 11015 bp, 14 predicted proteins | sample UWRJL141409B4_FD_179926 | JGI IMG/M metagenome (GOLD analysis project Ga0247763, IMG submission 179926) | Plant litter microbial communities from Arlington Agricultural Research Station in Wisconsin, United States - UWRJ-L141-409B-4 | ecosystem: Environmental > Terrestrial > Plant litter >...
CGATGCAAAGCCGCAGGCCCGACACCCTTAAATACTGGAACCAAGGCAGCACCAGTCTTGATGCTCGCGTGGTCAGGGGCAACCTCCAAGTTGCAACCGGAAAACTCGAGCGTCGGTAGCACAGACAGCGCAGAGGTGCGCGCAGCTCCTCGAACGTGCGATATTAAAAGTGTTGCGAAGGGTGCGAAATGGATGGGCTCGAACACGGCCAACTGCAGTTCCCTTGTCGAGCGGGGCATTCAACCCCCCTCGTCCTCGTCGGTGCCAAGAAACCCCGGTGCGACGTTCCTGTCCCCCCTCCCGGTGTTTCGCTACCCCATCGAAAACGGAGAGTGGCTGTCATCGAATTCCAGACAATTTCCATCTTGGCTAGCGAAGTGCCGCAAACAAAACACAACACCATACAGACTCTCTCCACTAAAGTTTTGTACTATCACCTTGCACCCCAGTCTGAACATAGCTCCAAAAACACCATTGAGGGCGCATATAGACACGCAAGCTGTTGACTTCCGAAAAAATTGAACCTCTACCGGATGTTCCGAATCGAATGACGTTCTATGTGAGACAAGGCGTCCGCCGTCACCACTACATTGACCACTCTCATGTAATTGCGTAGGACCCTTAAGCATTCATGTTGCCTTCAGCTGCCTGGCTCACAGCGGACTCCTGGTGAGCCAAACGGTATCTGACGTCACATGTGTTTTCGAAACATCTGCATACGAAGAGCAAGAACGCCTCTTGATTCTGTTCTGCGACGTGCGCGTGCTACGTCCGTATCCCATCAAGTCGCTATCCCGTGTCCCGCTTCTCTGACAACATGGCCTCAAAAGCAATCATTTCACGCTCCACGAGCCACACTACACCCTATCTCTTATCTCTTCATGAAAACCATTTCTTGGTTCTACTTTCCTTATTCCCCTCTGGCGAATCCTACTGTGCTTTTGCTCTATGCGCACGTGCGGGGTGTTTCCTCGTCCAACCCTACACTCTTCAAGTCTTAGCTTCAAACACCATTCAGTTGTCATCTTGCCAGGCAAGATGCTACTGTCATTGCCAGCACGATAAGCCATTGACGCCTGAATCGCTTGACCATCTAGCGAGCTCTCTCGAATGGTAAAAACATCTATCGCTGGATAATGAAGCTCTGCCGAATCCCGTAACTCGGTACCTAACCGAAATATCCTCGGACCAACTGTTGAGCCTCTGGCGTGAAGTTCTGCTGGAGCAATAGCGCGCCGTCGGTGCTGGTAGCTTCGAGGAGCCGCTTCGTGGCAGTAACTACGTGAACAGCAGTTTGGCCACCCAGGGCATCAGCTTCAAGCGCCTGGCCAACATAGACAAAGACGGCTGCTGGGTTCGAGATTACTACTGGGTGTTGCCTGCGAGCGTTTAGCCAAGGTCGAATAGAAAGTGTAACAAACTAAATACTCACTTCTCAATGAGTTCGGCAAGGTAGGCGTATGCATATGGTGCGGCCTCCTCGTCATTGGTGATGGGGAGATGCTTGAACCATTCTGCGATGACCTGATCGACCTGCGGCACGGCACTGGAGTTAAAGTGCAGAACTTTGGCGATGGCAGCACATGCATTCTCCGTAGCATATACATTATCCTCGTTCCGGGCATCAGGGAACTGAAGAGCTTCAAACAGGACCTGCATTGCACCACCCAAGAAGGCTGACCAGGCCGCGCCTCCGTGATGCGCAGCAATGCCGATTCCGTATGCTGCTGCTTGTCGGATGGCAGGTGAGCTGTCGCGGCAGCCCTGCAGCAAGGGTTGAGTGATATAATTAGCGTAGTGGCTGCTCTCTGGCCCGCAATACTCTAGGACGTCATCCATGATACAGAGACCCCATTGGCGCTGGGTGGGGTCAGTGGACTTGAGGAATGCCTCGTACGTCTGGATCAGGCGCTCCCAAGGACGGAGGAACGCCTTGCCGTGATACTTGAATATGCAGTGGAATGCCTTGTTCATGTCGGAGAGCAGTGTCTGGTCGTCTTCGATTGCCATCAACAGCTCTTCTTGTTCGTCTTCAATGTCCTCAGCATTCGCTGCCTCCTCAGCACGCTGGGCCACGCGATCCTTGTAGTCCTCGAGGGTGGAATGCGCCGCATCGATGAACCGCTCCATATGGTGTTCCGTCAGACAAGCCCCACCAATGACCTCGACCGACTCGTAGAAACACTGGTACATCTCTGCTAGCGTGTCAATGGCGGGCTCCGCGCTGAGAACCTCCAGCAACTTTTCGACGGTGCCATTCCAGAGCCCATTCAACTCGTTCGAATTGGGCCCGAAGTGCTTCTTATAGGAACTTAGAAGGTAAGGAACAAGTTTGGCCGACACGACCCGCACAGGGTCGTGGAAGAAGAAGGCGAGACCAGGGATCGCGATCTTCTCCATGATTTGGGCAGCGAAGGGCGCGAAGTCGCCCTCGAGAACCTGAGCATAGACCACAAGGAGCTCAATCGCCATGTACTTGTCGTCCATCGAGCTCGTCCGGATTCCAATGGTCTTACCGCGGAGAGGCACCAACTCCCACCCGTCATCTTGCTGGAACTGCTCAACCTGCTCATCTGACTCGAGGATTTGAACGTCTGCCTTGGCACTGGCGAGTTCGAGAAGCGGCGGCATAACGACGTTGAGGAAGGGGAGGAACTCTTTTCCCATAACCCGACACATACGGCCCCAGCAGTGCATCAGGTAATTAGCTTGAGGATCATCCGCATCTGTAATCGTTTGTTGAATTTTGCCGAGAAGCTCAACCAGCATCTCAGCATCACCGCCCAAGCGCTCCCGGCCGACAGCCAGAGCAATGAGCGTGGCACACTCCATGGCCTTGGCCCTCAGGAGTCGATACTCCTTCTCGTTTTGCCCCTGGAGAACGTTGACGAGCAAAGGCATGAGAGAATCGTAGTACTTGGCGAAGTTTTTCTCGGCCGCATCGGCGATGGTAGCAATGGTCGAGAGTGCCTGTTCTTGCACATATCGCTTCTCGTTCTGAAGGAGTTGATAGAGACTCGACAGCAGGCTGTCCAGGTAAGGCTCTAAGACGCTCTTTTCTGCCTCCTCGCAGAAGTTGACAAGAGCAGCGGCAGCATGAGACTTGACGCGGGCCTCCGGGGAGTCTAGAACCGGAAGTATGGCATTCAGAACGACATCATAGTACTCCTTTTGCATTGTTGGCGCAAAGTCTGTGCTCATTTGGCCCATAGCATTGCACCCCGCCCAGCGGACACGTGGATGAGGGTCCTTGAGGGCCGGGATAACGAGAGCGAGAACCTGCTTGAGCTCGCCGATCATCTGCTCCCTGCAGCCTTCCGAAATTGCCGAGATTGCCATCAAAGCAGCATGCTTGTCCCTCCAGGCCATGGACTGCATCATGCGGGGAAGCCAGCTGAAGGTAGGTTGTAGAATGACCAAACCACCGAGCTTGTTGGCCAGCCGGTCCATGCAATGCTCACCAGCGACGTGGTTTTGATCGCTCTCCTCTTGGTCAAGCTGCGCTACGTTAGTAAAAGCGTCTTGAATTATGAGCAGTTGACTTACATCGTCAGCCGCTAGCCATTCCGCCGCATCATCATCATCTTCGCCAAGATCCGTCATGAGACTCAAGCATTGCGTGATCATATCGTTGGTGTAATTTGGGTCCCTCTTGCACATCGATGGCGCATAATCGGCAAAGGTAGCCATGAGTTCCAGGGCGTTCTGACGACAGAGATCATTGAGCTCCTTGTCTTGGATTACTGAGATACAGAACTGAACTAGGGTGTTGAAGACGTTCTTGAACATCTTAGGAGCCCCTTCAGCTAAATCGATAAGGGCGACGAGGGCTTTGCTGAGGTCCTCCGAATCATTGGATTCCTTGATGGGGGGTAGGATGTTCAGCACTTCCGGTAGGAGGTTATGGTATTTGCCCTGATTCTTTTTGTTAAGACTGCGAAAGAAAGCGGCAAATGCTTCCATGGCAGCAAGTCGGACCTGAGAGTACCGTCAGCACACAGGCGAGCACGACACAAGACAGAGACATACCGAAACAGATTCGTCCTTGAATGCGCTAGCAAATGCCTGCGCCACAGCATCTTCATGCTGTTTTTCGATAATCCCAGGTGTGGTGGTGAAAACGCGGAATGCAGTTTCTCTCTTTCCCGGATCAGGGGTCTGGCTGAGAGTAAAGAGAGCTTGGAGCAGCTCCGGCCACGAGTCACCTAGATTGCTGGTCAGCATTAGAGAGTTTCGCAGAGAACATGACCAACTGTTGTCTGAGTACTGTCGGCCGACCTCGGCGACAGCATCACTGATCTTATTCCGGACCATTCTGTCACCTTCCTGCAAGAGGGTCTCCAGTAACTTTGTGCGGATAAAGCCTGCGTGATCCTTGGACAAAGATATAAACATGTCCGTGTTTTCAGACGTGGGAGTTTTCCGCGTCTTGGAGGCTATGCGCCGAAAGATCACGGCTGCGAAGGAACGCGTCTAAGGGAACATATCACTTAGTACCGGTTGAATCAGAGATTGAGAACGCGTTGTGTTAGACATACCGATGTGTCCCTCGCAGCTCCAATCTGTTCGGCCAGGCCCATCAGCAGGACTTCTGGTCGCGTGTTTGTCCAGTTGTTCTGCAAATGCTCCTCGGCCTGCGATCGAATACTATTGTCCTTGGACTGAAGGGCCTCGAGGAGCCTGCCCAGCTCCGCGTGGACGTCAGCGCCCAACATCGACATGGCGACCGCGGTGCTGGGGTTGTCCGTTTAGGCAGAGGTGTATCAGAGGAGAATGCTGCGGTGACCACCGCGCACTTGGTTATATCGCTGTGGCGCACCCGAAGAGTTACCGACTACTTCGAGATCGAGACGGTTTAGCTGGCGGGGAAACGCGTTGGGCAGAGGGAAACAACGACCCAGTGAGGGTGAAGTTGAAGGGCGCACGGTACTGCAATGCGGGCGGATACGGGCAACGCGCGTTTGGAATTGAACCGTGAGCCTACTCAGAAGCTGGAAAGAGCGAGTTGAATGCCGAAGGAGCGTGGGAAGAGGTCGGCGCGAAGAGGGGAGCGTGGTGTTCGGTCGATTATTTTTTTTTTGATTGGGTCAAGGTGGGATGAATGGAGGGGTATTCGTACTGGGGGCAGGGTGGACAATTTTCTGCCCGCACCCAAGTGGGCCTCCACCTCTCAACGCCCTCTCGAACTAACAAGCAGCCACCCAGAGCCCAACCAAGCTTCTTTTGTTTATAATTGTCAAAATTTCCCTCCTGGGAAACCATACAATGCCCCACAAAGTCTCACACTCGAGTGTTCTTTATTCACTTCACTCAGCACCGTCCAGGCCTGGGAATTTCGCGTTCTGCTCTGGCTGGTCGAGCCAGTGAGGAGAGGTCGGGAAATTACTATAAGGTTGGATTTTGTGCTTCGTACGATGGTGTTAACTGCGTTCTTCTTACGAAGTGTGACTTGGGCAGAAAATGCACGGCCAGCAATGTTCTGTAGCCAGACCAGGCTGCCAGGTGAATGAGTCGGGCTGTGACGGAAGCGGGTGTCTTGATTGCAATTGCGTCAGATTCTGACATGATATCAACTCGTCATCTGCCCTTGGTGCATTGCTGGAGCGGCTGCGGTCTACACTTTTCTATTACCATCCAAACCAATTCATGCACAGTCACCGTTTGGCTTTGAATTGTGACACTCAGGCATGGATTGGCGCTGTGATCTGGACAGCAAAGGTTGAGCGGTTGGAGTCGGCCTAGCACACCCTCCACACCCAGGCTTTTAAGACTGCACTGTGACAAGTAAGCAGCGTGAGTCCCAAAAGCGAGGGTGCAGGGCTCGTCTCCCATCAGGCGTTGGTTGTCGAGTTTATCGGCTTCAGCCGCGCAAGATACATGTACCTTGAATTCCCACATGTACAATCCAGACTTTGATCGATTGTTAGTGTTGGACTTCCAGCCTGGCAATTCTCGCCTCCCTGTGGAGAGTACTGCTGTCAGAGGCCTTTTTTTCACAATTTGAATTTTGAAGACCGAGATATTCGAGATATTGTGTAAATGCCTTCACAGTTTTGTAGCCGCGGAACCTCTTGTCCCAGTCGCTTGCCAACGTTGTCAAATCCCACCCTAACAATCTTTTCAGGTCATTCGACACGCGGCAGGGATCCGAGAGTTGCCCCGATAACGTCCGGGGCCAGGGGCTTTGAGGTGAGGGGCAATCGGGCCGGGGCTATGGTTATTGTGGCGTGACAGAATATCGGACCGGCCGACTTGCTGAGGTCGACCTGGTGATTGATAGTCAAGGGCAGCGCGCCTCATGGCATGCGTAGGAGATGCGCGACAATCCATTGCACAGAAATGCAGACGCGTTGCTGGAACGAGCGCAAGCAGCTGCTGAAGCTCGAAGCGACAATAACCCCGCACCTGCAGCACCCGACTCGTTCGTCATAGCCCCTGCTTGGGAAGTCACCAGGCCACACTCTTGCAGCTGAAGCTGGGTCCTCCGAATCGCAGTCACGACGCGCGATCGAATCGAATGTTAAGCTGGCGGTTCGCTGACCGCCCCATTCTTCGAGGTCTCTTTCGATGCTCAGACACTGCAGTCCCAACAACTTTTTTACGCGTGCTAACTCCGACACAATTCCAACCCGCACCCATGGACAGCGCAGATTCTTCAAAGTCGACGCCAGGGAGCAGCTCCAGCGCTTCCAACAGCTCCCTTGCTGCGGGAGCACCTCTGGAGCGAAGCAGCTCGCAGTCCAGTAGCCACAAACCAAGCCACATTGCTACCCACCGACAGAGTTTTGTGGAGAACCAACGATATCCTCCATCGCCGCGCGCTCATAGACATCCCTCGTTTACGCAACAGGCGATTCAGGAGCTCCTTATAACCCCGCCTGCAAACCGACATGCCAACCCACGGTTTGCAGGGAGAGATTGGCGAGATATCTCGCTCGGCGAGCTGTCCCCAGACGAGGCACGGTGGGCTGACTGGGAGACTAGTGTGGAGGATGCAACCAGAGTGCGACTGCCCGTTCCAAGACCATGGTCCTGAGACTAATACGCTGTACAGACGCTACTCAAAAACAACCCAAGCAACGTTGTACTTGTTCGAGGCTCGCCCAATTCCAAGACGGCTGTCTCGACCTTCGATACGAGTGATCTGAACGCCTATCTTCTTGTTGTTGTCGGACTTGCGAAGCCTGACGAGACGCAAATCGCTTCATACAATGAGATCGCCAAGAAGGCCCAGGCCCAACAAGCTATCACTCTGCGGGAAATCCAGTCGCTTGCTCGAAAGGAAGAACTGGTGGTGCTGTCAGCAGACTCGACGTTAGACAGAGCTATGGAAGCCTTCGGGAGCGGGATACATCGATTGCTAGTAACAGACCAAGCCGGAGATGTGACCGGAATTCTCAACCAGCTTCGTCTCCTGGAGTTCTTCTGGAATGAGGGCGTCAACTTCCCGATTATTGATCGTTTATACGGAAGCCTACTCCGTGATCTGCAGATTGGAACACAACAGATCATTGCAATCAAGTAAGCAACCGCTGGGGCCGGAAGGAAATCAAACTGACATGACGATAGCGCCGACGCACCCTTGGCGGATGCCCTGCTCCTGATGAGCAACGAAGGCCTTACCTCGGTTGCTGTCGTGGACCATGGCTTGAACGTTGTCGGGAACATCTCCACGGCTGATGTCAGACACCTTACCAATGCTGCGAGTCTTCCGTTGTTGAAGAGTTCCTGTATGCACTTTATCAGCGTGATCCTCTCGGAGCGAGGGGTCGAGCGTGGCCGAGACTCGTTTCCCGTGTTTCATGTCAACCCATACTCGACTCTCGCCCACACGGTCGCCAAGTTGGTTGCGACCAGCTCCCACCGGATGTGGGTTGTCGAATCGGCGTCTCCATCCCCAAGCGCCCCTGCAACGCCGCTCCTGCAACCGAGCCACCCAGTTTTGACACCTTCTGTGCCGTCAGTTTCAACTGCCACGGCCGGGGCAACCCCACCTCCGGCAACAATCATCGTTCCCCCGCCTACCACTGCCTCTGGTCCACAGTCACCCCTCCCGGGGCAGAGCCTCTCCTCCGTCCCATCGGCTGCGCTCCCCGGCGCGTGCTTGTCTGGTCGTCTTACAGGCGTTGTTTCCCTAACAGATATTCTCAATCTCTATGCCAGAACCAGTGGTCTGCATCCCTCGGATCCCTCTGAGCAGCGCGCCCGTAGGCGACGTAGTTCGAGCAGTTCGGTTCGACCTAGCCTCGACATCAGCAGAAGCAGTGTTGACATGAGGAGATGAAATGGGGAGATGTTCAGAGTTGGTGGTGGCGATACACTCAAAAGCGTAATATCGTGGTGATTTAGACGTTCGTGTCGAATGGATGGGTCACTACGATTCTTTTTCACAGCGTTACCGATTCATGCTTATTTGGGCTTTCTCTTTTCACCAATAGCTGGTTTCTTCATGCCGGGAACGGTAGAGGGATATGGGCATGGGAATGTGGAGAGATCTCTCTTTAACCCAGTCATAGTAACTTAGGCGTCGTGGCAATATGCGCGGCATCTTACGGATGACACAGTCCCAAGCTTTTTCAGAGGATATCGTGCAAGCAGCTTGACTAAAAGGCATCATAGATTTGATTGCTCTGCGATATTTTCACTCTGCCATACCGGTTGCAAACTCAGTACAGTTAACGCCTCCTTAGCAACTAGCACCTAAGTTAGGTTGGTAGGCCATGCTAAGTATCATATCCACATCCCACCTTCAGGTTCCTAGCCGCTTCCTTTATCCCATCAGTCGTCCATCCATCGGTCAATCCATCCATCCACCCCACTAACTCCACTGCGTTGCCATCTGCCTCGTTGCATGGGCGCGAAGCCCCTCGAGCAAAGGAGGTACATGAAGACCGGTTTACATTCGAGTCATTGTACACAGAACCATGACGGATTCACCCCAGGCAAACCAACCTATATCGACCTAACCGAGCCGAACCGAACCGGGCCCAAACAGCCCGATATGAAAACCAAACGCGCCAAACGAGTGAAGAGAAACCAAAGACCATCCATTCCTGATCCCCTTTCCCCCTATAACCCGATCCCTTGTCCAGTGGAGTAGTGATACATAATAAACAATACAGTGCTTCGCTTGCCGCGTTATGTGTTGCTTGGCAAAGCAATGCAAGAGATGGAACATACATACCGCCTGTAGGCGTTCTCGTTTCCCCATTGTCGTGAATCTCCTTTTCGCTTCTCATCATGTTGTGTTTGTTTGAACTTTTCCCAGAACGGGGGTGATGGTCGTACTTGAATAACAAAGTGAGAGTGTTTCTTAGTCCACTCCTACATTCCGACTCCAGTCCTCTTCGCTGGGCCTAGGAGGCTTTGTGCTATCTGCCCTGTTAGGTTCTTCTTCATCTTCGTCGTCGGATTCAGGAAAGCTCCCCGCCATTAACCTGACCCCCTTTCTTCCCGGAGGCCAATCCTCTTCAACGGATGCCACTCCGGTATCCTCATCGTCAGACCAGTCCCATTGTACGGGAATCTGCTCCCCCCTCTCGTTCGTGCCAAAGACCAGACCGCGCCATTCGCCAGCCACAATGCGGGCCGCAACTTTCAGCATCAGGTTGATGAGGTGTGACGGAGGGGACATGAGGATCTCGCACGTCTTTTGGATCACGGCCATCGGAAGCCGTTTTACTGCAGTGAGGGCAGTACTGGCTGGTATGTGTTTAAAGGCCGTACGTGGCGAGAAGAGATTAGCAGCTGGCGGTAGCGGGGAGAGAGCTCTACGGCTGGGTGAGATACTGCTGCTAGCAGTTGCGCGGTGGCGGATGTGAGAGCGGCGGGTAGTGCTGATGGAGGTACAAGAACTCCTCGAGGACCCGGAGGAAGAAATCGAGAGGTTGGAAATGGACTTAGTAAGATGGGTATAATCAATGGCAGGAGTAGTGGGTGATGTCGGTTGTTCCAATGAAGCTGTCCCGTTTAATGCTGAGGACGATGGCAAAAGCTTGACATCACAAACGGACGAAGGGCCAGTCGCGCAGTCGCTCGCCGCAGTAATGTCCGTAGCTGTGGAGCTGACACTCCGGGTCCGTGAGACATCAGATATCACTGTTATGTCAGAAGAATCCTCATGGTGTGCCGTTTCGTCAGCCAGCTCGCTGTGCTGACTGCGGGGAGATGCCACAGGAGAAACCGGCTTGGATTGAGGTGGCGACGGCGGGAATGCTGCTGAGTGAAAGGACTGCGGGCTATGGAAAGAATCTTGGGACTCGGCCGGTGACTGGGCCCCATGTTGCTTCTCCAGATCTCCCTCGGTGGGTTGTTCCACAGGCTCCCCCGTGGGCTCTTCAACGACCTCGGTTAGTTCTGTGGCGTCCAGTTTCGATGCGAGCGTGAGGTGTGGAGGGGCTGTAACACACCGGCTCGCATAGAAACCGGTCAGTTTGGCGACATTCGACTGCGTCGGGCCCTTCACAAGAATGTTGACGGGCGATGCGTCCTGCTCGTCAAGCAAATCCGTCTCTTCGCCCCCCTGAGCTACCGCCTCAACCTGCAGAGGTGTCTCTCTCGAAATCTCAGCCTCCGGCTGATCGTCACACTCCAGCAACGACACTGGGCTATCAGGTGTTGTTGATGGAAGTTGCGTCGTTGCCCTCTTCAGAATTCGGGGCATCTCGCCTGGTGTGACTGGTGTAAGGGGCAAGGAGGGCCCGTGTCTTTGCACCGGCGTCCATGGCCGTTTCTTCACCGGGGTAGACGGTAGCTCGGGTAGTTCAACGGTAAAGCTGCGCTTGAACGGGCACTCCGTCTTCTCAAACTGCAAGATTTTGTCGAACACTTCCCTTAGCAAAAGAGCCCGCCGCGCATCGTCGGGCTCAGCCACTGGTATTTCTATCCTCCAGTATTGCGGCCTCCGTATCTGCAGGACAAACTTGCTCGAGGCCTCGTCGACGCACCACACCTGGCTCTTGGGCAGGATAGGTTGAAGGGCAGAGCCGCAGCTGAGGAAGGCAACTGAGCCTGGT
>Ga0247763_1001962_pt1 | contig 11012 bp, 7 predicted proteins | sample UWRJL141409B4_FD_179926 | JGI IMG/M metagenome (GOLD analysis project Ga0247763, IMG submission 179926) | Plant litter microbial communities from Arlington Agricultural Research Station in Wisconsin, United States - UWRJ-L141-409B-4 | ecosystem: Environmental > Terrestrial > Plant litter >...
CCTCGCATCACACCTTTCCTTTTCCTTTTTTTTTTTTTTTCTTTCTCGCAAAATCAGACACTCGCTTCTTTTTTGAAACCAAATCTCTCTCGCTCAACTCTGACAATCTTGCCTCTTGTCAATCGTCTCCTTGTCTCTGGTCTCTCGTCAATCTTGGAAATTTCCGAGTCCCCATCTCAACATCTCATCATCTCTTGTCGGCCAATCTATCTGTTCTCGAGAACAATCAATCTCCAAGACAGACGAACGACAACAGACAAGAACAAGAAAAAAAAAACCTCCTCGCTTTTACACGTCTCAGGTCTCGCTCTCAAACTTCTCAGGCCCCTAGGCTTCTCACATTTCGCAGCTCCAAGGTCCGAGCTACCTTTCCATCCAGTACAACAACAACAAACTCAAGAAAAGAGTATCCCAAGAACAAACGCAACCATGCAGGGCCCTGCCACGTTCTTCGCCATCCTCGCCGGCCTCCTCGCCACCTCCTCCGCCATCACCATTTCCTTGCCTTCCGGCGTGTCTATCCCCTCTGGAGTGACGCTTCCTTCCGGAGTCACTGTCGTTTCCGCCACGCCTGCCGCTTCCGCCGATTCTGATTCCTCGGGAGGTGGAAATGCCGCCAACGCAAAGCGCCAGGCCGGTGGGGCGGGTGGCATCGGAGGATTCACCTTTTCGCGTTCTTCGACGGCCACTGCGGCGGCGGCTACCAATAAGCGTCGTCAGTTTGCAGGACTTGGTGGCCAGACGAGCACTGCGGCGGCGCAAAAGACGGCGGATGCGGCGGCGCGCAAGTAACTCTCCCCCCCCTCAAACTCACACACACTTACCCTCTCTCTCGAACTCGATCTGTGGACCTCTTTGCTGTTCTTTTTTGAAAAGCCATCTTGAACAGTGATCGAGAGGGGGATGAGAGGGACGAACCGGGGGGAGGATATGCATAGAAGGACGACAGAGGACGAAAACAAAACCAAAAAAAAAATCCCGGAGAAGCCTGGCATCGACAGAACGGAACAGAACAGAACAGAAAGGGGATAAAAGTAATACGAGGATGATAGTCCGGGGACAGACATACGATAAAAGGCCACGCAGAGCAGCGTTGTCGATGTCAGCTTCTTCGCCTTCGCCAGCTTCAACCTTCGTCTACGTCGGCCTCAGTCAAGTCTCCATTCAAGCATCAGTCAAGCAGTCATGCATGGTTTGCGCTTCATTTTTCTTTTTTTGTTGGGATTTCTCTACTTTCATTGCAATTGTCATTGGATTCCTCGGTTCTCGGCACGGCAACACACATCACATCACATCCGGAATTGGATTGGATAGAAACTGGGAACTAGAACTAGAGGCTGGAGCTAGACCTGGGGGCTTGTCTGGAGTTTTTTTTTTTTTTTTCCTTGTCTTTCCTCGTTGCGTTTGGTCAACACCCCTTTTTGGAGATTGAGATATGGCTTGGGATTTTGGATTTTCCTTTGGAGACTTTAGATTGGGACTTTAGATCTAGATTTGGGCTTTGGGTTTGCATTTGCATTTTCATTCTTTGGGTTGGTTGAATTTAGATGTGGAGGCTCTGCTGGACTGGGTTTGGATAGGGGACGGTACGGGACATTTAGAATGTGGAAGACAGTGGAGGAAGATCCCGGGGAGGAAGATCAGGAGGAAGAAGTGGGGAAAAAGGTCCAGCAGAGTAATGTGGAGGAAGATCCAGAGGAGTAGTCTAATGTGGAAAAAGACCTGGCAGAGTAATGTGGAGGAAATCGCAGGGAGGAAGATCTAGGCGGAAAGAGTATCTCGGGGAGGAGCATGGTTTAGAGAATCACGGAAGGAGGAAGGAAGCTGCGAGGGTTTTGTCATGACCACCAAACATGACTATAATTTGCACGGGAATAGATTGTTTGTTTTACCCTTGACAAACACCACAGACTCATTCGCCCCACGTGTCATCTGTCTTGCTCGTAGTCATCCCGCCTCTTTTTTTCTTCTTTTTTTTCTTGAATGAACTCCTTCTATCGTATAACACAACTTGCCCGAGGGCAGAAACAATCCACATCTGCCATTGCCACGCAGTGAAGACAAATGACAAAATAGACAAAATAATACAATAGGGTGTGGGCCAAGGCCTCATGCAATCCACTTTCCATTCTCGTTTGTGATTTTCCCTGCCCTAGACGGCGACAACCTCCACTTCACTCGTATTCCCGGCGCCGTGCAAAGTGCGCCACAGCTATTGCCGCAGCTAGACAACCAAACCCGCCACTAAGAACCAACCCCCCAAAAGGGATGTGGAATTCCAAGTCGACATCTTGGACCAGCCTACCTGCTGCAACTGCCGTGACTGATATCGCCTGTTGGTCAAGATGGGTGGGGATGGAAGGTGTTTTCATCCGAATCAAGGTGCCTGCTTCTCAACTGGGTTTGAATAGGTACTAGGCCCAGTCGGGTAGGCACCCTCAGTCATGATTCAGTCATCCTCAGCACTTGCCATCAGCCCAAGAAGCCACAAAACCCATTCCCAGAGGCACGCACGCACCTTGATGGGGAAATTGTGAACAGGATAATTGTGGGCATGTTGCCCATGATAAAAACCCACACTTCTTCTCTTTTTCTCCCCAATCAAAAAGAAACTCTCTCTACCCAGTCATTCATTCTTGCACCCTCTACTACCAATCATTTTCGCAAAAAACGGCGATAATCACGACGAGCAAAAGCAACACAACAAGAGAGATGCCGGTTCTCACAAGAAGCGAAAGCAACCCGAGAAGGCACATGACGGTTCTCACAAGAAAAAAAAGCAACGCGACAAGACAGACGTCGTCGGTTCTCAGAAGAAGCAAAGGCAGCCCGAAAAGACACATGTCAGTTTTCACGAGAAAAAAAAGCAAGGCAAGACACAAGTCAGTCCTTACCAGAACCCAAAGAAGAGACTTGTTGTTGTTCTTGTTAGTAAACACGAGAAACAAGAAAAGGAAGGGGAAAGACGAGTCGCCATCTCCCGTCATTGAACTCGAACCACCCCGCCATCCGCAAGGAGGAGCCTTCAGGTTTCTCCATCTCCCGGGCGAGCTCCGCAACAAAATATACGCTCTGGTCCTCTGTACCCCTGATCCCATTCCTGTGGAAGATGACGATCCCGAGGAGATGCACCTGCAACCGCAACTCCTCGCCACGTGCAAAAAAATCCACGACGAAGGCATGGGCTTCCTCTACGGCGACAACCGGTTCGACATTGCCTTGTACTGCGACGACGGCGGGGCCGTGGACCTCTCCAAGATTCCCGCTCCCGAGATAAAGTATGCGCCACCGGTAGCCGGCCTGTGGGGGGACGATAAATATGCCCGCGTGGTGCCGTACATGCGGAGATTCATTCTCATTGTCGATTTTGCTGGCCACCTTCCCCAAGCCCGCCTGGGCGTGTTCGAAGTGGTCAGGCGATTGCAGGCGGTGATTCCCCGCGTGGCCTCTCTGGAGCTGGATTGTACGGATTCCGAGTCATTTTTCATGCACAGCGCGACCAAGAGGCAGCTGCTTTACAACCTATTGGAGACGTGGCTGGCTCTCTTGTCTCCGACGGAAACGTCAGTGGGGCCACGTTACCGAATCATGCCGCATCAAGCGTGCCTGGACCTGATGCAATACGCGGGAGGAGCCGACTATTGTCAGAATGAACTTGAAGAGGCCGTCCAGGCTTTTGAACGAGAGGATTATGCTGCGTTCAGCGCGAACGCAAACATGATAATTGGCAAGATTCAGCAACGCTGCGAGGCCGAGAGAGGCGCTACATTGGTGTCGAGCGTTGCTTCGAGTGTGGCGTGGTCTTTCTTTCTGACCTTGCTCCTTTTTTTGGTCTCTCTTTTTTTTCTTTCCGCATAACTCAAATTGTAGATGGTACCTAGACCACACACAGCGTATGTAAATTCAAGCCGTTCTCGTAGCAATTGCACACACACACACACACACACAAATCCAGAGAGGCGCAGTCACTAGATAATACGAGCAGTTGTCAATCAATCAATCACCCGACGCCCACACTACTACTACACTCAACTTTGATTCTCAGACCTCCTTACATGCAGGCCAGGCTGCCATGACCAGACGTCGCAGTCGCACCATTCAATGTTTTCCCTAAAAGAGAGGGCACTGTTCATGAATTAAACAGTGCTTTTCAGCCACAGCCTGTCTATCTCAAGGGTTGAAACTACGGCGCAGCTCTGTAGTGTCAGTGTGTGCCCTGCCCTGATTCGCTTAAGATTTATAAGATTCCTAGAGGAATGATAATAGTAACTTTGATGAGCGCTGATTGGGCAAAATTGTTACGACGTGAAAGGGGTAGCAAGGGGCAGTTTCTGTATTTGACTACCTTACCTACCTACCTGCTTGATCTGCTTGCATCTCGAAGAGTTCCATGGCGGTTACATTGACGTTGACAGGCATTTTGGGATTTTACACGGACGTTGACAGGCATGGCCTTCTCCGTGTACTTCGCACTGCCTCCCTTGACTTTACTTTGTCAATGCATCAAACCAGGCAGTTGTCAATGTGAAATTGTGAAGCAGATCAGGACCTCACACTCGGGGGAAAGAAGGGGAAGGGGGATTCAAAACAGAACCCAGCAAGTCATTCATGGGGGGTCTGGTCAAGGCAGGCTTGACGATGGGTTATCTTGACGCGGAGTGATGGCGATGTCAAAGCTCTCGGAGAGATGGGGGTATAAGTACCTTAGGGTGTCGCTTGTGTTGAATATCGAAGCCATCCTCATCACCTCTTCATCATCTTCTTCATCATCTTCAACTTCATCAATTACTCAACATCATCTTCAATTTTTGTCTTCAACTTCATCTTCAACATCATCTTTCTTCATCAATCGATATCACACAAGTCAACTCTGCCAGTCAAGTCTCAGCCTCGGCAAACAAAACGACACCAACAAAATCCCCTCTACCAACATGCAGCCCATTAGCGTCAAGATTATCGCCCTGGTCGCGACCCTGCTCGCTGGCGTCTCCCCCGCTCTCGCCAATGCCGGACAAGACACGGTATGCATCCATCAACCCATCCCATCTCCAGTATTTGTTGTGAGTTAACTAACCCTACTTGTAACTTAGACACTCTCCCCTCGTGATCTCGGAACGCCAATCTGTCCAACCTGCCTTGTGGCCAAGCGTTCAGACGGGACGATAACCATCTACGACGGCGCAGTCGATTCTCTCAAGACCGCTCGCGGGACCGTGACGCTTTTTGAGCCGGCCAGTTCCTCGAATCTATTCAAACGCTCGGTTGTTTCCCTCAACACGGGAATGGGAATGTCCATGGCCGCTCGCGCTGCAAGCCTGTTTAGCAAACGCGATTCCTGCCAGCATGTCTCGTGCAATTCCAGCGCCGATTGTCGAAGCAAAGGCTGTGATGTCGGCTGTCGTCAGAACGGAAAATGTGCACCCAGCGTGGAGGGCTGTTTGAGGTGTAAGATTTATAAGCGAAGCGACGATGACGAGATGGTGGTGGTGAGGGAGGATACTGGTGAGGTCATTGGTTTGGTGGCATTGGATATGCAGTTGGAGTGAGATGAGACTTTACTTGACATGTCTGGACTGTAGAGATACGAGAGAGAGAGAGAGGGGGGGATTTAAAGGAGCGGTGGGGGTCGTTCTGGGCGCGGATTTAGATCCTGTACACTCTTGTTGCCGGTTATCATCCTTGGGGTATACCTAGGGAAAAAATAAATCTTCGCACCTATCTTTCAATACCCCTTCCCGATGGAAAGACGGCGAGTAGTTGCGAAAAGATGGCTAGAACTACCTACCTAGGTAAAATCACTTAACAAAAGTCTTGTTGCACACCCCACACTCCCACCCCAACCTTTGCATTACGCGATGCATTTGCAATGCAACCCTCCATCTTCTGTGTAGTCATGACTACGATGAGATGCGGATGAGAATCATGAGATTTGGTTTCCGGCCCAATGGATTCGGGGCTGTGTCCGTTGGTCGGCGCTGAAAAGATTTTTGTCCAACAAAGGTCACCAGGCCGAGGTGGGCCGAAACATGAACTGATTGGCCGCAGCGAGATCCGTGGGAACAAAGCGGGCAGGCACAATCAGTGCAAACAATCCCCGGATTTTGCCGCAACATCATATGACGAGGAAATCGCTCTTTGCACAGATTCCAAGCCAAGACAATACACACAATGGCCTGCAAGGATTGCTTCACGGGCACGCTCCGGGGGGACGTGATGCCCCAGGGCCACGAGGAGGTGGTGCATGGGCTCGAAACCTACGTGGCTATTCCCGAGCCGGGCATCGCGCCGCTCGGCACCGTTATCATCATCCCCGACGCTTTCGGGTGGAAGCTGCGCAACATGCGGGTCCTCGCCGATGCCTACGCCCGGAATGTCCCCTGCGTGGTTTACGTCCCGGACGTCATGGACGGTGGGTTTTTTCTTTCTTTTTTCTTTTCCTTTTTCCAACTTATAAACTAATACTGCCAGGCCACGCGCCACCCGAATCCCTCATGCCCCGAATGGAATACCGCGCCCCCGCCAGCGACATTGCGCCCCTCCGGCTCGCTAAGCGACTCTGGACCCTCGGGCCCGCCATCCCCACTATCGCCTCCTTCCTCTACAACAACCGGTCCGGCGCGTCGTGGCCCCGCATCCAAACCTTTGTGCGCGCCGTCCGCACTACTCCGCCACGCCTCCCGGGACAGACCGAGCCCGTGCCGGCCCGGCTCGGCGTCGCCGGCTTCTGCTGGGGCGGACCATACGCTATCCAGCTCACCCACAACACGCCCGAGACGCGCATGGATGACGCCGACAAACCCCTCGTCGACTGCGCCTTCACCGCACACCCCAGCCTGCTCAGCGTGCCCTCCGATGTCGAGGCTGTTGTGCGCCCGCTGAGCGTCGCGAACGGCGACGACGACGAGTGGATGGGCCGCGCCCGCATGGCCGAGCTGTGCGCCATTTTGGACAAGAAGAATAGCGAGGCGGGCGCGCCGGTCCATGAGGCCGTCGTCTATCCGGGTGCGAGGCATGGGTTTGCCGTCAGGGGTGACAGGGAGGATCCTCTACAGAAGGAACGGGGCGACCAGAGCGAGCAGCAGGCTGTGTTGTGGTTTCGTAAGCATTTTGCGCCTTGATGACTGCTTTTTGCTTCCTTTTTGTTTTCTGTCAATTTTCCTGTTTTTCTCTTTCTCTTTCGTTCATATTTAGGGGGTGGCCGTCCGTTACATGGTTGACATGTTCTCTATCAATAATGGAAGCACAAGATACGCAATACCAGGTAGCCACCCGCCGCATTCAGAATGTCACGTCGTCGACCATGCCGGGAAGGTCAACCATGACCTGGAAGGTGACATTGTCAACTTCTGACTGTCAAACTTTCTGACTTGGTATTTTGTTCAGATAAAAACAGTCATGCCCACCTCATAGTATCCTTCCAGACACGCAACCTTATTCCTTTATCATCCTCCTTATATCGCTGCCGGCGGCCTCTTGGCCGTCCGTGTCGCAGCAGAGATTAACAACCTGAAGTGTGGTGCGCACAATGACCTAACCGAGATCCTGTCGCGAATCGGCCCCGTTGGAAGCCGGCTCCGTGCAAGACAGACGGATCCCGTCCCACCAACCATCCAGCTCATCGTCCATGTGACTGCGCCCAGCACGCGGCGCGAAGACGGTTATCTCTCGGTAGGTGTCGTCCTGTCGTCTCATCACTACTAACAGGAGTACATGTACCCCTACTAACATGTTCAGAAAACCGAAGTCGCCAACCAGGTCCGCATTATCCGGGAACTCTATGCGCCGGCCAAGGTCACGTTTCGATACGACGAAAACACCAACCTGCGGTATCACGTCGACACGCGGTGGCAGGACGAAAAGACCTCCATCAGCGCCTTCAACCCCATGCTTGAGGAGCTGCGCGAGGGCAACTACCAGACGTTGAGCCTGTTCTACAACAACACGCACCAGGGCTACGGCGGCGGCTGCCGCAACCCATGGGTCGAAGCGCAGCGGGCCGTACCGCTGCCGCAGCGTCTCGTGCAGGACGGATGCGCCGTGTCGACGTACACGCTGGCCGGCAGCTCGCACCCCTTTATGAACGGTAGCAAGACGGCGGTGCACGAGATCGGCCACTGGCTCGGCCTGTTCCACCCCTTCGAGGACGGCGGGATCCGCGCCTCCCCGTCAGCCCCCCCCCCCCGGACACCTGCTGGGTCGAGAACCCAGACGATCACATCGCCAATACCCCCCAAGACGTACCAGGGCCTAGCTAGACACTGTGACAAGACGAGCAACACGTGCGGACGCTTTGCAGAGGGTGATTACCCCATCTATGACCCGGTGGAGAACTACATGATGTATACGTCGGACGACTGCCAGTTCGCGGTTTACTGATGGGCAAAATGTTACGTTTGTCTCTTGATGGAAATGGAAGCCGTTGCTAATGTTTATAGTGCTCGCATGTTACGAGGTGTACAAAAATTACCGTGCAAACGCAACCATGATTTAAGAAGCAAATGCAAGCAAGGCTCAGTGCTTTGTCTTTTTGTGCGGGAGACTTCCAAAATCTACTGACTCGTTATGTCAGCCAAGTCTTCACATTTTGCCCAATTTCGTGTATTGTTTTGGGCCTTGATTTTGTCTCCATCCTCGCAGCGTTACATTGCAAACTGCGGGAGGGTGGCAAGCTGTTGCCAAAATAATCGGCACTCGGTACCTTGCAGTACTTTGTTGAACCCTTCAAGTCGCCAGGCTGCCAGGTATTTGCAAGTACTGTCACACCACCGGCGGATCTCCTGACGATATCAGACTAACAGCCTCTGGAGCGACACCCGATAATTTCTGTTAGACGTTCATCGTCCGTACAGGCCAAAATCTTTTGCAGTGCCGATTATTTTAGCAACCGCTTGGGTGGGTGTACGCTTGCATACGCGTGCGCTGTTGCATCGCATCTCGGAATCTGCATAAAGTCCAAGCACATCATGAACTCGTCACGCCACGGCCTATCGTCAAACATGTTCGCAAAATGCACACCGTAAATACAACCGAATTTATACGAAATACGATGGAAACAGGAGAATCTAGCATGAGGCCAACAAGCCATGAATATAAATTCATCGTCATGTCTTTTTTGGTATCCTCAACATAGCACTACTACTACAATCATCAACAAAATGCATTCCTCCTACCTATCCATCCTCGCGAGCTTCATGCTCGCCTCGTTAGTCTCAACATATCCCTCACCGCCACCCGGCCATAGGCCTACGGCAACCATCGACTCAGGCATCATTATCGGCATCGCAACCACTCTTCCCAATGCCAAGTCGGGCGTCCACAAATTCCTCGGCATCCCCTATTCCTCCCCTGCCGGACGATGGGGCCTTCCCCGAACCGTAGAGCCCTGGCACCAGCCGCGCGATGCAGACACCATCGGCCCCATCTGCATCCAGGCGTGGAATTACAACGGTATCAACTCTCTCTCTCTCTCTCTCTCTCTCTAGCGTTCCAAGTCTCTCTCTCCCCATCTGACATGCTAGCCCTCGGCCCCGACGTGGACGACATGAAGTCACTCTTTGCACAGACGCCGCCCCTCGAAAGCGAAGACTGTCTAACCATCAACGTCTTCTTGCCATCGACCCCCGCGCCTCGGCACGGCCGCGCCGTCGTCGTCTTCTTCCACGGCGGCGGCTTCCAGCTCGGCGGCTCTGACCTATACGACCTGTCGGCCTTTGCCGCGCACGAGGACATGATCGGCATCACCTTCAACTACCGCACCAACATCTTTGGCTTCCCGGCCTCGCCCGCCCTGCCGCTCGACCAGCGCAACCTGGGTCTGCTGGACCAGCGCGCCGCCCTCGCCTGGGTGCAGCGGAATATACGCGTCTTTGGAGGCGACCCCTCTGCTGTGACGGTCTGGGGCGTCTCGTCGGGCGCCGAGTCCATCGACGCCCTTCTTCTTACCTACCCAGAAGAACCAAAACCTAGACCCTTCCGCGCAGCCATCCTCGAGAGCGGGCTCAGCAGCCTCGGCCTGCTGTCGTTCCGGCCGGCGGACAATAACCTCGCAAACTGGAACCGCATGCTGCAGGCGACCAACTGCTCGTCGTCGTCATCGGGCTCTTCGGACGAGAAAAACCTCGCGTGTCTCGCGCGCGTGCCGGCCGCGTCTCTCAAGGCCATTATGGAGGCGCAGCGTATCGACTTTCCTCCCGTGGCCGACAACGTCACCATGCTGATGGGACGACCCGGCCGTGTCCGTGACGGCGGCGGTACTTTCGCAAAAGTACCCGTCCTGATCGGGACCGTCGCCGAAGAGGGCCGCTCGCTCATCAACAGACACATTACCCTGCAGGATTTCAGCCACGCCTTTCTCAACGAAGCGCTCTTTCCGGGGGGGGACACGGCCAAGGCCATCCTCGCGGCGTATCCGCGCGCAGCAGACACGGTCGACTTTGACGTGTTTGCCGAGGTGTTTACGGATTTTGTGTACCAGTGTGTAAGGTGCCCCGTTTTTTATTTTTTTTTTTTTTTTTTTAAAAAAAAAAAGAGAGAAAAGAAAAGAAAAAAAAAATGTTGATCAAAGAAGCAGCCCACGGCGATGCTTACTCGCCAGAACGTCCACGCTGCCGTGCCGACCTGGCGCTACCTCTACAACACCTCGCTGCCGGCCTTTCTTCCGCCCAGCCTGACATGGCTGCGCAAGTACCACGGCGTCGAGTACTACCTGTTCTTCACGGCGCCTGATGACCCGCGCCACACGCCACAGACGCGCGAGCTGGCCCGGTTTGTGCGCGCGGCGTGGGCACGCTTCATCAGGGATCCGGTGGGGGGGCCGGGCTGGCCAGGGGCAGGGGTAGGGGCCGGAGGGGTTGTGGATAATGTCGCTGTTTTGGGCGATGCGGGCGAGAAAAAGGGCATGGGGGCAACTGTGGTGAGCGTGGCGACGCCGGATGCGAGGTGTGCCATGTTCCAGGGTGTATTGGATGGGATAGCAGGTTAGCTTTGTGTGCTGGAAGACAAAGATCGGTATA
>Ga0247763_1001963_pt1 | contig 11005 bp, 13 predicted proteins | sample UWRJL141409B4_FD_179926 | JGI IMG/M metagenome (GOLD analysis project Ga0247763, IMG submission 179926) | Plant litter microbial communities from Arlington Agricultural Research Station in Wisconsin, United States - UWRJ-L141-409B-4 | ecosystem: Environmental > Terrestrial > Plant litter >...
GGGTTGGTAACGTGTTCAAGTCCTGTAAGGCAGCCCCCCCCCCCCGTCCCTTCAGTTCAAGAGTCACGCATTGAAGGAGCTGCAGCCACTGACAAAGATCAAACTACCTCACCTACCTAGGCACCGCCACGATTAGCATCCATGCCGCCTTTCTCGAGGGACGCAACATCTACCTGATCGACACGCCCGGGTTCGATGACACGACCCGCACCGACACGGAGATACTCCGCGAGATCGCGGCTTGGCTGAAGCAATCCTACGACGACAAGGTCCAGCTGGCGGGCATCGTATACCTGCATCACATCTTGGATAACCGCGTGGGCGGTTCGGGCGTTACAAACATCCGTCTCTTCAAGGAGCTGTGCGGGGAGAAGGCCCTGTCGTGCGTCGTGCTCGCCACGACCATGTGGGACCTATTACCCCGCGAAAAAGCCGAGCTCCGCGAGCAGGAGCTCATGCGCGAGGACAAGTTCTGGGGAGGGCTGCTGCGGCACGGCTGCCGGGCCATGCGCCAGGATGACGGATCGGTTTCGGCCACGAGAATCATACGGCACATTCTGGCCCAGAAATCCCCCCGGTCCTTCCAAATCCAAGACGAGATGGCCAACGGCACACCCCTCATCGAGACGAGGGTAGGCAGGGTGCTGGAAGAGAAGATTGATGCGCAGGCCCGCCAGTTTAACGAACAGATCAAGCAACTGGAAGTGGAAATCGCTCGCCTCAAGACTGAGAAGGCGGAACGGGACCAGCGAGACGAGGACGAGAAACGGAGGCGGGCGGAGGAAGAACGCAAGAGGCTTGAGGAGGAGGCCAAAAAAGAAAGAGAGAGGAAGGAGTGGGAGGCCAATAAAGAAAAAGAGAGGCAAGAGAAAGAGGCCCAAAAAGAGAAGGAGCGAGAGGAGAAGGAGGCCCAAAGGGAGAAGGAGCGGCAGGAGGATGAGGCCCGGAGGGAAAAAGAGAGGCAGGAGCGGGAAGCACAAAAAGAAAAAGAACGCCAAGAGCGGGAAGCTCAAAAAGAAAGAGAACAGCAAGAACGGGAAGCCCTGGAAAGGAGGGAGAGGGAGCGGAGGGACACAGAGATCGAGGATAGACTGCTGAAGACACTCGAGGAGAAGTTTGCGTTGGCGAAGGAGCAGAATGAGCGCAATGAGAGGGAAAGAGCGGAGCTCAAGAAGCCGTGGTGGCATTGCGCCGTCATGTAGACTAGATAGGTCCGAGCAAAACCTGGGCGGGGACTGAGCCGAGCTTGACCAATGCACGTTGGCGGAGCATGGAAAAGGAGATTCTGTGAGCACAGATTTGTCACCAGAAACAGCGACTTCATTGAGAGCTAACATGAACATAGGTAGGTAGGTAGCCAACCAAAGAACACAAAGTTCACGCACCCTTCCCGGGTCCCCCGCTTCCCTATCCTGGTATATATCAGTAGGTAGGTACTCAAGTTGTTGACAGGTTGGGGAGGTTGGGGCTTGATGCGTTTGCAGGACGGGCTTTCGGTTCTTAATTTGTGGTCTCTGGTGTGGATGTTGCGGAATATTTCCCATCCTCCTATTATATAACGGTCAGCAGAGATTCAGTCTGAAATGATGTCAGACAGGAACCAACATACCCATGTGGGAAACGTCGAAAATGTGTGACGGGCGCCATTGAACTCCAAAGTGCCTTCATAGCGACAAAAATGTATGAGGCGACCAGGGGTATTCAACAGGGTCTCTTGTAATGTGGGATACCACGTGAGGGCATCCATTAATCTCCGGATGCTATCTATGTCGACGTGAAGCTGTTTCAGAAGAACAAGAGCTTCTAGCCAAGAGGTGAGAAACTGCTTGTCACGGTCGTATGAACATCTGTAGCCGTGCTTTTCAAGTACCGAGCGCACGCCGACCTGCACCATCTCCTCTATGTGCTGCATGAGTTCCTGGTTGTCGGTCGTGATCGGCCAGGGTCCCTCGGCCGTGAGCGTATATTCAGCGACTTCGAACAGAATCCGCAGACGGGCCTCGAAGGGCGGGTTAGAACCACACGAAGCCGCTGTTTCGGATGATAGCTGGCATTGTTTGCAGCGACCGCAGGAAATAAGCATTTTCTTTCTCGCTGCGGGGGGTCTTGAGGTATGCAGGTCCAGTCAACCCAAACGTAGGACCAAGGCTGTGACTGGAGTTCGTCCTGGAGAAGGCGTAGATACTTGCCATCGGGGTCCGGGTCGTCTCTCGTCTGCCAGAAGTGGCTCACAAAGAAGCAGATGGACCGAAGAACAAAACCCGGGGCAGCAGGAAGGAGGACATAGTCTTCCAGACGGTCACGGCTCCACTTTTGCATGGTCTTCTGGGAGGGAAAACCTTGCCGCCGTTGGAAAAACCAAAACATGACTGTTTTGGGCGCCCTTTCCAAGAACTCATCTAGACTGGTCCAGTGTTGCAAGATGTCTAGGATCTTGGGCACGTTGTGGGTTCGGATCTCTTTTCGGGCTTCGATGCTGCGATGAACCAGAGACGTCCACGGGGTAGTACCATTTGAAGGGTTCATCGCAACTACCGGGAACTGGTGGCTTTTGCGTTGAAAAAGCCGAACGAGTAGATTAAACTTGGCTTATTGAGTCGTGTTATCGAGGAGAGAGATTCTGAAGATATCCCTCCCACGCGGGGTAATGGGATATCTGGTTGCTGCCTACTATGCACTGCCTTCCACAACCTCCTACCCGAAGAGATATGGGATTGATGTACGGATACCTACATACCCAATGAATTCGTTCCAGATTTGACTCCCGCCCGCCCATGTGGTCAATCCAGCGCAGTGTCAAGTAAATTAAACTTGAACGCGAGCTCGAATAAAACCTCCTCACCCCGCTCGATGGAAATGGCATCAGCCCCAACCCAAACAGAAAACATGCCACAGACATTGTACTGATCTCCAGCGCCTAGCCTCGAAGCCCTTCAGCCAGGAGGAGGCAAGCCGATGGATTGTCCAAATTGCTAAGGAGATTGCGGATCGGAGAGTGACGGTGGGCCTGGGAGCAGAGACGACGACGACGGCGACGGAGAATTCCTGAGTTTTCCAGCCACTAGAATTTGGGGCTGTGGGCGGAATCCAGCGTCTTTTGTTGACTTGCTGAGCGGGTGGTGTCATCGAATAGTATTCGCACAGCTGCAGCGAGTCGAGGGGTAAAATAAGTAAGGTCGCAACCATCCTCGTCGTAGTACTGACTCGGACACCATGGAGAGAGGAGATGGTTATCGGTTGCCCCTAGGTGGTTGAGAAGCCTGGATTTAACGCCTGCATTCGAAGCCCCGAGTTGAAAACAGAACCCTCTGCAGGGTTCTTTGTAGGTACACCAATCACGGATTTCCCCCAACGCCGACCTTAGTTGACCGGCTGAGTCAATGGTAAGCTTTTTGTCAATCCATACACTTTCCTTGCTTCCAGTCATCACTTACTATCTGCTGAAAGAATATTTGGATCCAAGATGGTTCTCTGCGTTCCTCCTGTGACTGTGACTGACTATGACTTTGCTCAACACGCGCACATGCCACCTGTTGTTGAGGAGGACATGCTCCGGCTTCGTCAAGGAGGACATCATTCTGCCGTTAAGGGTGATGCTGCCACGTGGTGGAGTCTTGATACTGCCTTGCACCCTTGATTCTCTCTAGAATCAGAAATTCCACCATCATTAGGCACCATTCGAACTATCCCCGACTCGACGGCCACCATTATCCGTATTTGTCACTTTGGCTTTAGGCCCTGTCGCCTCTAGGCCTAGAGAACGTCCACTTGACTCTGTAGGATGGTGCGCGTCATTGCCTGGAGGATGGTATGCGTAGGGCGGAGGGCTAGGGTCTTGACCACCACCACCACTAACACCACCACCGCCGCCGCCGCCACTGCTGCCGCCGTGGTAGTTTTGGTGCTGGTGCGGACTCGGTTGTTGGTACGTGCTCGGGTGCGGGTGCGGGTGCGGCGAGTGCAGCGGCGAGCCGGAGTGCGGGTAAGGGTTGTTGGTGTTGGGATACGGGTTCGTGTTAGGATACGGATTAGGATACGGGTATGGGTGCGGGTTGGGATAAGGGTTCCCGTTGCCGTTGCCGTTGCCGCTGCCATGATGATTATCCACGGCGATTCGTAGCGTCGGAAGTACGCCGTACTCGCGGTTGGTCATGGCTCTCCTGCACAAACCAAAGACGGCGCACCACACCACAACGGCAAGCGTGACCATGACGGAGGCGACGATGCCGAAAATCGCAGCCGGGTGGATACCGGAGCGCTCGGGATAGGTAGTGGAGGAAGACGGGAAAGACGTCGACATTGTGGAGCTTATTTTTTTTTCTTCGAGATTTTCTTATTCTTTCCTCAGTCAGTCTGTGTCAGTCACTGACTGGATATAACGTCAGCCGTATCGGTTGTGTATTGGAACCAGAAGAGAAAAAAAAGGCGGAAAATCCGCCAAACAGGAAGGGACAGTTTTCGCAGCGCTATATACGAATAAAAGGGATCGAGTTGTTTGCATCCTACGTATAATCGGCAAAGTCTGTCGAGGCAAAAATCACATCAATGGCAAGGCAAGGCAAGGCAGAGCTTAAACCGAGCCACACTCCTCATCATGTATAATGATGACTTCGCCGGGATTAGGATCACACGGCACTCTTCAACTGTGGTGCCGCCCCCGCCGAAGATCCTTCGGTGACCGAATCCTCCAAACTTACTGCATCTTACTGTTGGCTGCAACGCCATGATCCGAGCCCGTGGGCGGAGTAAAAAATGTAAATGTTGCGATTCGTCGTGCTGATTGGATTGACACGTTAGTAGATCAAGTTTTGTGGACTCTGAATATTCACGCGGGATGGCCACCTACCAACTTGGGCTGCGCCGAGGATTTAAGTAGGTAGCAAACATGACGTTGAGGCTGTGAAATGTCATGGACACGGCGAAGGAATACCTACCTGTCTTCAACGTCTCTCAACCAGCGACCTAGTGTTGCAAACCGCTCCAAAGATATTAATTACTTGGTGCAATCATTTCCGTCGCTTGACTGTCGTTTTTTTCGTGTGGTAGTTGGTCGGTAGAAAGCATAATGTTGACGCTAGTGTTGCCTCTTGGCGTGTTTCCAACCTCACTCGCATGTTGGTAGTAGTGACGGCGTCAGATCCTTAACCCAAACCATGGAAGTCCTCGATGGGCCGCGTTTCTCAGCGTTTCACCGGAGAGTTAGGTGACCGGATTGAGGCGAAAACCGCCGAACCCCCCGCCCCCCTGAAAAGGAAACGCATGTAGGAGATGGCAGTGTACTTCTTCTCGAGAACGACTTCCTCTAGCGAGAACGATGGGGTATCAGTCGAATCCTTCCCCTGTGGGCCCTCCTTCCTGCCAGGTTTCATAGTTTCCCTATAGTATTTTCGCTCTCCGTGTTACGCATCTGATTCGGGCTCCCGCAGCAGCTGACATCCGGGGACTGCATTCGTTTGTATGAGGCTTCAACCGTAAAGTTAGTGTCCAGATGGAAAGACTGAAGAGTGCAATGTATAGTGGAGAATCCGGCACTTATACCTCATTTCAACAGTTAGCTGCGGCCCATCTTTGTCGAACCCTTTCTCTGAAGGTCCTAGACAGATAAAGGAACCGACGAACCTGTCGACTGGCTGCGCCGACCTGTGCCGCTGATTCACACGTGTGACATAAGAAGTTCGGCAGTTCCCACAACGGCACTCATGCCTGAGACCTTGGATGGCTCGTTGGAGGCCTGATTTGGCGGCAACGGCAAGGACTTGGAGGATCCCGACCGTGCTGGCCAAAAATGTCTACCTGGTTAGTATTGGCAAAGCCTGGCTGTCTGAGCTCATTAGTGATCGGTCGTTGGCATCATTACCTAGCTTAGCTGTGATTGAGATCTTGGCGGTAAAGTCGCCAACTCTCATAGCAAAGAGCGTAGGATCTTGCCGGCGCGTAGAGACACTCTCGGGAGTGTTCAAGGCCAGATCGCGCCCTGAAAACCAAAAAAGAACAAGCAAGGTCATCGGTCAGTCCCAAGTATTGGTCTGAGGCTCCGGAGTAATCTCGAATGTCTGGTCAAAGCTATGGCGCTCGAAGAATCTGCCGAGGCGTGTTTCTTTACAATTTTCTCGGCTGTCCCTGAAAATGACTTGTTTATGGCGTCAGCTGCCTGTTCTTGCCTTCAGTTTCTGCCAGACCACCATGCATCTTTCAAGCTGGGACCTGCTGCCTACTTTGGGTGTATCCCGCAATATGAGATTTCTGGGTTCTGTTTCACGGAAGAAGGTGGGTAATTCGAACTCAGGCTTTCATGGCCGTATTGTGGCATCGTGCTTGTGGCTATTCGAGACCCAGTTCGAACGGATAGGGGAACCGTTTAAGTCTGAGGTAGAGATATGATGAGCACTGGTCTACGAGAATACGAGGGCCGATGGCGGCGTGATGGTTCATCAAGATTCGGTGGGTACATCATCCAGAGCGGCCTGGAATTCAACAGTCCTTGATGACAAGGGAGAGACCCAAAGGTGACAGCCGAGAGTAACGTAAGCAATATACCGACAGATCTCAAGTACGCTGATCCGACTGCCACTTTGCATCAAGGGCAGCCTACCAGCTTCGGCGACCTCCCGTCGTTGTCTACGGGCAACTTATACCAACTTGGTTCTACCGAGGTAAGTTCATATGCCCGCGGCCCGAACGGGTTGAGCCCCTCATCGCATCCGAGGCTCGGACAATCCTAAGCTTGGGTGCCAACGCATAAGCTAGTCAGGTACCGAGGATCGATCCGAAGCAGCGATCTTCGATGCGGCCAACGTGTTGCGACCAATGATGCGTGGGGTTGGGCCTTATTTCGACGACTCCCGTGCGCGTGGGGCTATCTCAATAGTTGACGCAAGCTTGATGCCGAGTTTGTACGTGCCAGGTCGACATTGATTACCCTTTTGGGGTTCTCGAGCCCGCTGCAACGTGTTCTCTGTTGACTTCGTCAAAACAGAATCGAGCAACCCGGTTCCAAGTATCGGAAGGAGTCCTCAACCACGCCATCAAGTCTTGGCAACCTCGGAAGTCTGCGAGGCATCCGATCAGGAGAACTGGCTGTAGATATCTGCTCTTTCGAAGCCGAGCTTATATCGACGGGCCATGTATCGCCACTTCGATGTGGCCCATCAACCAGGGTCTACGCTCAGCTCCCGCATCCGAGCCTGTCAATGACACTCAGTGGATGCGGTTTATCATGGTTGCAGAAGCCCATGCAAGGCCGATGTGACACAGATAGGATTGGAGATGGCTATCGCGATTCGAGAACCCAATTGGCGTCTTGGTAGTATCCGACGGGGGAAGTTGCCTTGGCAAAGATGGTGATTCGGTTCCGTCGGGATGGAAGCGAGGAATCTTGCGTCCCTTTTGTCGCCGTCTGGTTGGGTTTGCTGAGGTCAGCACCGGACATGAAAGTTCTTTGGGACGGCTGAATGAGTGCTCTCACTGTGCAGTGTTGCGACCAGACGAGTTGCTTTGGAGCTTCTATTGTCATGATTGCCTCGCATCAGATTTGCGGTCCGACTTCGGCCAACAACGGCAGGTGCAACCAGGTACCAAGTGGTTCAGGACAAAGAGGCACGGGGGCCCGTTGGACAGAACAACTGCCGCTGCGGTGGGGAACACTGGCGGTGACAAGATGACGGATGACAGATGACGGCATCTCATTTCGTGTGTAGGTAGGCGGGAGGCGGGATGCCCGTTTGGAACATTCCATGGTCGGTTGGGGGCTGGTGGGGAACAGGGAGGATGACCCTGATAATAACTGGCCTGAACTCCCACGCTTGTAGAGGTTCTTCGTCATTTTCCGATTTTTATGGAAGCTCGCATGGAAGGAGCGATGCATCAGCTTCTAGAGCCGCCCAGACGTGGAAGCTTCCGATTGCGCTCCTTCGTGCTGCCTGTGCCCGTGCAGCTGAGTCTGCAGCCTGCAAACGAGGATTGTGCACTTTCCATCCTTTTCCTTTTCTCCGGCGATCTCTGATCTCAACATCACTCGTTGCACGCCCGCCCACTTGCTGCCCGATACCAGTCGTGCACCGCGTACGCACGCCTCAGGCATCATGGCCAGTCTCTCCCACGCCTTCCAATCACCCTCCCCTTGTCGGGCTCGCTTGCCCTGCGCGTCGCTGTCTCGGTCGAACGAATGCGCAAATTAACATCTCGCGACGCCCTCGGTCGTCACCGCCCTTTTCCGCACAATCCACACGCCATGGCCCCGTTCGGGGTCCTGTGCACGACGCACCCAACAAACACGGCCGGTCAAGCACCTTCGCATCGTCCTGCACCGCGGTGTGAGCCTCACTCCTTGACCATGCACGGCCGAGAGCCCCCCACTGAGGTGTTAGATTGTGTCACCACGCGACTCCAACTTTGGGTCCTGGGATGCACGTCTCCCGGCGCAAACTTCCCCGCCCGCGTTCCCGCCCTGCAAGACGCCAAACCTAGTTCTCGTTCCGTCCAATCCGCTGCAGCTTGCTTCTGCAGCACGTAAGCTGAACCTGACAGGCCCGCCAGGCCTCGCATGGCTATGGCCCCAAAACTCGGACTTCTTACGGCGGCTTGTAACGCTGCCTTGCCGGTTAGTGGGGCCACAACCAATCGACAACAACAGTCGCTGATGATTGCGGGTCAAAGGCACTTGTCGGAAGCCGGCGTCGGGACGGAGCCAGGTGGTATGAGAAACGGGCGTGTACTGCAACGGGGCACCGTGACCGTGCAAAGACCTGGCCGTTTTGACGGGGCTCAAGGTCGCCACGCTGTGCACAAAGCTACCGAGGCTATCGGAGGCGTGGGGCCGAGCCCGGTCATTGTCCAGCAACATTTTTGGCGCGGTAAGCGGTGGCGTATTGACAAAGACAGCAATCCAAGCGATTGGGAAGCGTTGACTCGTCAGAACTCACATGCGTGGGCGCGCACGAATTGAACGATGCGTGTGAAGGTGGTGCTCGCGGGGCTGACGGCAGCGTGAATCAAGAGTTCAGGGCCGGCCAAAGGGAGTGTGGGTAGCCAACGGCGGCGGGGGTCGCAACGGGGATTGGGCAAGGTTACAGCGACTCAGAGGCTAGCCGCCGGCAACACGACCGCCCGGCCCAGTGTCCGCTGGTCCCGGGCGGGATCCCCCAACCAGGGGGGGCGCCCGCGGAGGCATCGGAATGGTCGGATCAGCCGGCCGGTGGGGCCTGTGCTGGGGTGTGAACAGGCATTGGGGTGAGGGATGGCCTCGGCCGCAGCCACACAGAGGCAACGTTCGAACATCATGCTTGGCGAACTTGCTGAACATTGGCATGGGAGGTCCCCCCAACTTGGCAGGACTGCATTCCGCGCGAAGGACGGCAGCCACTGATGCTCAAATCGCCCACTATAATTGGCATCCCACCACGCCGCCCACCTATTCTACTGTGTCGGACCCTGCTTGCGCCGATTGTCTGCAGTGTGGTGGCGAGGTGTTGTCGCTGTCGCTGCGCAAAATCTGTCAGATATCACATTTCTTTGAACAGGTCTCGAACACGGACGGCCCCCCTTCCCGTTGGGCCCCCGAGCCCCCAGTGCCCCCTTCGGGCGGAATGCAACTCGAAGAACCGCGGCCACCCCTATTCATCAGTGGATGGCGTGAGAAAATGCAAGCTGCAGAGGGCCCATCCCGGAAAGGGCAACGGCGGGGGGTGTCACAAGACGGGCCGACAAAGGGCTCTGTTGAGCCTCTGGGGACGAGTTCCGGTCGCGCGCGAACGGGGACAGATCTTGCAGCAATCCATGCGGAGAATCCGCCCTACTATGCCCAGTCACCTCTTGACGCGTGGTGGTTGACTGCACCACAAAGGGCTATGCGTGTCATCAGCGGCAGTGTGCCCCAGTCGACTTTTTGGGTGCTCCACCATTGCGATGCTGCCTCCCCGGGCACTGGGGCGCGCCGAACAGCGAGGGGTGTGCTCTCCTGGTCAAAACTTGGTGCACGGCACATCAAATTTGCTGATCTCGCCCGTTCTCATTCACCACTACATCTGCTTCGTTCTCCCTCCACAAATGCCGACCGTGAATCAGCTTTCTCTCAGTTTATTTTTATGGCAATGCATCCGGCCTTCTCCCGCGTGCCTTTCAACGACTCCCACCCCCCGGTTCACTACTATGAACATATACTTCCACTGGTGCCTTTCTTCAGCTCATTCGCTCTCTCGGGTTCCCGACACCTTGTCCCCGGCTCGCTGCTGCATCAACCTTAATTTCCTTGGGCCGCGAGACGCGCAACAAGGCCAAATCCGTGACGTCTTCTTTTCTTTTTCCTGTGACCGGCTTGGCTCCGCCGGGGAACCTGGCACCATCATCCGTGGGCACCACCCCCTTGCTCTTCGCCCATCAACAGATCGGGAAAAGCTCCAATTCTGCGCGAGAGAGAATCTCGCCAAAACCCGCGTGGCGTTGAGAAAAATCGAGTCGACCGATCCCGAGAATCTGGCACCTTGTCCATCGTCATACCCCCTCTTGCGATTTTCACCTGCCAGATCTCCTTCACACCCAACTCTGCTTTCTTTCCCACAACATCACAAAAGGAGTCGATGACCCCGAACCCGACCGGCATTGCACCGACCAAAAACTCTGTCACACACCGACGACATCGAGCATCCCGACCGGCGTCGCATGAGCCATTACCGGCCAACCCAGAACCCGGCCCCGACCTGCCATTCAAGTACGCGCTACTCGCTACCATGGACCCGCTGATGGACGACTCGGACGTCGCACCCGCTGTGGGGGTTGCATTTCCCGCCGGGAATGACGACTTCCGTGCCGCCCGGGATCGCTGCGCTAAAGCTTGCCGGCGATTTAACGAGACGCCCGAAGACTCCCCCGGCGACGTGCGGAGCGGTCGCTTTCTCGAGTAAGTCTCATTTCCCCGCAGACCCCGTACCTCCCCCCACTCACCCTTCTCCGCAGCATCATTCGTCCAGCCCGCGACCGCAGCGATGACGCTGCCTCGGCCATCACTCAT
>Ga0247763_1001964_pt1 | contig 11001 bp, 9 predicted proteins | sample UWRJL141409B4_FD_179926 | JGI IMG/M metagenome (GOLD analysis project Ga0247763, IMG submission 179926) | Plant litter microbial communities from Arlington Agricultural Research Station in Wisconsin, United States - UWRJ-L141-409B-4 | ecosystem: Environmental > Terrestrial > Plant litter >...
ACCAAAACTTGACGGAAGGGCCGAGATCTGGGCCGTAAAGAGAACCCGAGTATAAAACCTAGATCTTGGTCCCAATGGTGACGCTCCACTACTGTGGCTTAGTTTAGGCTTGGGGGCTGAAAAATCTGGATTGTTAATACTGATTATGGCCCATTCCACATTTATAACCGATTATACTTGAATCACCATTGTCTACCTTGTGATCCATGGCGCATTATTATTCGACCCCTTGATGTCTTCCGGGGGATCTACCGGATTAAGCGCAGAAGGTGTGAAGGATTTGGCAGGTGGCCGCCTTCTGGGAGGGGCTTTCGAGCGAGTCACCATCCAACATCGCTACGTCCTCCCGCCGCAGCGTTGGATGGTGACTTGCCTGAAAGCCCTTGCTGCTTGTGATAGACGGCGGCATAAATTCTGCAGCGTTGGCCGGAAGACTCCCTGTCGACGTACCTGACCTAGTTCCAGTAGGGCCAGAGGAAAGCACGTCTCCTTTCAAAAGAAATGCCGGGAGGCGATATGCCGTCTATGGTGCAGGTAGAAGTTGGTGGTCAACTAGTCTCCGAGATGGATTGTTGAGAAGATGGATGGTGTTTCTTGACCCTGAGTTAAGCCGTAAGTGGGCGTTGAACCGTGTAGGACGCGGTGTCTTGAAGTGGCTCCAGCTCGATACTCTTCCAGTCCGAAATGTTGCACTTCAGCCCGCCCTTGCCCGTGAAGTGGCCGTCAATGTGGTCGAAGCGCTCTGACAAGACCAGCCCGCCGTTTTTCTCCTTCATCAGGTCGTTTTCACGCGACGAGGTCCCGGGAGCAACCCGACGCACGATAGATCCGAGTGCTAACTTAGCCTCACTGAGCGGCTGCGGTCATAGGTAGTTGTCGTTACCAGTCGGCTCGGCTATCTGGGGGTTCCTCGCGCAGATGTTTCGCATCGGACAGGCCGGCGCTGCTCCAGTTTCACGCCGTCCGCGCGCAACCACTACGGTGATTCCATTTACTGCCAATTCCCAGTCACCCGATTAACTCGGCGTCTCAGTCGTGACGACAAGGGCGGAGGCAGTCAAGCCAAGTGATTGTTGTTGCCTGGACGGCCCCAGGATGATAGCACCTACGTCGGACCTTCCACGCCAGGCCGGAGAGACAGCTGCCTACACCCGCTGATTTTGCTAGCAGCTCTAGTGTCACCTAATGACCGACGCGACGAGTTGCTGCGGCAGCAGTCCCAGCTCCTCACCTTTGTGGCTAAGCTGTTCCAGCGTATTCTTGAGTACGGGAGATGCCGGCTTTGTCGTAGATGGAATTGAATGAAGCGCGCAACCAGGTGTGGATAGCCGTGCTTCTCGCTGATCCAGTTTCGCTGCTTTGCCAAGGTAGATATCGAGCTTATCGATGTGGTTGAGGCGGGGATAATGAAGCCCCGCGCTGTCGAATCACCTGGCTGTTTGATAGTTCCTGAGCGTCCGGTCCCAGAAAGACCGAGATTGGGACTCGGAGCGGACAGCGTTGTAGCCTCGGGAGGGCGTGTATTGGGCTTCGTGGAATTCTTCGGGCCCAAAACTTGGCATAAGGGACGAGAACTGGGCCGTAATTCTGCCGTCTCGTGCTAAGGGTGTAGAACGGCAGCGGTAGAGGTGGGACTTCAAGTAGCAACGGCATTCACCGTGCTCGGCCCTATTGCTTGTTTCGGGGTGTTGGCTGGTTGAAGGTGTGAGGTCGAGACTTTGATCTGTCGACAAGCTTGCGTTACCTGGACCCAACTGCCCCAATACCATGGTTGCGCAGCCCGCCAGCCGCGCCCAGCGGCGTCGGTACGTTTGTAGCTGAAGAAAGAGCGGGTGGGCGCTTTCCGCGCCGCCGAGGTGACCAAGTTTCTAGCCTCAATCGATCGTGGCCCGGTTCACTTTTAGCTAGCCAAGTTTTAGTCGACCTCTACCGCCTACACGGGTATAGCTTTGTCGACACCTTGAAAGTTGCATCCGAGTTTTGGGGATGAATAGCTGAATGGCAGTGCCCTTGCCAATAACGTGGCTCTGAAGCTTTTCTCGATGGTGCTGCCGGAAGATGAGTATCTGCGTGGTTAATCCCCCCCTCAAACTAGTCAGCTTCGGAACCTAAATGCAAGGTAGGGTTCGAACTTATACTATAATCATCTCGGATAACACTATTCTACCCGTCGAGAAGGCACCGGCCCCGCACCGGTCTTAGATACTACATAGTTTAGACAGTACTTTCCGCCGCTATTTGCAAGGAAGACGGGGCTTCTGCAAATTCGTAATGTCAACAATATATATCGTGGTACATCTCTTCCCTACGAGCCCCTTCTTATTCTGCTTATCTAATTCATCGTCAAATCTCGTCATTAGTAAGCCACCTCTAATAGGTGTACAAGAAGCCGTTATAGCTCGTGCTACTAATCGTAGCCGGGTTAGTCTTAGACGTCACGTAAATAATATCTAGCGTACCCTTATTATATAGCTTATTTTGCCACTAAGGCTTAAAGGCGGTAAGAGCGTAGGCTTAGGAGGGAGCATTGTCAAGTATCGAGGATGGCCGAGCTACATGGGACACCTCGGGCCCAAACTTAGCATAAGGGGCAAAAACCGGGCCTTACGAAGATAACTCCAAAGAGATCGTATGGCGTCGTCCACTCTAAGTCCCAGGCCGGGTCTTTCTAAGCGACATGTTTAGCTCGGTCAGCACGCTTTGCCTCGTACGAATTTCAGGAAGGAATATAAATAAGAGGAGCCTGCTCGTATACGGCTTAAAAGCTTCGCCGCCATCCCCTATACCGCTATCCCCGATACCTAGTTCGCGCTAGCTCCCCCGTCCCGTCTTCAACGGCGCAAACCTTAACCGCACTCCTATATCCCGCGCTATCATCCGTCTACCGATAATCCCGTACTCGGGCGCCTAAATACCGTACCAATTCGCGTCTAATAGCGCCGGCCTATTTAACGCAAAAATCTACCTCTACCTAATAACATAGGGCAGTTTATTAGTAATAACGACGATAACTTCCCGTCTAAAACCTCCCACCGCTTTTAATAACACAACCCTACCTACTACCCGCCCAAGGCTACTATATACGCATATAGTAACGGCTAACGCACCCGTCTTTCTAGGTTAACGTAACACCTCAAAAAATCCTTAATTAAGCAACAGCTTAGCAGGTAAAAAAAGCCTAAAAATACCAAATAAAGACAAAATAGAGTCTAAATACGACCAGCCTATCACGATAAAACCCAAGCTTCCCGTAGCAAAACCACCCTATATTACTTCATTATTATCGCTTATACTACTATCCCCAGTTATTTCCTTCTCGATTTAAACGATAAGACGGAACTTAATAATAGGGCTTAGGTAAGTTATATAATAACTAGTAAAAATTCTAGTACGATTAGGGTATTAAGGCTTTAAAAAGCTTATATAAGCCGCTCCTCTTAACTTTAGCGCCTTTGGTATTTTATAAGTTAACGTGCGTGATAAGCGAGCGGATCATCTAAGCGAGTGGATCAATTTCCATCACCCTACCACAACTATCCTCAACTACACAACCACAATACTAGGAAACTTCTATAATTGAATCAGAAACAGATGAATCAGACGATTCTGCAGCTTCCTTGCACGTGCGTACATTATAGCCAGGCTTGCCGTATATACCACAATACTGAATCTTCGTACGAGACCCCCCTGCACCACCACCATTTCGACGTCCTTCCTAAGCCAGCTGCTCACCCACAGCCTTCTGATCCAGTAGATCCTGTGCCTCTTGTACAGTAAGTGATCCTCCAAACCGTATACGTGTTTTTTTAGCTCTCCGTCGCTTACTAAGGCCCTTATTGGCCTTGCGTAGTACCGAGACCTCTATACGGAGAAGAGCCACCTCGTACATAACCGCCATCGTACCTTTAGCCAATTGGTTTATAGTAATTAATATAGGTATTGGAAAGCTACTTTAATGGTTGGAAATTCGATTTTTGATAAGCGTTAATTATAAGGTAGCCTTTCGAGGGTTGTATAGCGTTTGGGAAACCCAAGGTAGTACTGTGGTTGGGCTTAAGGCTGGGGGTATTGGAGTTCGAATAGATATATCTAGCTTGGATATTACCCTCTCTGGGTTGTACGGTATAAGGCCGGCTCCGGCAAACCCCCCCTAGATGTTATTTTTTATAATTAAAGCAAAAAACGCCTCTTTAAACGCATAGAGAAATTCTAACTTGCTAATGTATGTAATGTTCATTCGCATTAACTGCTTAATTTGGCAGCTATACGCCTTTTTTAACGGTAAAAAACAACTAACATCCAATAGTTGAAGTAGGTGCGAGGAGTAAGGAGGTATATAAAGCGTAATAATATTATACTCCTTGCAATAGTTTTCGAATTCCTTAAAGTAGTAGCTATTGTAGCCGTTAAGAATTAGTAGCCGGTATATACCCTTTATACGAGATATTATATGGAAATTGAAATGCTGAATCCAATTTATACCTTTTTTATTAGTAATTTAGCTATTATCGGTTATTGTAATACGCCAAGCAGCTAGGAGGTTGCACTTTTGATACTAGTTGGTAAAGTAATATCGCCCAGCTAGGATAATAAATGGCGGGATAGCCTAACCTAAAGCATTTACCCCTTGGATAACTATTGCCCATTCTCGATTGCCGGGCTGGGCCTATTTAACCCTGCTACTGCGGCCGTTTAAGGTAGTAACTACTATAGTAGCGATAATAATACCCATTATAAAGCCAGTCTCGTCAAAATTATACGAATCGTTATCAAGGATGCCGTATTTAACCTTAACGTTATATATAAGGGCAAACCACTCGCGAATAATCTTTGGATCTTCGCATTTGGCCCTCTAATAGTTGTATTTACGCGTAAAACGCGTCCGAAGTTCCAATTAGCGCTTAATAAAGTTGTAAGCCCATCGTACGCCAACAGGGGGCGCGTTGCGTTTGCGTAGTAATCGGTTGGCTATATCTTCTACGTACGAGAGCCGGGGATAAAATGCGCGTACGTATAGCTTAAGTATATATTAAATAATCGTTTTCTCTTTTAAATCCGTAAGTTTGCGCGAATTAGCTGGAGTATCGCATCGTAAAGGCGTACCAAAATATTAGCGGTAAAGGGTAGTATAAGGCACTGTATAGATTTTGGATACAGCTCGAAGACTTAGTTTAAAGTCATTTTTACAAGCCTCAAGGGCAATAACCAATTTGGCTTCCATTAAAGGCAAAGACATGTTGTGTGGTAGAAGAAAAGTAGAGTTGCAAATAGAAGGTCGCGTTGTGTGAGAAATTTGATCCACTCGCTTAGATGATCCGCTCGCTTATCACGCACGTTATAACCTATTTAAACGTCTTTTAACGCCTACTACTACGTATAATATACATTTAGGGATTATAACCTAATATAGGGACAAAAACTAGGTTTTATAATTATACACTATATATGTAAACTCTCTCCTCTTATAAAATGTAACAAACCGTAGGCTAAAGTATTAACTTCAAGCGTAGTAAATATATAGCTAATTTTACTACAACAGGACGCCTACCGCGTTATATCCTACCTTTAAGGGAGCAGGGGCTCAATTAAGCACGTATAATTTAGGGTAGCTTTTAGTCACCGCTAAGGTAGATAACGGGAGATAAGACAACCGCGATATATAAACTTACCGGAAATGCTCCCTATAAGGCTATATGCTTCCTAAACTTTAAGACCACCTCCACTCCTCTTAACCGTAAATTCTCTAAGAGATTCACCTAAATATTTTCCCGCAACTTTGGAAATTTCAGTCCTCTACTAACTGTAATTATATCGAGGAATTTTAATTTATAAACAATATTTAAGAAAAAAATAAAGTAAGGCGAGGAAAAAGCTAAGAAACTCTTCAAAAAGATACTAGTTAAGCCTATTTATTAAATATACAAGATCTCGTTAATAATAGCCTATTACGGATGATTTACTCCTTTTCTGCTTCTTCTTCCTCCTTTTCCTCCTCCTCCCCCTTTTCTTCTTCCTTATCTATTACTTCCTCCTCTCTCTTATACTTCGTCGTTCTAGAGAGTACTGTAATCCGTATATCTTATAATCTCTAAGTTGTATCGGAAAGCGCAAATCTAATATTAGCGTCTAAAGTAATTAATCAGCTTAATACCTTCCTTTTCCTATTAGGGGGCGGATCCTCTTGGTTGGCGTTAATACTAATAAAGGGGGTCCGCTAAGTAATATAATTATAATTACCGCCTTCAGAATACGATATTATTATCTATTATTATTGTAATTATACCTTCAATATAGCTCCCTAACGTAGAAGCTATTTTTTAAATAATCCGTTACTAGGCTTTTTTTTCACCTTCCGTAACAGGACCCAGTAACTGTATATCCGGAAGTTTGTCCATATAGTTATTATATTTACTAGGTATGTTTAGGTTAGTAAATGTTCTGGAGATCTATAAGTATAAATAATACTTAGGGGTCGTTTAGTTAAAATCCTCTTAACTTTTCCCAGCAAATAGGTAATTTACTAAGTAAGTATTTACTATTTTAATATATATATAAGTAAGATAAATTATAACGAAAAAAGTTAAAGTGGAATAGAAAATTATTATAAAAGGTAAGGGATTGTTAGCGTTTCCACGAGGAAGAAAAGGGATTTTATCTAAACATAACATTATCCCCCCTCGCTAAGTATAACTTTAAAGCTACCCCGGGGGTTACCTTTAATACGAATATATAATAATATATATTTTTAGGACATCTTAGCCTTAAGAATCTTCTAGTAATAGGGGTATAGACAGCGTCTACTCTTAAAAAACTAACCTACCAACGGCAGTAACCGTTAACCCGCTATAACAAACGAATCGGAACCACCACACCTCCAATAATAGCTTATCTAAATAATAAACTACTACGTAGGCTACTGCACTGTAATCTACTAAAGCCGTTATCTTAATCGAGCTATTATAGACAGCCCCGCCGGTGGTGGCTAGCCATTCCGACCAGGAGGTAACGAGCCGCCGGATGAGATCGGGGCAGATTACTATAGGTAAGCCAAGAGCCCACGAGACGGCAGCAGTATCCTCGAGAATGGCGATAACACGGCAGCTATAAACGACGGGAATCCTAGTACCAGCTGCTAGTAGCTACCAGGTTGTATTGACGCGAAATCGACGGAATCGACATTCAACCTGCTTCATCAAAGAAGGGTGACGAAAAGCCAACGAGTCCTCTGCTTTCGCGCAGCCTTTCTATCCTCCTATAGAACACTATCTGCAACGGCCTATACTCGGTACTCGATATCCATCCAGTGGCGGCATGGTGTTAATATTTATGTACTCGCTTCTAGCCCATTGCATAGCGAAATGCAATGACAAACCATCCCAACGATAATATTCACCACGAGATACAAAACAGGCATTCGAATAGAGACTTTAAGCTGAGGGCCGGAGACCCTGCAATCATGCTTGCCCAGGACAACATCGGCCTAAACCAGATCCTGAAGTTCAGAACTAACGCATGCTAGCATAACCAAGTCTATCTATAAAAGTTTTGACGAATATTTAGGCTCTAGCTACGCCCCTTTTCCATGGAAGTCACCCCAGAGCGGGATGCGTCTTTCCTTTTCGCTCTTTTTTGTCAGGGCGATACTTCTTCCACCCCCATTTCTGTATTCGGTGCACATATTGCCTTTGCCTGCACCCTTGGTTAGTAACGTTCGTCTTAGTAATACAAGATGTATGGTGGCACCTACGTTGTAATAAAGCCATGATTTTGTGTTATAATCTCTGCTAGGTCTTTGACTGAATGAGATTCCCAACACTCTTGGATAATGCTCTTTTTAGTCTCCTACTGAGAGTTGGGTATATGGCCCCTACGTTTACTCTGGGAGACGAACTGTATTCCTTGTCGTACTGGTTTCGTTTGCGGCGGCTTGGGGCGTCCTTTGGGGAGCGGCACGAGTGTTGCACATGTTGGTTGAGACATATTGCTACTAGGTCTCACAAGTGCAGCAGACGCGGCAGGTAAGTACCTTCGGCGTCCCCAGACCGCCTTTCCTTTCTCAATACCTTAGCTCGACTAACGTCCCTTATCGGCGTTGCTTTCTTCATCGCCCTCTTCTCCTCCCGTAAATTCCTCGTTAGGGGATGGATGATCACTCTTAGAGGCCTATGCATCTTCGAATTGCTGGTGAGTCTGGATACTAGTTAGCTATATCGCTAACTACAAAATAAAGTAATACCTTAAATATACCCTACGACGAGTCCTGCCCTTTATAATCTTGCAATTAGGCTTGGTCTTTTTTATAGCCTCTTCTCTCTCCCCGAGAATCTGATCCCAGACGCTTATGCTAATAGCGCGTTCCCTTATTTCGTATAACTTATTAGTAAAACGCCCCTTTTCCTATATCCAGACTTTGGCAAAGGTAAAGGCAGATTTAGGCGCAATGCCACCTTCTTAATTACAAGTCTCCTCAATAAATAACCTATTAAGTAGCTTCTCGATTACAGCTTCATCATACTTTATGGCGCCCTTCTTCGCGCCCTCTCCGAAAAGAGCCGTTATACTATGCTTTAGAATGGACTCGACGTCGTTAATATCGTTACCTTCGTTATTATCCATACTTTTAACGAAAAGGTAATCTAAAACCATCTTCTTGCGGTTAATTTACATAATCTCCTTTTCAACTAAATCAACAATTATTATCTAGAAGTAGAGAATTTTCTTTTTCTAACTGATACAGTAAACGCGTAATAAAGCCTAGATATCCTAGTACGGGTTTTAATTAAGATCTATAATAATAACAGTATTGGCTATCGCTAAGTTAATACCTATACTACTTACGCGAGTTAAAAATAATATATAGAAAAGCTCCGAACCAGGCGTATTAAATGCATTAATTCGTCTTAGCTTTTCTAACGAAGATTATTTATTATTAAGCTACTTATATTTTAAATTTATAGATATAAAAAAGTTTTTAAAAATAGTTAACTTATCCAGGAACTAATTGAATATTAGGACCCGATAGCTATGGTTCTTAAGTTTAGAAAGTATAATTTTTAGTAGTACTAACTTCGAAGAGGCCTTTACAAAATTACAGTATAGAGAATTTAGTAGTAAGTCCCGATTTTCGACAACTTAGTCGTAAACAAATAATAATACAGGTACCTATATAATTATATAAGGATATTGCTTAAATATCCGCTTTTTTTTTTCTTTAACCCGTTAGGTATAAGGATAAACCTAATAAAATCCGAGTTCCTAAATATAATCAACTTATAAAACTTCTCCTATAAAGATGATATATTAATAAGGAGAATAATCTAAGTTACTAATAGTAAAAATATAAGAATACTAGCCTTCGTACGGCAGAGAAAGTAAAGTCGGATTATATCGCGAAGTTCGGGAAGATTTTCCTCCGTTAAAGTCTCAAAATACTTATTAAATTACGTAACGTTGATTTTCGGGTTAATAAACTAAAGAAAATTAAACAACTTTTTCTTATTATTTTATAACGGCATACTTATTAAAAGTAATTTTAAGAGTATTTAATAAGTTTTAAGCACTTAGTAAAACGTAGCCTAGTTATTTTTAAAAGCCTGGGCTTTATCGACAATAAGACCAGCCTAGGCTACAACGCTAAACCTCGATTTCGTCCTCAGATCTTTAATCAAATCGTATAATATAATAACAATATAGGCTTTTATTTAACAGCTACCATTCTGAAATAACTCAAGCTAAAAGGCTATATCCTATAGGATCCTACCGCCGTAGTAAGCAATAACTCGGAGGTCGGGTACCTACTTCTTGAGCTCTCGGCGCTAGTTTGCGTATATGGTGTTTAGAATAACGATTAGGAATAACTAAATCCCGGGGTTGTTTTAAATAAGGCTGCATAAAAGTGCTACGACCTATACAATCTTCCCAAGACCCATCTCGTCTACCAGAATTACGTTCTTGCCAAGATGAAATTGGTAAAGTATCCAGTTAACACCTTCGAGTTAATATAACATTAATTCACTATTCCTAAGTACCTTCAATTATACAATTTCCTTAAAATCTCTAGTCTGGAACTCTTTAAGCCGCTCTCCCATCGCGTCCGAAGGCTTAGAACCGAAGTATTTACCAATTAGATACTCCCGATACGCATCTAAAAAGGCTTTCCACATCGGGTCCTTCGGGTCCTTCGCATTAGGCGGCGTATCTTAGACCACGTCCTTATATCCTAGGCCCTTAAACTTAACGTAGATCCTCGTAACGTAGAGCGCCTTCTTGAGTTTATACTTAATCTTAGCATCACGCGATAACAGCCTGTGCTCTAATAATTATCGTTTAGTTAAGGAAGCGTAATTAACGTTAAAAATTATTTTAGGCGTAATCTAGGCATTAGGGATAGCGTCTTTCTCGCTTTATTATAGCAAAGAATTTTCTCATTCGCCAATACGTTTAATAAATACCTTACGCATTATTAAATCCATAATACCATAAACCTAGGCTTTAGAAACCTACTTATAGTAACGGAAAGACTTATTAACCTACTTAATTAAATACTTAATCTAATATTTAGTAAAATTATAAAAAGTTTAACTAAAAGTATAAAAATTGCGTAAAACAGGCCTCCAGGTAACTAGACGATTTATTTCTAATTATTCGTTATCCTGGTAATTTTTATACTCCCTATCTACTAACTAATCCCGGTAAGGAAGATACTTGTAGTATTATACTCGGCAGCAACGGTAATATCGAAATAATAGGTTATTGGGATTATTAATAAGCTCCTTGGGAACTAGTATAATCGGATTAACTCTACCGTTTTCCTTCCGGAAAACCTCTTCCTGCTTCGAGGTTTTCTTTTCCAAAAAAGAAGCATAAAAGTCTCCTCCCATATAATATTGTTGAAATTACAGCCCAGTTGCCCTGTAGCTACAGCACCCTTGGGTGCTGTAGCCTAGTTGATCTACTACCCTGGGAGTGCTGCCGACTGCACTATGGCAAAGTGCAGTCACC
>Ga0247763_1001965_pt1 | contig 10998 bp, 12 predicted proteins | sample UWRJL141409B4_FD_179926 | JGI IMG/M metagenome (GOLD analysis project Ga0247763, IMG submission 179926) | Plant litter microbial communities from Arlington Agricultural Research Station in Wisconsin, United States - UWRJ-L141-409B-4 | ecosystem: Environmental > Terrestrial > Plant litter >...
GCCTTGAATTCCCTCTCCACACGCTCAATAACCCCCCTCGCCTTTTCGATCCGCGTATAAAACTCCGCAAACGTCTTCTCCGAATCTTCCCACGCTGCAAACTCTTCGCCGGTCAACCGCGCCAGGACGACACGCACGTGTTTCGTCAGGTTTTGGATTTGAAATGAAAGGGGACGCATATCCTCGATTAGTCGCGCAGAAAGATATTCCGTGTTGGGATCAATATTGTTGGCTTGCGCGTGGGATTCGGCGACATGGAGAATGTGAGAGAGGGTGTCGAGGCCTTTGGAAAACGTGGTGAGGACGAGGGTAGACAGGGGGATGCTGGATGGGTCTGCCATTGCAGTATGTTGTCGGCAAATACCCTATGGAGTAAACAGTGTGGTGGTGTGTTGGATCGTGACTGTGTTATTGCTGTTCTGCAATTTCAATTTGATAGCTAGGATGGATGGGTCGTCTCTTTATACGGCATCACATCCGGAACAAGTCTTCCTCTTCCGCCTCCCACAGCGCAATCACAACATTTATCAGCAACACCACACAATCCCGCTGCGTCTCCGAAAGCGGGGACAAGACAACAAGGCGGGGAATACACCCCCCCAAACCATAGGCTGATTGCCGCCCCGCATCCCCGTAGCATGATCCGGCCCCGGCATTTCGTCATCTGCCGCGCCGATGGCACACCTGCTGATAGTTAACTCCGACGGTCTCAAGGCTTTTTTACTGATACAATGACATACAGGCATTATAGGTTACACGTATGGCATCTATCCAGGCAGTATTGTTTGTACATGAGTTGTAAATAGATACATCAAAATGGTGACATATTAGGAATTACTTGTTCAAGATTATCCTCTCCTCTAAGCCGGGATGGAGGGGCCGAGGGATTTATAAAAGTCGCAGCGTGCGCCACGACCACCCTCCCAGATGTCAGCCGGGGCAACAGCAATCGAGTTCCTCAAGCTCGGTCCCTGATACTGCGTGACAGGGGCACCCCACTGCGTAATAAACTCGTACGGATCACCGCCCGTCTGGTTAAGATTCAATAGCTTGGGCGACGAGGGGTTCCAGGTCGGCCACGACGAGGCGCCATTGGGAGCGCTAGGGTTAGCCGAGCTAGCACCATTGGCAACCGTGTTGCTGATGGACGGGTTGCCCGTCTTGACAAAGTTGCCCAAGATTTGACGGAAAGCGAGTGTAAAGTCAGGTCCCAGATTAGGGGGCGCAGGGCCGAAATAAGCGGCAACGTCGGCGCCGTGGGACGCGAAAGGAACAGAGTACTGGTACTGATAAGCATCCTTGAACATACCAGTGTAAGCTGTCGCCATCCAGTACGCAGGGCAGATGAAGGTGGCCTCGGCGTAGATGTTGTTGCCGCGCTGCTGCTGGCCATTGGCAACTCCCGAGATGTTGACAGCGTTGACACCTCCACCGCTCAAACCGTCAGTCTCAAACCGGGGGCCGTTGGGGTCCGTGGGGTTGCTGTTAGGGTTGGCGGCCAGGATAGAGTTGATCTGAGCCGGCGAGAGATTTGGGAATTGACCCATCAGCCATCCGGTGAGATCAGCTTCCGTGGTGATGGCGGGAGGAACGAAGAGAGGCCCCTCATTGGCATTGCCGCCTACGAGAAGCTTTCTGCCATTGACTCTCTTCTCAGTCAGCTGCTGGATGGCCCGTTTCATGATGTAGGCACCATCAGTAACAGGATAGAATGCCCTGAAACGCATGTCAGTACCAGACGTCTATGTCCGCTGAAGGATGGAAAAAGGCTCACCAGTAGCCGTAGGTCGATTGTTGCGTGACAGCAAAGTTGGCTTGCTGCAGCGTGTTGCTATCCTTGCCAACCAGACACAAGAAGACGTCGCCACTGCCCGGGCAGCCAGCAGCCACAGCAAAGTCATAGTATTTGCCGGTGGGGACAGCATCATTGTACTTGTACTGGAAGGGAAGATACGGTGATGCGGCGATGGACTTGTCGAAAAGGAGCGAGCCCAGGTTGCCATTGACAGCAAGATCATGGTACATGACAGAACCTCCGCCCGCTGACTCGCCCGAGATGGTGACGTCCAGGGGGTTTCCGCCAAACTGGCAGATGAACAACTTGATCCACGACAGAGCAAAGGCTTGATCGAGGATACCAGCGTTGACCACACCCTTGCTTCTCACTTCATTGGAAGCTAGGAAACCGAAGGCGCCGAGCTATCATTTCAGTTGTCAGTTTCAAGTCTTTGACCAAATAACACGGTGTTGCATACACGATACTGGATAGAAACAACAACAAAGCCGTTGTTGTTGGCGTTGATGATCTCGGTCATGTCCTGTTGGCCGTCGCCCAAGCCATAGCCACCACCGTGGATCCACACCAAGACGGGAAGATTCTCGGCATTGGCAGGGGCATAGACGTTCAGGAAGAGACAGTCCTCGTCTCCGGGGGTGAACTCTGCGAAGGGAACAGCGGGGAGAGTCTGGGGGCAAATGGGTCCAAAGCTGTTGGCCTGGTTGATGGGAAGCCCGCTCTGGACTGGGGGCAAACGGGGAGGCTTCCACCGAAGGTTTCCGATTGGAGCCGCGGCATAGCGGATTCTGTGCTCCTGGGTCAGTAAGATATTCTAGAAGAAAAAAACGGGCGGTTCTTACCCCTTCCAGATGTTCAGTCCAGACGCCGAATAACCTTGATACTTTGCGTATCCGAGGTTGACGACCAAGGATGACCGGGCGCCGCAGCTCAGACCGCGCTTCTTGGAAGAGGTCAGATATTCCTCCTCGGCCTGAGTGGCATTGCTGATGAGCTGAGCAACGAACTCGGCGGCAAGGTCAACTTCGGGACTGGCTTCGGGGACCGGGGTAGAAGTCGCGCTCGGGAGAGCGGACTCTTGCGGCGCGGGAGCGGCAATTGCACCAGTCACGAGCACTCCCACAACAAGCTGCGAGAGGATCCACTTGATTCCGGCCATCGCAATGGTTATACCCTACCAAAAGGAGTGATTGGTGAGGGAAAGAAAAACTCCGTAATGGGATCGACGAAGCCGTGATTGCTTCTGGTGCAAAAGACTCGGGACATCCATGGTTTTAATCTCAGAATACGGCCACTTCCGGGTCGCGAAGCTCTAATTAACGGACCCCAAATTAGAATCCCCATCATGAAAAGCATCATGGATGTGCGTGGTATTTGCAGGGAATAGAGTTACGTTTTGGGGCTCGGCAGTAGCAATATGGAATAATAACCGCATATGCTCAGGGGCTGACCCGCTCTCTTGGGTAACACTCACCGGGCACTCGGGAATCTGCCACTGTTTTTGCTGCTGCAGTTCTGTGCAAGGTGAGCTGCTAAGGAGATTGGCTGTGGGTTGTTCCTGACCGGCGCGTGGCATCCCCAGGTTATAAGTGTCGGAACCACGCGACCGTGGATACTGCTAACAAGAGGTGATGGAGCAATGTCGTTTAAAGATCAGCAAACATGCTGCTAGCTCCAGCACGGTGGCCCGATGTCATCCTCCACTCGCCGAGTGGGCACCGGCTACTTGACCTCTGGGCAGAGACTATCGCGTGGATCAAGTGCTTGGGCCGTCTCTCTTTGCGTGCGACAGCGGGGACACGGGGGAGTCTGCAATAGTGTAAAAAGGCTGCCTGGAGTTCTGGACATTTCGTTTCGACAGCTGCAGGCCTGGTGGCGGGATAGTCGCGAATGCATCTTATCCAATGCCTACACTAGACGTTTGCACCAAGGATGCGCGGTCCGAGTGCTTGACGGTGCTGTTCTAGTGTACCGATACGACCGTGTCGAAGATTCTGCGTCTGTCTGTGCGGCTGGGCTGCCGCTTTTTCCCGGAGGATCAGTAGTAGGTGGCGTCTTCCATTCTTCTTGGTGGTTTCTTTGCATGACGGGTAAAAAACATGACGCAGGAGGATTTGTTTTTCTTTCGGCTGTTGAAGCCGAGCGAGGGGTGGAGGATTCCGCTGAGGGTGAGGGTGAGGGGTAGGTTCAGGCCACGGAGACAACCGAATAGATCCCAGCAAGACTCATGGGAGCACTGAATGCCTGTCGGCAACAAGCTCAACTGGGCGATGGGACGAGAGCCCACAAAATGATGCAAGAAACAATTTCCTGGATGCCGCAAGCTGCAGCACATGTGGCGGGTAAATGAAGTGCTTTCCTCAGCAGGAAGTGGAAAAACTCGACGCGTGCACGGGCGCGTCACCTAACCAGGTTTCACCTCGCTTCATGTCAACCCCACCTCACCATTGAGCCCCACCACCGACTCGCAATTGCCAAAGTAGCAAAGGAGAACGAACTCGTTTTTCTCCTGTCCCTGCAGAAGGTGCGCGTGACGAGCCCGCATATTTACTACATGTCTTCAATCCACCGATATTCACCGCTTCCCGGACGGCCCCAGCATCCTGTAGATTCGCGAATCGGGGAATTGGCAACCTCTGATGGACCCACCCTCCATGATTGAAACCAAGCTCGCGCCCAGCCAGTCTCCGCCAAATCTGGATCAGACTCTGGAGTCCAGACCGACCGACGACGTCCCTTTTTGCAACACAGCTGACAAATGCGTGTCGGTCTGTGCACTATCACCCGGTTGACACTAGAGTAGTGGACGTTCGACGGTGAGAACGTGAGAAACCAGCCTCGTGTGCAGGTTGGACTCAACTACACTACTGCAGTGCGGCAACCAAAGTGAGGATGGCGGCATGAGGTGTTGTCAAAGAGACGTGATGAGCGTGTAGAGCAACATTCAGGGCTGAGGGCAGGACCGTAGGCTTGCCAGGGGCGACCCAGCTTATTGCCGATTCGCGCGCTACCCCTTGCCCCTGGCCTTCTCACCTTGGACCTACCATCGCTGATACCCCCAATGCTCGGTAGGTAGCGTTGTTCGGTGAGACGAGCTTCGGCTTGCCATCGGCGTGAAAAATGCGGAAGATACCCGCAGCGCAATAATTCCCTGGTCAGGGGCGACCTCGCCTTATCTATGTACACGCGCATCACATTTCCCCTTGGGCGGGGTTTCAACGCGGAAACATGCCATGAGTCGGCGCAGATGGGGCAGGAATGGAGTTGGATATGCAAACAAAGGCCCCTGCGTTTCTCACAAGCTGACCACTCGTGAGCCAAGTTCGTCCCAACTTCCTGTGACGGACCCGATGCCAAGCTCCAAGCACTCCGTCACTCACAGACACTAGTGAGGCGAACTCAACTAGGCCTCGGTTCTGTCGCGAAGGGACCTCGACTGCCCCTCCTCACTCGGACTTTGCACTAAAAGAGACTTTTTTTTTTTTCGCTGGCCCTCCGGGAATGCAAATCAACCGCATCGGCCGAGAGCTAGGGACCGGGCGTTGCTATCACGACGCTACGGTACGGTGGGTGCTGGGTGGCTTTGACATCTAGGAGGCGAGACCTCCCCCCATTCTCGATCCCCTCCCCCCGCAAGCCGGCCGACGATTGAAGTGTTGTTAAAAGCCCCAACCCCGTGGATCCCAGCTCTGAGGTTGCGGCCCGTCTCCTCTGGTTCGACCCAGCACTGCGGCTCAGGTTCAGCCCCCATCCACCCCGACCTCGCCCTGCCGTCACCATGTCGTCTCCTGCAGTGCCTCAACAGCCACCAGGTTCCTTCGACGACAGGAGCGGAACCGTCATCGGTGTTACTGTCTTCTGCCTGCTGTTTTCGACATGCATGGTCGGTCTCAGGTTCTGGACCCGCAGGGTCATCATCAACCAGATTGGTATCGATGACTGGACCATGCTCCTAGGCCTGGTAGGTTGCCCAGGCTCGACGATGCTACGGCTCAAGACGCTAACACATTATTCAGGTTATCATCTACGCCGATGGCATCAGCATCATGCACATGACCAAGTATGGTCTGGGCAAGCACGCTTGGGTCCTAAACCCAGCTGAAATCCCGCTTTATTTCAAGGTATGGTGATAGTTGCCAACTTCATCATGTAGCTAATGATCATGACAGGACTTTTACTTATCCATCGTTTTCTACTGCGCGGCGCTACTGGTCATCAAGATGGGTTTCCTTTTCCAGTACTACCGCGTGTTGGCCGTGCAGCACATGCGTATGGTGTACATTGTGGCCATGTTTATTGTTGGTGGCTGGGCGCTTTCGCAAACCTTTGTTGGCATCTTCACATGCACGCCCATCAAGGGTTTCTGGGACAAGTCGATCGAGTCCACGTGCATCCCCAACCTTCCTCAGTGGTACATCAATGCCGCTGGCAACATCATCACCGATATTGCTGTCTTTTGTCTTCCGCTCCCGGCTATTTGGAAACTGAACTTGGCCAAGCCGCAGAAGCTTCTCTTGCTTGGCATCTTCTGTCTCGGGTTCTTGTAAGTTGTCTTGTCCCTGCCGGACTTTGGTCTCAATTCTCTAACACTCCATAGCACTGTGATCCTCTCGGTCATCCGCATCCGTTATCTTCAGATGTTTGAGGATTTCTCCTGGGAGAACGTCGAGCCGTCCCTCTGGTCGGTCGGTGAGCTGACTTCGGCCATGACATGCGCTTGTCTGCCGACGCTTCGGCCCTTTATCAATCGTTACTTCCCTAGCCTTCGGGACATGGTCGGTCGCAGCAAAGCTACATCTAATAGCGGCGGGGGCTATGGCGGCAAGACGGACGCCGAGTCGACTCTCCGCCCCGGCGGTACGCACATGAAACTCTCCAGCGGCAACGGCAGCCAGGTTGAGCTTTCGTCACCAATCAGTGACAAGCCCAGGATGCATCCTTATGAGGCTCAGTACAATCGACAAGCAGCTGACGACAATGCCAGCGAAACCAGTGATAACACGGACCTAGTTCTTGCCCCGCGGAGGCCGGGCGTTGGCGTGCACACCTCGATTGGCCCAGCCCAGGGAGATGGGCGTGAGCATAACGAGTTCCACAATGGCGTGCAAGTGCAGCGAGAAATGTACCAGACCCGTTCGTGATCTTGGTATGACTTGTATGGCTGGATGAGTTTTGCATGAGGTTTGGGCAGAGAATACCCCGGATGTTGTTGGATATATTAGTTTTTGTCTCAATACATTATTTCCCAGCATGTTTGACGTTGTTTGCATTTTTCTAGTGCTCCTTTTCGATGGCTGTGCGTCTGCACGCTACTGCGCCAAGTTCTGTAGGTTCACTCCCGACCTAGCCTAGGAACTTGCCCACACCCAGAAGCTGGGGAAAATTCTTTTACCCAACGCCAACACCACATCCCATCTAGTATCAGTATCGAGTCTCTTTCACTTCGGTCCATGGATACCTTGGAACAGCGCGACTACGCAAAGGCCCAGACAGTGGCAACACTGAAACCGCTCGGTCAAACCCTCGTCACTCTGTCTGTCGCGGACCGGGAGGCACTTTTGCTCAAAGCCAGCCAGGAAGTCTACGGCCGCAAGGATGAAGCGGCTGCGATATTGGACCGACTCCAACAACTCAACCCCCAGGTTGCCAGCCACTTTTCTCCCAAGAGCAATGCCATTTCCGAGCTTCCTCTCCGCATGATTTGTTCGCAGAACCCGGAGTCGTCGTCGTCGTCGAGATCAATTAAATCCTTCATCGTCGTCAGCTACTCGTGGCATTACCCGTCATGGAAACTAGCCGCAGCCGCAAAACCCATCGTTCCAGGCTGGGAAATCTCACGACCCATGGTGGATGCCATTATGAGACTCCGAGAGGACAGTGATGAAGGAGTGTGGCTGGATAGGCTTTGTATCGACCAGAATGACGACGGGGACAAAGACGTGCATATTGGAGCCATGGATATCATCTACCGCTCCGCTCGCCGCTTGGTCATTCTGTTTGAGGATATCCAGCTGACCAAACACGAGAGCGAAGCGGGGGTTATCTACGCAGGTTTTTATGAAGAAATGTGTGGTGAAATAAGCGATCGAAAGCTGGAAGGAATGGAAAAAAGCGAGTTTATCCACTCCTACTTTCCGCTACGCGAAAAAACGCTACAAGAGGAGGGCGAGGGTTACTTGTCGCAGGCTTTTAGGCCGTTCCTCATGAAGATGCTCTCGTCGCGATGGTACTCGCGAGCTTGGTGCGCTCATGAAAGCCGCGTAGTTGCCCACGAACCTGTCAACAATCCGCTGATTCTCTGTTACGGACACGACGGAGGAGTCTTGGCGTTTGAGTTTCGCTTCCTGTTTATGCTCTCCAACATTTATGAGAGACAGGATCTCGTATCAGCTAACCGGTCTTTTTTGGATATTCTGGATTTGGACAACGGGACTTTGTCGGCGGCGAAACTCCGAATGCAGCGGACATTTCCCTATGGCGACGCGGATACTTGTCTCATGGAACACCTCGCGAGCATTCTGCAGTTTGGCTGTTTCCACAAGGGCGATTTGGTGTCTATTGCGTTGAACACGTCGGGAATTCCGCTCTGCTTTCACGGACAGGACCAGATAAAAACAGAAGAGGATGTCATCTGGGTGTTTTCAATCTTGACTCTCGCGGCGGGCGATGTTTTGCCGCTTGTTACCGATGACGACAGATTGAAATTTGTGGACGGTGATGGAGAAATTTCAATTTCCTGGGCAACTCGTCCGGGACCTTTTTTCCACGGAAAGAAACTGGCTACTCCTCTGGTCAACTCCATCACGGCGGCAACCCGCGAGTACCTTGAGCTTGACCTCTTGGTATTCCCGACGGTACCTTCCGAACCATCAATCACTTCGCGGATCACAGCATTGGATATTATCGAGAAATATAACCTCGTTGACCTCGCTACCGAACTAACCTTGACACCGTCCTCGGACTTGGCTGGAGAAAACGAATTAGCCCGCAACCTCCAAGCTCAACTCAACTATCACCGCAGCCACGGAGCTGATCCAAGTCGCCTGCTGAAGAAACTATGTTCCTGGCTAGCCTGCGGTCTTGACAATGGACTGGCGTGGATGGTGCGATTCCCCGAGAATATGCGGAGAAGCACCGAGACGGAAGAACAGCTGTGGAATACAGGGACGTTGGGGGCCGATGCGGATGCAAGGACGGTGGATGCGGCGGTGGCGCTGTTTTGGCTTTTAAACCCTACTACTACCACCGGTGACACTCAGACTTACACTCACACCGCTGGTACGGGCACCGCTCTGATGAAAAGTGACCCTCAGGAGGACAAAAGTGAGAGTGAACGTATCTGCGACATAATCATCCAGCTTACGCAGTTCCTCACCATTCTCGTCGACCCTCGTCTCAGCGATTTTTCATCTCTTGATTCGCCCTGCCGTCTCCCGTTTTTAGTGCGCAGCAGCAGTGGCAGTAATGGGGACTTATTACCATCCGATATTGATGGTCGGGATGATCCCAACGCCGAACCCCAACCTACTACAAACTCAAAGCAGCACAAGAACAAGATGCAGCCGGACTGGGTCAGAGACTGTACAATAACCCCCTCCACCAACTCTCACACTTTCATCGCCGTCCCTGCTGCGCTAGCCCACCTCCCCGCGTGGCGGAAGCGCGCCTGGCTAGTGGAGCCGTTTGATCTTTCCAAGGGAGACCCGGCAGGGCGAGAGGGGGGGTTAGATCGAGTGTTCGAGGAGGGAGAGACATGGTGGGGTGCTTATCCTTTCTTTTTTCCCACTAGCGAGGAAGAGGAAAATAAAATATGGGCCTGGAGGGTATGGAGAACCCAAGGAATCTGTGGCGGTGGAGATCTAGGGCTCTATTGCGAAACCCTGAACAACAGCAACTCAGAGTTTGGGAGACCAAAGACGGAAGAGGTGGTCTTGTTGAGGAAACAGAGGGTATATACAGCCGAGGGATCAGACATGGAGAGGACCCTAAAGAATTTAGAGAAACAAAGAGAGCGGGAGGAGCTGGAAAATGAGAAAAGAATGTTGAGGAATTTGGAGGAGGAAAATAAGCGGTTGAAGAAGCTAAAGAAGAGACTACAGGGGAGACTGCGGAAGCAGGACTAGACAAAGGACAGGACAGGACAGGACATTGTTGGGTTGCTTGTAGGGAAAATTAGTAACACTTGCATTGTCGTCTCAGTCTAACATGTCAAAGCTATATAGTAGTAGTCTTGGTCAAATTGTCCAGCAGATCATAGCAAACCCTGATCAGCACTCCCAGACCAAACACCGACCCAATACTAACCCAGACCAACAACTACCCAACGCTAAATCCAGAACCAACGCAGCCGCTCTTGAATAGTCACACGTCACGCACCGTGTACGTTCAAACAGTCTCCAATGCCACGGCCTCACGCTCTCGCTCTCTCTTTCTCTCGGCATTTCTCTTGAGCAAGTCTTTCCACCCTTCAACCGAAACAGCGGCATGGATGAATCTGGCAGATGTCAGTTTCTCTCTTTAACCACGAGCTTACACACTGAAGAAGAGAAAAGAAAAAAAGAAAGAAAAAAAAAGGGAGTACTAACACTTGCAGAACCAACCCTCCGAGAATAAACCCTCCCAAAACTCCCGCTCCTTCTGCTGTTCCATCCGCTCTCACAGCATTCACAACCCTCTGGCCCAAAAATCCCGCGGCAACAGCACAGCCTGCGGCGATGGCGCCATCGTAGACTGCTCTCGTGGAATAATGGGCTCTGCATTTCCATTTCCAAATCACAAACACATCAACAGCAGAATGAATCAGAGTCGTGAGTGTCGGAGACAAAGTCGGGTCCATCCATCTCTTTTGGCGGTAATATGTCACAGAGGGGATGAGTAGACAGAGATTTAGCGTTGCGAGGCTTATAGAGAGCAGTCGCAGGGTGAGGTATGTTTTGAAGAAGGCGTGTGAAGAGCGAAACGGCGTGGGTTTATGCTTTCTCGGAGAGGACGTAGCGTTGGTGGCGGTGGGAGTGAGAGTGGGGGTATTCGTATGGATGGGCTCGGGTTTTAAAAGGGTGGAGGTGGAGGTGATGCTCGGGGTTGGTGTCATTTTGTCAATCCCTTTTTCAAATGCGGAAAAGTTAAAAAAGGTAGGTGGTTGAGATAAGAATTGACGGGCTTGGGAGAACAGGAATGACCAAAGTCAAGTCAAGAATGTATGT
>Ga0247763_1001966_pt1 | contig 10995 bp, 18 predicted proteins | sample UWRJL141409B4_FD_179926 | JGI IMG/M metagenome (GOLD analysis project Ga0247763, IMG submission 179926) | Plant litter microbial communities from Arlington Agricultural Research Station in Wisconsin, United States - UWRJ-L141-409B-4 | ecosystem: Environmental > Terrestrial > Plant litter >...
AACAGGAATCCCCCCACCTCCACTTCCGAAAGCATACACATTCCAGAAGGAGATAGGGACTTGAGGTGCAGGACAGGGACACCACAACATAACCCCTGTCCAATTCAGGTTCGATTGGCACACTTGATTTCATTACAAAGAATGACTATTTTTGACGAGAATAATGAAAAAGGCTTAAAAACGCGGGTGACGATAGCCAATAAAATGTGGAATGTCAGTATAGTATGGAATGCTGTGTGACGTGCGAGAAGGCAAGAAACGCCAAGGGAGAAATGAATATTCCAAAGAGGCATTCCAGTGAGGAAATCACCAATGACTCTGCGAGGCCTGTGACTCCCGTCCCCCTCCCTCCCGGGGGGCCGGCGTGTGCTCCAGAGCATGAAGCTAACCAACCTAGGGCGGCGCTACCCCTTAGGTTCCCATTTCCCCACTCTGTCCTACACTACACTACTAATTTGGGGGACCAGGAGCCCCCCCACCGCTGCTGCTGCTGCTTCTCGACGATTCCTTTTCAAGCGAGAGTTGCTTTAACATGGCCTCTAGGCGCCGTTCTTCGGGATTCTGGGCTAGGCTGACAACGTAGACAGGAATTTGTGTGTGCACTTGACTGGACTTGATAGCTTCGCCTGGGGATTTATCCGACTGGTGAACGACACTCTCAACCAGCGCCTTGTCATCAGGGTCCAGATTACCGCCAAAGACGCTGGAGATGGCGCGTGTGACATATTGGTAGTTCCCTTGCTCGCTAATGCCCTTGGCCGCGAGGGCGAGCGATGAGCGTAGGTCTTCGAGGAGCGCGGGATCTGGGTTTCCGGATCTCCTTATCTCCAGCAGTTCGCGAATGGTGAGTCCCGCAAGTACCATCAGGCCATGCACTACCATGCAGTCGCTGAAGTTGAAGCCGTGGCGCAGGTAGTATAGCCGAATGACCGTCTCCATTGATGCCTTTGCAGCCGACAAGATGTCTTGAGGGTTGTTGGGGATGGTCCACAATGAGCTCCATTCCATAGGGTCATCCTCCTGGACCTCGAGGGCTGCCTCAAACAAGTTGATCAACACGTTATAGTATTGGATGCTGGTTGTTTTGCTCCTGTTAACAGCGGCAACACAACGTTGACAAGGGACGACACTCAAGACAAGACGTACTGGAGCTTTAGGTGAGCCGGAGAAAAAATGTTCCTGGGCGTGAGGCACACTGGGAGACCCTGGTACCAGCCGAGAAGCCGGTGATACGTGCGGTAGAGGAGGTCGATACTGGGAAGCACCGGAGCACCAGGCTGTTGGAATAGAGCGAAAGCCACGTCATTGAGGATGCACTGAAACTGGTGTCTTGCACGCAGGTACTGAGGCAAGTGACTGGACCACAGCCTTTCGTCTCCGGCATACCTGAGCATGAATTCGCCGTACCATGCAGGGTCTGTCGATGGATCCGGCGGGGCGGATGCTGGCGGAGTAGACAATGACGGAGGCAGGAACATGTAGTAACTGTTGTAGCTGTTCCATATTCGTTCAGCTGGTGACTATAGCAAACAGGAAATGACCCATACATGGACATAAAAATGTTACCTCTGCATCGAGAAGAAGGCCCATGCCGTATTTTCCCGGACGCGCCGCATGGCAGGGTTCTGCGCCTCGTCTGTTCTATCGAAAAGGTGTAGCTCGTAGGCCATGGCCAAACCCCGTTCAGCGTAGGCCGAGCCTAATTTGTCGGCAGCCAGTGCCGCATACAACTCCGTGATGATGATGGATGCCTGCACTGTGGTGATACGTGGCTTGCCCTGCTTAAGTTCCCATAGTCTTCGCGTTTCGGCAAGGAATCGGTAAAGCAGGGAATCGGGCTTCCAGAATTCGGAACGGTTCGGAACAAGGGGGTCAACCATCTGTGTGTGACTTCCAGTTAGTGGAAGTCCTCGAAACTGGACCAGGGAAGATGTAGGTACGTAGGTAGGTGGACACTTACGGAACCATAGGCTAATACTGCGTTGACCAGAAGCCGTGAACAGAAGCGATGTCGCCCTGCCTGCATGTCGGCAAGCAGATAATCTTTGTTGAATGGTACCGACTGTTGAAACTCGCACATGAAGTAGCTGCGAATGAGCCGCCGCATTAGAACGTCATCGGAACTAACCGCAGTCCACTTTGACGGTTCCACGGCCTCCAAGATGGGTTCGATGATGGTAGCCGTGTGATAAGGCTTCATGTACGGGCTCTTGTCCTGGGCCTGGCCGCCTTGGCTGCTGCTCTGCGCAGATGTTTCTGACCCGTATTGTCCCGATTGCCCAATGGTCGGACGAGAGGCGTCCGGGAACACGAATTCGTAGATTTGTGACTCGAAATATGGGTTATCGTGGGTTTCGACGAGGAACGACGGCATTTCCGACCCGTACGGGGTTTGGTAACGCAGTCTCGTCTCGGGCACGAGGGATAGCTGCAGGAGAAGGTCTCCATCGCGGACGGTTCGGAGGACGGACTCGGGATTATCGCTGGTTCGAATGCGGTCGAGGATGCTGCTGGCCTCGTGGCGCGGCCGGCTCTGAAGAAAGCCGTAAATCTCCTCGTAAATGTTCTTTTCCGTCTCGAGCCTGCTTATCCGCGAGAGCGCCTGCTGGCGTGACTCGATGGCAACCTCATCGTAAACGCATTCGGTCGACTTGAGGATGCAAGTGCGACACTTGGGACGCGCTGCATTGCACTGGGGAGGGGGGTTCGGTGTGTTGGTTACATACGGGTCAAAGAGAAATTTTTTTTCCTTTGCAAGGCATTGTGATGTGATGAGCCGTGATTACCTACCTTGGACTTTCTTTTGCGACATGCAAGGCACGGACTGCCAGCTTGGCCTCTTGATCTCCGGCTGTCTGGCGGCAATACAGGGCGATTAGGGGGCTCCGGGGGAAGGGACCGTGTTGGAACAGGAAGGAGCGGCCGAAGTGGCTCCCGTTGAGCACTGTCTTCATCCATTCTTCTTCTGGGGACTCGTGGTTTGATAGATTGTGCTACCTATGTTAAACCAGCATTTCCCTTTTGGATTTGCAACCCGTAACAAAAAACAGTGAGTGCAAGGCTTTTCTTTTTCTTTTTCTTTTTCTTTTTTTTCGTAAAACTGCTGGAGAACTGTGTGCTCAGGATACAATTTCCAGAGTGATGTCACTCGGTTAGGAAAAGGGGAACTCTTGTTTTATAAGTGGGCATCCAGCACCTTTCAGCCTGCGCAGCGCTAAGTTGCAAAGGGGGAAAATAATAATAATAGCGGGGTTGGTTTCCTTTGCAGTGTGACACAACGATCATGAACAAACAATTATCTCAACTGCTTCGGGATAGCACCGCTAATCCCCAACGTCTGTTTCTTCATCCGCACATGATGCATAGTTAAAAATGCTCACTGGCCCAAAATCTATTCGTACAACTTGTTATCTTCCCCATAAATATCATACGATTTGATGATTCGTGTCTGGTCAATACTTCATGTGCTTGGTCATATCTGTCTGCAGGTCACCAACCGGGACATGCAGTGGGCCACATGTGGACAACTCTCGCCAATAAAGTCTGAAAGCTTGACTCGGCACATTGTCTTTAATCACCTCATATCATTTCTCACCCAACAGCCGTGCAGCCTCGAGCTCCGAAAGATACACGGCCTCTTGTATCGCGGTGATCAAGGTAGACAGAGCCGCCTTGCACCCCAGCGACCTGGCTCCATGACATGGCATACGGCGTCTCTCGCCTCGGGTCGACGGCACACAGGTTCTAAAAACCTCCTTTTGCTGTATCCCAGAGCATTTGCATATGTTTCAGAACCCGCGTAGTCGCCGAAGTAAACCGACAGGGGGTAGGAATGGAGGCTGTCCTGGAAGGCCTCGATGTTCGACATCAGAACAACGACTGAAGAGTCAACGAACCATCGCAAGCTAACAATGGATTCAAAATGCTGAATTGCCACCATCATCTCATTGACCGTCTCATCCTCGAGTAATGTGCGATGATAGCAGTCAAGATCGACAATGAAGCAGAGGGTACTGGCCCCCTCAAACTGGTGAATCCACTTTTTGCTGCCCTCACCAGGGGAGGTCGACGTCGAAGAGCGTAATTGGCGTGCCTCTGGCCTTATTGGGCCCCCATACCTCGGGCATATGGAGACGTCCCACCCGCTTGCTGGTGTGGATTGTACAACGTAACACGTCTGTGAGTGTGGGGCGATAGCCCGGCTGACAGATGCGCATTACATCGCGGGCAAAACTATGTCACGATATAGGAAGCTTAGCAAACATAACACCTCTGGTACGGGCATACACAGATGACAGCATAGGTACTTACTATTCCTCAAGTTCTTCCTGGTTTGGCTTAGCAGCAACGGTTGCGAGGAATGCATTCCCAAATTCAGCTCTTGGGTATGAGAGCGGATCTCCCATGCTGACCACGTAGCGGTCCAAAAGGTCCAGAGAAGGCTCAAGAACGGGGTTATACGATACAACGTCTGCGCGACGAACACTGAATGTGACCGACTTTGCAGGCCTGTGAAACCACTAAAGATGGAGTCGACGTCACGGAGAACGGCAGGGGAAGCCGCATCATCCTGAACCTTGGTGAGAATTTTCCGGGACTGCTGTTTTTCAAGCAAAACGGGTTGTTCCGTGAGCGCGTTGCTAACGTTACCAACACAGTTGATGTTCAGGAATTTGCAAAACCCACAGCAAGGACCCAGAACCTGGGGAGGGTTCAATAGCTCACTAGTTACACGCTGTCAAAAGCAGCGTCAGCGCGGTTGTCTGGGCTTCAATCATCTTTTGCACGTCTTGCAAGCCCTTGGCGTTGAAAACCAGCTTCAACTTGTTCATGGTATCTAGCGTATTTTCGGGATTGACAAACTAAGAGAATTTCTGCATCGAGCTTGGCAAGAAGCAAACTGCAGCATTGGACGCAGCGATCAAGGTCGATAACTAGCTGGTGGTGGGGTGGATCCGAGATGGAGTCATTAATGGATGCCGCCCATTGTTGGATTTTGGCGAGAGCGCTGCGCATGGTTATCAGTTGCGTCTCGAAAGTCAAGACGGCCAAATTTGCGTCTTGCCATTAGCTGCGAAACGATGACAGGGTGTTGGCTGTCTTTCCCAGGACTGCAACAAGGCCGACAATGGCTGACACGGTGCCCACAACTTCGGCCATGATGAACGGTGATCGGTGATGTTGAATGGACTGAAGGAGTGGAGGAGAGAGGGCTGGACGATAAGAGAGCTTGGATGCCCGGCAGCGTCCACCCATCCCTTTTGCTGCGGTTGGGGCTGTGTTCTCCCAGTCGCAGAGCTTTGCAACACCGATGCCAAGACTAAACAAGAGTTGGGGCCCAGTGAGTTGCCTCCAAACAAGGTGACTTCATTTTGATGCTGCTAAGGCTGGCAACGATAGAAAAGTGCGCGGGAGCCCCTTTCCACTTTGTATTCCCTATTCAAGCGTTTGCATCACTCTGGGCCTCTCTAACGTCTTGGATTTGCATCCCAAGACCGCATGCAGCCTGCCTGTTTTACAACTCATTTTTGCGTGCCTCGCCGCAGTGACCGACAAACTCAAGTATGTTAACTGTCACAAGAGTTCGAAGAGCACCTCCGCGTCCCCGGGTCTGTGCTTAGTCGAAACATGCCGCAGCTGTGAGAGATTCGGCTGTGTTCGCATAGAGAATCGGTGTTGTGAAAGCAACAGGACTTTTCGACACACGGCTGACTTCTGGAGCGTCAACCTTGGACGCCATCGAATCTGGGCGCGCCCTTGGGTGGGCCGCATTCCAAAAATGGTTCCTGCGCAAGTAGGTAATTAGCACGCCAACCGGAGAACTGTTTCGAGGACCTCGGCAACACAACTTATCCGTGTAGCGAACGACACACCTTCCTTCCCCTTGCTTGGCCGTGATTGGGCTGCGCTACACATGTATAAGGATAATGGGAAGTCATAAAGCACGTGAATTGTAAGTCGCAGGGTGCCACACCGTCTATTTTCGTAGCCCGTACTTTTCTCTTCCCCGAAGTTGTTGAAAACCCAGCCTTGTAGCCTCCCAAAGACGCGCAACAACCGTCCTTTGTCCCAGTGTATAGATTGAGTACCGATATATCTCTTCTCCTGATCTTTCTCTTTTCGTCTCTCGCCAGTCAGACACCTGATGTCATCGGGATTGCCTGATTTGATGCACAGGGCACCTCGCGCATCTTGGGTGACTGCATGAACGGCTGGGGCAGAATTCGACGAGTAATGACATCTCGGGACCGGCCCTACTACAGTAACACTGCGCATACAATTGTGTCAGCAATGTGTTGGGTGTTGGGAGTGAGAGGAAGCGTTACACATGTCCAGACCCAGACAAGAGCTGATCTCTTCCTCCTAGAATCCCTATCCTTCTTCGAGCTGGACTACGCACTCTAGTTAGAGACCTTCAGCCATAATTTGGACCATTTCGTGATCCACCCACCATGTTGAGGAGGAAGCTATTCTTGGATTAGCGCTGCCGCATTTCGCGGAGAATTTATTGTGATCGCGAGAGTCGCAAGGCAGCCGACAACTTGTGGGTCTCGCTCTCCTCAATTCGACTTTGTAATTGGCCAATTGGCCACAGCCCGCTCGATTTTACTACCTGATAAATCGCTTCTTCTCGCTAGGGCAGAGCCCAGTCGCGCCGAATCGGGAATTGGGAATTGGGTCAAGGCCGTCCCCCAGAATCGTGTGACGCAACAGCGGCTCGGTACGGAGCTCACGGGACGGGAGAATAGATTGCGCGAGTAAAGGGGTGTTTATCTTGAACTTGAAGCGCCCCCGCGCGGCAGTACTCGTCCCATCGTTCCTCGCGTGGGGATTCGGAGAGCGTGGGACAGGCGGAATTTGTGAGACGTGGGTTTGTGATCTGGCATGATCGGTGGCGGAGAAACTTCGTCCGACTGCCATTGGACATTGAGCCACTGGGTGCTTACCTAACTTCTTCGACCCTTGCAGGGTCGATGGATTTGTTGAACTACATCGCAGTCGACGAGGTCAGAGATTCGCGCCCAATTTGGTTCACCGATATCGGTCAAAGGGATTTCGAGCAGATGGTGTGTTGGCTTGCATTTGGTGGGTGTCCAGTCTTTTGACAGAGGGCAAATCGCAGATTTTGTTGTCGGTGAATCGCTGCGAATAGGAATGGGCCGTCCTTTCGGTGGTGGGGCTCGACGGCTTGAGGCGGCAGAATAGACGGTGGGAGGAAAAGCCTTCTCGATTGCACCACCGTGCAAACCTCGCCTCGACGGCCTTGTCCACTTGGTCGTATTAATATCAGGTTGGGTTATCCCATTCTCGCTCAGATCCGTGCCCAAACTTCCTGCTCCTTTTTCGTTCTCGGGGATCGAGGCGGTGAGTTGGCAGGAGTCTGCTGTGAGACGTCCTTGCCAGAGATTTTCGACATTCAGAGTTCGCACCGTCGGCCCCACTTGAAGGGAAAAAGCCCGACCATTCGACACCAATAAGTTTCCAGCTTGTTTGGGCCAATAACTTCGTCATGTCACCCGAAAAAATGCTGCTGCGAGCAACTGCAGGGTGCAGCAACCCGGCAGTCCCAGCCTGACACTGTCCTGGGATATGGACCCCGCGATGATTCAGATTTGGGCAAATCGGACAAGGTCAGCGAGGGTTAGGCTTCCCCTCCATCTCTCGGCTGCCACATGGCGACTTCTGTTTCGTGGGTTCGGGCAGAAACTGATGCTGAACTTGTTAGTCACGCTCGGAAGCAGGGCGAGGAGCATATGGCTCGCTTGAAATCCTGCAGCAACCTGGAAGGGAATGACCCCAATGCGTCGCCTGCGTCGCAGCTTGCATCGCATTTGTTCGCCCGCTGTCGAGCCACCCCGAGTTTGGGCCACCCATCTTTTTGCCGACGGGATGTCCAAAGAAATGGAATTTCAACCGGAATCTCCTTCTAGCCTCACAACTCTCCAATTGCACAAAAGTGCAAGAGCTAGTCGAGGCTATGTCTGCGAGTAAGCAACTCATGGGACTGGACTGCATGTGTACGTTTCATCGACGGGTGCACATCGCCTCGTCACCGGCCTCTCAGATGTGTGCACACGCCAGAAGGCAACTGCCAACTGATGCAGCTGCGCCTTCGGATTACTTGATGCGGTTCGAGCGACATTTCTACATATTGATGCTCGGCTTGACACTCGAGGCGGGGGACTACGGTTCAAGGTTCTGGGAGCAGGACTCACCTTTTCGATCCCGTTCAACATCGTCTGCTAACCCATGATCTTCCTCGGAATACCGGAAGCCAGATTCTCGGTACCACATTTATATCTATATTCAGGCAACGGTGGCGATGAATTCGACCGAACTGCGCAAACGGAAGCCCCGGACACGCAGTGCGCTCCCCTCGGTCGTTATCGTTCGGCCGCGACTCCTCAAGTCCCATACCTGGCCGACAGATTGTAGCGCATGGCCTGCATACTTCAATCACCCTCGCGAGTTTGACTTGACCATCGAAGACGAATCATGGCAAGACTTCGTTCACGGCCATTGTCTAGACAGCAGTAGTGACGAGGATTCAGACGACTCCGCGAGTGACGAGGAAGGTGAAAGGATAGACGAAAGCGGAAACACAGCCACCGTGTCAAACTTGCAAGCCCACCCCTCAGGAAGCGTTCAGGACCCGCTGCGAACGTTTATGACCGAGCTGGGAGGCGAGGACCGAATTCCTCTAAGGACACAAGAGGTGCTCTCGTTCTGCCAACACGTCAAAGGGCAGTTAGGTGCTGAAGATGACCTGGACTCGAAACGTGTTGCGCTGGTTGATGACCAATCAACAGCCAAGGCGCAAGAGAATCTACCCCTACAAGGCGAAATGAGTTGTGATCTCCTGACTAGGAGCGAGCTGCACAAAAGACTGAGCAAGCCGGTGAGAATTAACTCTGGTTTCAAATAGCTGCCAGCCTCAACCCCCCATACTAACTGCTCGGACAGCGATTCCCTCTTGAAGGCCGAGAGGATAACTTCGGGATTCCCAGGGACTATTGCGGCTCTCCTACCGCTCATAGGCGTCTTATGTACGTTAGCCCGTGATCCCGAGGAAAATCACAGAACTAAACAAAGGCTCCGACAGATGTTACCCTGGTTTGGATGCAGAAGGAATCCGCGATCTTGCGAACACGGCACCAAGGGGTCAGCGGCCGGCTCTTGCTGCGTTTTTCTATCGCCACATCAAACCGGAGTCCATGATTTCTGTCGAGATTGAGGTAATCAACGCCGCAATAGCAGCAACGCGTGCTAACTCTAGCGGTAGTCGGGGTTCCCAACCTACGCCCTCAACTTCCACGCACCATACTACGCTCTGCGAGAGCATGAAGAAGTCCGCCAAGACCCAAGGCGCTGGCCAAGCGGGGAAACCCTAAGGGTAACGCGCACTCCGAGCTGTTTAAATACAGTTTCAACTCGACGGTGGTGTCTCTACGAGCTCCAGATCTCAATACTCGTTTATGGGATCAGCAACTGTGTATGGACGGCTTACGGGAGCTATGATGATTACCACGACGACCGTTCGAGCATTGAGAGCCAATACGACAAATGGAGCTGCAGCGAGCCCCAAGTTTTACAAGACCCTTTGACCAAGGGTGCTCTCCCAAAGTCGAGCAAAACGGGCGCTCTCATCTGGGATGGACGGACGTACTTTTTGCATGCTGTGGAGCAACAATATGTATGCATCATGAATGAGTGGGAAGCTATCATCAGTAAGCTGGAAGGCGAGGCAAAGAAACAGTAAGTTCAGTGTCACAACCCTGCGCATCCCCGAGTAGCACTGTAACTGTGCCTAGGTCTCCTCCTCCTCCCGGGTCGTCCACGGGGCTGAGAACATCCCCATCCATCCAGGCTTTTGAATCGTGGAGTGAAGACATGATACGCACCCTCACAACCCTCATAAGCTGTCTCTCTGGAATGATGAGAGCCAGGCACAGCTTTGAAACTCACAACATTCGCTACTTTGGCCCTGATCGCCCCGGCGCCAAGAGGTGTGATCACGCCGAGTCCAATTTGAAGCTACGGACCGACTTTCTTGATCATATCCAGCGTATATTCTCTGTTTTTGAAATCTACCTGGCGAGACTCAACGATTTGAAGAAACAGATGATAATAGACAACCGACACGCAGTAAGTGATGTTTATTCTTCGGTTTCTTTAAAGTGTGCTGACCCTGACGACGCAGGTGGTCACTCTCCGCAGGTCCGAGAGTCACCAGGCAACTGTCCAAGTTAACAAGATGGCAGAGGTCGTCATAGTAAGTATTTTGTGGGACTCTCTGGAACGGCGGACTTATGCACTGCTTCTCATACAGATCTTTTTGCCCTTCTCCATAGCTGCCGGCATATTCAACATGCAGCCCAATATTCTCCCCTTCAACCCGAACTTGGGTTCGTTCGTGGGGTGTGTCATTGTTGTGGGCCTAGCAGTTGCGGTCGCATATGCTCTCATGGTTAAACAGAAAGAATGGGTTGAACCAGGTATCCACATCATCTGGGCCAGGCTCCAGGCGGCCATCGACCCGGGTGCTACTTCGGAAAAGCCCCAGGCCACTACTGGGCCAGATTCTCGCTCGACAGCGCCTGCACAACCCACGGAACAGCTGTTGCCCGAAGGCACAACAGTACCAATTATACGTGTTGGGGGAACGGCAGGCCCAAAACCGCGCGAAATCGCACCCGCTTCGCATCGCGTCATGTCGAGCATGGAGGCAAGCGCGCCCCGGACGGGCAAGTCGCCTGGCTTTTGGAGACGCTTCCGAACGAGCAACTCCGAGTTTGACTCCCACGTTTGAGCAGCATCCTCCTTCATCGCGTGGGAATTGAAATGGCGAGGCAGGTTGGGAGCAGCTGCATGGAGAATGGAGCCCGGTAATAGCGAGACTGAGCGAGGGGCAGTCTCAATGTGTTCCCGTGGTTGCAGTTGTGCAACTCAACGGAGGGGAGCAGTGGAACTCGCGGGTGGGGCGGCATAGAGATT
>Ga0247763_1001967_pt1 | contig 10992 bp, 9 predicted proteins | sample UWRJL141409B4_FD_179926 | JGI IMG/M metagenome (GOLD analysis project Ga0247763, IMG submission 179926) | Plant litter microbial communities from Arlington Agricultural Research Station in Wisconsin, United States - UWRJ-L141-409B-4 | ecosystem: Environmental > Terrestrial > Plant litter >...
CCCCCCCCTTCCCTTTTTTTTTTTCCCCCGTTGATTAACATATCGCAACATTTGCTAGATTCTCACCAATACTACCTACCTACCAAACTCTCACACCTACCAAACCACAACATTCAACCACTGAAACACTCCACACCCAACACTCACCAGACAAAGAAAAGAAAAAATGGCCATCACCACCGCCGTAACCGACCTCTTCGCATCCATCTACGAGCTCGCCGCTTCCGTCGTCGGCGCCGTGTACACGGTAGTGCATTCGTTCGTTATGGGGATTGCGCACCTGTTTGCCGGGTTTATTGGGTTTTTCGCCGACATTTTCAAGGGCGTCTTTGATTTGGTGGGAGGGGTTGGCAAGTTTGTCACTGGTATGCTCCATTCCCTTTCCCTTCCTTCCTTCCCTTCTTCGTTTTTCGTTTTTGTTCTATTTCTATTCTGTGGTGGACTTGCCGCTGGTTTCTTCCAGACGGACGACGACATGCGGTCAATTTCACTCCACATCTCCAAACCACCAGACCTCCAGCTCCATCACATTCCCCCCTAAGATACGATATACCCAACACACTTCTCAAAAGAAAAAGAAAAATAAAGAAACAAGTTAACAAAGATACAAAACACAGGCAACTTTATCATCCTCGCCATCATTGCTGCCGGCGCATTCGCTTACCTCCGCTTCACTGAACAAGGCCGTCTACAAGCCAACGGAGCCGCGAACAAGAAGCCTATCATGGCGGGATCGGGGAAGAAGTCCAACTAGATCCCAGTACTCAGCTGGCAGCACGGAAAAGACGAAACCAGAATGAAAAAATCAAAATGGCAAAAACAACAAGAGCGGGAAATCGATCTTGGCAAGGAGGCGAATACTCATACGGCGGATGAAGGAAGGGATGGATGTACGAATAACGCGAGGATGAGATACCCTGGTGTGTGTCTAGGAAATGGACTTTCCTTTCCCCGGAGTCAATGCTTGTATCATTAGTGTAGTACCAGTCAGATTCGTTATCTCAGTTGTGTAATCCACATGGTATAAATTCACTAACTACCCCAGCTGCGGAACCCATAAGGGAAAAGTAAATTCACACAAAGCCAAAGTCAAATGCTTATTTCCACGTACATAAAACCCCATACAGAAAATTGCAATATTCATGTTCACAACTACATGCCGTACATTGATCCAAACCCGTCCGACCCACCCAACTATATAACAACTGAGTAGAACATATACGAAACCCAATTGAGTAGAGCCCTTCGTGTACAAATTGGGCCGAGAAGAGAAGAATACACTCAACACCACAAATCATGTCTCGACACACCGTCTAATGCATCGCATGAAACCTCGCACGCGCTGGATGCTCTCAACAACAGCAACACCTTCCAATGGAGCCCGCCATCTATCCATGTCATCCATCATGCATCGTCATTCCATCGTTGACCACCCTCCTCAGTCCATCGGTGGCTCCTTGGCGCTCTCGTATTCGTCGTCTCCCTTGCCCTTCTGCACAATGACAGGGTACGGAGCCTTGCCCTCGTCGTCCTTCTCGGTATCCGAGTCTGTCTTCTCGCCGTCCTTCTTCTTCTCCCTCTTGGCTTTCTTCTTTTTCTCGATCTCACTGTCACCTTCGTATGCGCCTTCATCTTCATCCTCCTTCTTGCGACTTCGGGCTCCTCCGGCATTTGCCTGCGCGTTGTCAATGTCGACACCCCCCTTTTCGCCCATGCCGCCCTCTTCAAGCTCGCCCCCTTCCATGACGATGCGGAGCTCCAAATCCTCATCCTTGGAGTAGACGCGGAGTCCGACAACGCAGATAGCATTCCACGGGTCAGGCCCCTTCTCGTCATCGCTTTCGTCACGGTACTTGCTCACCACCGCAGTACCAGGAGGCGGCGGGGGGTTCAGCCGCGGCTTTCGTGTCATGTCGTCACTGCTGTAAAGTGCCTCCCAGTCCTCGATCGGCGATGCACTAGATTCACCGTCCGACGTGACATACATGTTCGGTGCTTTCTTAGCAGGCGCACCCTTGGGTGCTACTGGTGGGGGAGCACTCGTCTTGGGAGGAGGTGGTGGGGGTGTGGCTGCCTTGTCCTTGTTCTGACCCTCGGACTTGGTCGTCGATGCTGGCTTCTCCTCAGTCTTCGGCTTGTCATCCTTGGGCTTGTCATCAGCCTTCGATTTGTCGTCGGCCTTGTCCTTGTCATCGGCCTTGTTCTTGTCATCAGCCTTGTTCTTGTCATCGGCCTTGTTCTTGTCATCGGTCGGCTTGCCCTTGTCGGCTGCCTCATCAGAGGCTTTGTCTTTGTCGTTTGACTTGGCATCTGGCTTGTCCTTATCCTCGTTCTTTGGCTTGTCCTCGGGCGCTTCTTCAGGTTGCTTGCCAGAGTCGCGCTCCTTGTCATCTGCGCCGTCCTTGTCCTTGTTGTCATCGGGCGTGTCAGACTTTCCTGTTGGCTCCTCAGACTTGCTGGCAGACTTGTCTTCAGGTTTGCCCTCTTCGTCAGCAGGCTCCCCAGACTTGTCGCCAGGCTTGTCCTCGGACTTGTCCGCTTCGTCGACAGGCCTGTCGCCCGTGTCGCTTGTCTTGGCGTCCGAGTCTTTGGCTGCTGCATCATCTTTCTTTTCCTCTGGCGGCGTTGCATCCTCTTTCTTGTCATTCAGGTCAACTTTGTCTTCCGACTTGACGGAAGCCTGGTCCTCCGTCTTCTCAATTGACGGCGAGACAGAAGGCGACTCGGCAGGTGTCTCGTCAGGAGTGGGGATTGGAGTACCCTCGGGAGTCTCTTCATCCTCTGCGTCTCTGTCGCCCTGAGCTTCGTCATCCTTCGATGCGCTATCAGCGTTTGTGTTGTCTTCGGTTTTGGCAGCTTCATCATTGTTTTCAGCCTTGGAGTCCGATGGCTCATCTGACTTCGCGTCATCTTTCTCATCCTTGGGCTGGTCATCTTTGGGCTTCTCTTCTTTTGGCTGGTCATCCTTGGGTTGTTCGTCTTTGGATTGCTCGTCTTTGGACTTGTCTTCGCTCTTCTCTGGAGTTGACTCGGCAGCAGCAGCATCAGTCTTCTCGTCGACGGCTTTGGGCGATTCTTCGGCCGACTTATCATCGGCCTTGTTCTCGCTCTTGGTCTCTTTCTCTTCCTTGACCTCCCCCTTGTCATTCTTGGGTGGCGCTTCCTCAGTCTGAATCCCTATGTCCTGGGGTTTCAGTCCTTCCTGGATGCGTTTCTTCTCTTCGCGTATAGCTTGCTTGAGCAGCAGCTTCTGATTGTTCTTCCGGCCTTGCCTCTTGGTGACTTCACGATTGAGGTGACGCTTTTCCCAGAGTCGGTGACGCTCCTTGAGGCGGGCGCTGCTAGCCTTCTTCTGGTCCGACTTCTTGCGAAGCTTCTTCACCGCCTCGAGGTGGGCAGCAGCCTTGCTGTGAGCGAGGTCGTAGGCGTAGCCCACCTGAGCAAGCTTCTCATTTTCGGCTCGCTCCTTGCACTCACGCTTGACGACCTCCTCAATGCTGGGAACCTTGGTGTCGCGTTCACCGATCACGCTGATGAAGACACTATAGTTGCCAGGCAACATGGAGGGAAGCTCAACAGACACGGAGCGGTCCATCAGGTAGTTGCCATGACTGCGGACAATGTAATCTTCGGGATCAGGCCGGCCTTTGTCATGAAGGCGGAACTGGAGGCGGAACGAGTACTGGCCAGTCAGTCCCTTGAAATATCGGTTGTCGAGCTGGCTGAGAACCAAGACCAAGGGAGACTCGCGGGTCAGTTTGATGTGGAACTTCTCGTTGTACTGTGGTTTCCAGGGCACTTCGACGCCAATCCACCGTTGACAACACCGCCAATCCGGGTCGCGGAAGAGCCGTGTGCGGTCAAAGTGCTGATATTTGCGCAAAAGATCTTCGTACGAAATCCAAAAGACGCTGTCGCTTCCGAACTGGTGGCCCAGCTCCTGTTGAGCTTCGGTGGTCCATTCTTTGGAGCCATCGGACCATGCACCCTCCCAAATTCCCTTTTTGGTTTTACCCCAGGGATTTCTACAAACGCTCGAGTAAGCACAGTTCCAAGACATGTAAAATTGGCGATACGTACCTGAGCTTCAGAAGGCGAGTGCCATTCTTGAGTGTCCGTGCCTCCATCACAACGTAGGCGTGGCCCTCGGAGATGCCATCCCGGTCGCCGTAACCACCGTCGAGCAAGCCCGTGCTGCAACCAAAGAGGAACTCTTCATTGACGCGGCTAAGCTCGTTTTCCCAGAAGCCATCCAGGTCCAGGATGTCCGAAGCTAGAAGCTCCGTGGTGACACCACCAGAGAGGTCTTCGAGGCCTTCGCCGATCCAGCCGCCGGAAAGGGATGCGTAGTCACCGTGGGCTTTGGCGTACGCCTTTTCAATCAGGGGAACCCAGGTCTCGTTCTGGTCCTTGCATTGAGCGAAGAAAAGGGCTTTGGAGCCTGTCTGATACGTTTGGCGATAGACTCGCTCTACATCCTCACGATCGATCTGCTGCAGCAAATCGCGCTGCATACTTGGAGAATCCCAACACGGTGACTTGAGGTAGAGCTTGTCGTCAATGATGGAATAGATCCATTCGCCATCTTGCAAGCTGTCAGCACAAGGCCACTAAAGGGCCAGGAACACACTCACCTCGGTAAAAGACAAATCCGTAAATGCCAATCCTGGTGTCGTACTCGACGCAGATGCGCTGGATGCCGTCTTTGACGTTGGCGAGACCCGAGAAGCTTGCCATAAGCCAGCAATCGCCGAGACTACCTTGTTTGACGTCAGATCCACTTATATTGCCCAAAAACGTTGGCTTCTCGAATATTTCATGGACCCGCTTGACGGCTTTTGGGACGACCGAGCTGGGATTCAGCATGGTTGACATGCTGAGGTCGAACTTTGTGCGGCCGAGGGTGTTGAGACAATGTCCCTTCTCCATTTTCAGATCCCAGTCCTACAGAATTAGCGACCATCATGGACTTAGTGGTCCCAGGCGTGATGCGGCCCAGGATGCAGCCACCAGGCCCAAAAAAAATGGACCTGGCGAGCCACAGAGACGGCACGGCACTTACAAGGTCCCAGCCGGGATCTCGGTAACGCATGTTCACCCTCCGACATTCTTGTATGATCTTCTTGACTTTGCGCCGACATTCTTCAGCGGCTCGCTCGTAGCCGGCGCACAGGAGCTCGTTGGATCGGTCGGAGATGGTGGGGGGCAGGACGGGATCGAATGGCAGGACGGCTACCGCCTTGTTGAACCTCTTGTTGCTGAAGCGCTTCCAGACACGATTGATGGTTTGTTGGGGGGGCAGCTTGCGCTTCTTTTTCTTCTTGTTCGCATCGGTTGTCGTTGTGGTCGCCGGCACGGTCCCCTTGTGCTTACGGTAGCTGTACTCGTCGTCCGTGTCGGACGAGGACGAGTAGCCGTGCATTACGGGCAGCAGCGTCTGAGTTCACGGGTCGTCTGGGAAATGGGAAATCGTGCGGTGGTGGGTTTGAGCGGTGAGGTCGGAAGGGTTTGTGTCAAGGGTAGAGTCTCGTGGGGGAGTGAGTAAAAGGGGATATCTAAGCCGATGTCGCTGTTAGCCAATGATTCCTGAAACTGCCCGTCTGCCCAAAGCCAAGAGGTTAAAGGGGCGGGAGCGTGGCTCTAGAACGGCAGTCCGGCCCCGAGGAGTGGGCGGGAGGGCCGATCGGTGGCGGAACAAAGAGTTCTAGATGTGCAATCGACCACCGCTGGGTCCCTCCGCCGAGATAAGGACCCCTGCTTGCAAGCCAGCGCACGGCGCAGAAAGTCGGAGGATGGAGAGTCTGGACACAACTCACATTACAGGGCCGAAAAATAGCGACCAATTAGCCTAGGGGTCTCCGGGGGAGGAGGGGGAGGAGTCGACAAGACCATTGGCGAGGTGGTCGACACTATATACTGCGAAGGCGGCATGGTGAAGGAAGGCAGGGTGACCCGCAGACAGACACACACAGACAGGCAGCCAGCAGGCGGTCGGGGCAGCAGCCTCACGAGCAGCTGAGGGAACCTGTGTTGAGGGTCCAAATGCGCGTGATCCTTGTTGCAGCAGGCAGAGGCCCAGACTGAGAAAAGAGCGCGACAGGCATGCCAGACATGGCCACGCTGCTCACCGACTCGGAGGGGAGCGGCATCGAGAGCGGGCTGCGGACCACTAAGCACGGGAGGTTGCCTCCATTTTCGTGATTAGGCGACGCGAGCGGTGGGGCCAGCGCGCCACTGCCCGCCGTATCGGATGGTGGGTTTGGGGTGATTATCGGTATGCAGCAGCATGACAAACCAGTATCCGCCGCGCGCGTTGGATTCGAACGGGATTCGAGTTGTCGTCCTGGTTTGGATCGGTGCTCAGAGCTTGGTGATGGCTCGCCTGGCAGAAACAGGAAGCGGGGGGGACCACACGGGCGCGCTAGCGGGGGGCAGGGGACTCCTGGCATGCAGCTTCTGCAGCAAACTCCCCATCTGTCACACCGTGTTTCCTTGTGTGCACCTCGAAGACGTCTCAACACTTTCACGGTGCTGCCATCACGGTCGGCCACCGGTCTATCCTCCGGTTCTTTTTTTCATCGGATCCTGTCCGCATTCGCTGGTTCGCTTACCTCTGACGATCTCGTCCTGTCCTGAGCATCGTCCGGATCGTCGTGCGTCCCCGATCACAGACAACCGAACCACCCGGCACAGGCTGTGCCGTTGTTGCTGTCCATGTGTCGGCACCTGGATGGCCGGGTGTCAAGGCCCGATGCATGGGAAATATTCCGGTCCTTGAAAATATTTTCGACACATTCCGAGATTGTGGATTTGCATTTTGACGCACAAAAGACGGGACGGCGACTTTCCTAACATGCATAGTTGTCTCTCTGCACGTTCCAACAGACGTCCCATCAAAAACAGGGCATGGAGATGGTAACGTGGCCGGCGACCGGCAGTCGGTAGACGTTCAGTTTTTTGTTCCACACCGCACCGTCGATGCAACCCTAACGGCGGTCCACTCTGGTTAGACGGGGCAGGTTGTTGCTAATCCGCGGGGAACCGGCCGCCCACGACGGGCTATTCATGGCGATGCATTATTAATAACTACCTAACAAGAATAGCCAGCTGCAGGTGTCCAGAGGTATCACCCGGCCAGTTTTCGATGGTTTTTTTTCCTTTTCTTCAACGCCCGGTACGGGCAGGTATGGCAGAGGGGAGCACACCATCCTCGCCCTCTCTCACTGTCTCCCCGGATGACCCAAGCTCTGCAGTCCCATTGGCCCGGGCCCTCCACCCACGGCAGGAAAGAAACCCCTCCATGATGGATGGAAGCGGCTCAACATAAAAATGTCATGGAATGCTCTTATCAGCCGGTTGAGCTATCAACTCCCACGACACCCCCCAATGCTACCCACCTTTACGGGAAGGGCCCCAGATCGACACTGGTCGGCCGATCAGGGTCTTTAGGGGTTCTGCAAGTTGGGTGCCAAATTGCGGGCAAAGCGGGAGAGGGTAGACAGCCTCGCCCGAAGCGCGTTGTCTGGAGACTGGATGGGGCCAACACCACACGACATGATGCGCCGCAACCACACTGCCAATGCAGTTTTATCCGCTTTGGGCCGCTTTGGGCCGCTTCGGTCGTACCTCGATGTTGGGTAGAAGCGCCAGAATAACGATCACAGATAATGGCCGCCACTTGGTGGCACCATTGCAATGGGCGAAGTTACGAAGTGGGTGCCACAGCACAGTTGGTCTAACGAGAGCTGTCGCAGCGGGAACCCCACTTTTGCCCACCAACCCACCTCTTAGCGGCATGTGCGGATTCCCAAGCGTCTGACGTGGAAGTGCGGCTCACGACTGCCCGGGACGTGGCAAGCTGGAAAAACAAGACGAGTTCCAAAATATTAGCCAAGGCAAATCGTCCGCCATCTTGGGATTTCTGCACTTTTTCTTTCGGCTTCCGGGTCCCGGTTTGAGTCAGCTTTGGTGATAGCCGGCAGTGCCGGACATGGCATTGCGAGTCACCCGCCCGAAGCATTGGGCCAGGCTGCTTCCTATGTGCGGTGGTCAGCTCGCCACGGTGGGCCTACCCCGGACTGAGACTCGGAGCCCCACTACAAAGTGCCTCGGTGGGTTCTCGTTTCTTTACGAGGGTAAGAAACGACCAGCTGCCCAGGCAGGAAGTTGAGTCCGTTCTTTAATTGATTGGGCTCTCACTAATCTTTTTTTTTTTTTTGGACCAGGCAGCGACCCGATGCGTACATCGTGGATCGGGTATTATGGAAGTGCACATCGGAAATCGGGCGGCAAATCGTGACATAGCGACTGCACCAACCGTATCACCGGACTGTGTTTCTCGTGGCTGTCACACAAAGATTCGCTGAGTCCCAGATCTCAGGATTTCGGTAACACAAAGCGGTCGGCAATGTCTCAGTCTCGGGCTGTGTAGTGCAGTTTTCTGTGCTTGTCTCTGGAATGGTCTGATCTGTCTGTTTGTCCAACCCGAGTCCTATCCCGGCCTGGCCAATAAGCTTTGGGCAGTTTTTCAAAACTTGGGCAAGTCTTGCCTGCCAACTGGCATGACCCCCTCCTCTGCCCACTGCAGCACCCTCTTCCACACCTCGAGCCCGTCGTGCTGTACCTCCATCTGCCGTACCAGGTCGGCTACGGCCCGCTGATCCGTCATGTCTGTCCCGAACCAGCGGGCAGCATCACGGATGCGCACCTTGGCAGCCCGGGCATCCTTTTCCGGGTGGCCCTGAAAGGTGAGGATGGCGTTGTTATGGCTCAGGAAGGCTTGGTTCCCCGCCAGCAGCTCGTGAAACCCGTTGGGCGCCCGTCCTACGGCCCGCCGGTGGTGCTGCTGGAGACGCACCACTCCGGCCCCGTCGGCCATGCGCGGAAGGAACCGACGGCCGAGGGGGGTGAGTTTTGCTTCTGTCACGCCTAGCTGTGTTTTCTCTTATGTTAGTGTTTCCCTTTCTTTCTTATCTTTTTGTCCGTTTTCTTTTGAGTAACTCTTGCGTTCTTGTGTTCTTGGATCACAGGAAAGATAAACTTCCCGTCGTCTTCGGAGGAAAAAAGGGGACCACAAAGCGGGATGATCAAACAATTGAATTCCCGGAAATGTCCGAAGTCGTAACAAAGCCGTCTGGTGTAATGGAACATGTCTGGGAATATTGGGAGGGAAGGAGAACAGAGGGAAACTTACCTCGGGCATCCCCATATCTACAATCTCCCCGCCAAACAAGAGGGAAATCGTCTGGTGTCCCCAGCAGATGCCACACAACTTGGTAGACGGATAATTTGCGACCACGTCACGGATGAAGCGGTGCACACGCAGGATCCACCCGTGCGTCTTGCGAGGGTCGGCGTTACCGCCGCCAATGACGATGAGGTCGAATGATGAGGGGTCGGGTAAGTCGTTGAAGCGGTATTCATATTCGTATCCCCCGCGGTGGTGTTCTCTGTGTCCTCCCGTCTCTGAACCATGGACGTGTACTGGTGGTGGTGCGTGTCCATATCCATGTCCTCCATATCCTCCGTGTATCGTCCCCAATCCCAATCCCAATCCCAATCCCGGACCTGGTCCCGATACCGGCCCCACCACTGATCCGGTCGAAGTAAAAGTAGATGTCGAAGTAGTACTAGAGGTAGTTGAAACGGGTATATGTTCCGCCGGATAAAAAAAAGTAAGGATACTATCAGGTGCGACCGCCCCAATGGAACGCACGTAGGATTCCCGAATATCGGAGATGAAGGGGGAGCGGTAAGAGTTTAGCAAGATGGCAATTTTGAGAGATGTATTGAGCTTGGGACCAGAACCGGAACTGGGCGCCACCGACGTTAAGTTGGTAGAGCCGGAACCGGAGTTGGAGCTATTGACATGGACAGGGTCGCTCATGTTGAATGAGCTTTTTTCCGGCCAAAAAAAAAAAAAGATGCCGGGTTTGGTGCTGGTGTTGGTGTTGCTTGAAAGTAGCTGGGGGGCTGGACTGAACTGGACTTGATTGGCAAGCTTTGAAGCTTCCTTGGGACCGACAGGATTGGCCTTCCTCAATCAATTGGCCGGAGAAATTATCCGCAAAAGTAAAAGCAATGAGAGTGACGTTACAATGGATTGAAAAAGGAAAAGATCTCGAGAGGGAGAGAGGCAAAGACGCAGAGAGGCAGAGAGGCAGAGCTCTAGCAAGTAAGCAAAGGTCAGGGAAAGCTCCATTCGTATTGATGCAATGCAGGACAGGACAGGACATCAGCTGACCGAGATTCCACCTGCAGCAGTGTTTTGCAGCGCAGCAGGGTGAATGGAAAAGCGGGGCTGCCTTGGTATGGATAAAAAGCAGCGAAAATGTGGATACTGGTCAGTCAGGTTCAGGTCAGGTGATACCCCTTGTTGGCACTTGTTGGCACTTGGCTGTTACACACAAACTGGGGACTGGAGGAGCAAACAGGATTAGGCAGCCGCCATCGTCCAGAGGCAACCAAAACAAATAAACGTAACGACAAGAAAACACTAATGCAAAGCAAAGCTGCCTTTTGCTCATTCCTGCATTCTACACTACAGACTTCTCCACTTCTACTAACCAGTGCGTATCAGCCTCTTTCGCCTGGGGATGCCTTGCCTTGGTGGTATCTCTTGTCATAGGCTCCCTCCCCCCGTTTAGGTGAACCTGTATCTAGGGAATTCCAAAACTTTGAAGCCATTGGAAACTAAAAAGTGACTTTGCCAATCAATTGACTAGTCTTGTTTACATTGTGGCACTTGCATTGCACTTTAGATCCATGTCCGCAAAGGATCCTAGCATCAGTCAATTCACATAAAAACGGATATCCATAGAGTCACTGGGCTTGACCTGACTGACCTGACGGCTGCGCATTTTCTGTTCAAGGTGTTTAGCGAAACAAATCCATCCATCCTACGCAGACACAAGCCTGCAATTCTTGTCAGCTCCAGATAATATCCCTCCGAGTGTGTGGGATGCCTCAACTCTCTGCATGGGGGGGGGAAAA
>Ga0247763_1001968_pt1 | contig 10980 bp, 7 predicted proteins | sample UWRJL141409B4_FD_179926 | JGI IMG/M metagenome (GOLD analysis project Ga0247763, IMG submission 179926) | Plant litter microbial communities from Arlington Agricultural Research Station in Wisconsin, United States - UWRJ-L141-409B-4 | ecosystem: Environmental > Terrestrial > Plant litter >...
TCTTCTCCTTTATTGGAAGAGGATGGAGGGACGGGAAATGACTAGTCCGGGTGTACTATGCGTACTTAGCTACTCTACGCTACCTAGGGGAGATGACTAGACAGTATTCCATCCGGAATCAGATATGTTCCTTGTCCTCAGGTAGGCTAGTGGCGTAGACCCTGCAGGGAGTGTCTCGTGACTTAGGATCTTGCCAGATTCAAGTAGGATTGATTGTGTCACTCGTCGATCGGATTGATGGTGGCACTTTCGTGTTTTCCTCCCTTCGTTCTTTTCCTGTTTGTTGCCAGATGATGCGCAACCACGTTAATGACAACCGCTATTTGGCGCCTGCTATGCACAGGGGTGTGAAGAGGGAGGCGTGGGTGGTGAAACAGAAGGGAATACATGTAGCCTCTCAAGGATTGAATATACCGAGTCAGCAATGACGCTATGCAGATCAGGTTCGAGTTTAGGAAGCAGTGAGCCGGGAACCTCGGCTTAACAAGGTACCCGAACATAGTTCTACCGGACGCCACGCAGCTTCCGGCCCCGACTCTGCAGAGTCCTTTTGTCAAAATTGAGCCGCATGGCTCAGGGTTGGCTTGTGTCACGTATGTGGGTGTCGCAGCCTGGATGTCAAGTCTGGATTGTTGGTTTAGCAACGGTGAGAGGCACCGGTTCCCGGCTCAGCGCATAGCGATCTGGGCCACACCTCCGAAGGCTTGCATCCGGCAACTGGCCGACATGTGGATGTCAGCCTTGCGGCACTTTTTGCAACACAAACAAGTTTAATGCCTAGGTTTGTTCCAGGCTACCGCAGATTCTCCTGCAAAGAGCTAAATCCTATTGGCGGTTACCTGGCTTTTGATCATCAGGCGAGACTCGGTTTCTGAAGGACTTGCTCGGGCTCGGAAGCCGAGGAATGAGAAGCCATGCGGTCAGCTGTGACGGGATTCCGGCCAAGAAATGGACGGCAGGCACCCGCGAATTGTCCTCCCGGCCGGTCAAGGTCTCCGGGGACCCAGCTGTCCGGACTCGAGCTCCACGAACCGCGTAGCCGGGTCGGGTGTGGTTCCACACAGACTGACTCCCGCCATCGGCTCCTCCACATTCCTTCGCCGCATCACTGCTGGGGTCGAAGCCCTTGTATATATGGATGCCTGACTTGGAGCAATGTCGACGTAACAACCCGGGGCCCCGGCCAATCAGAAGAGTGGCATTTCCTCCGAGGAACGCCGCTTTCGACTGAAGTCGGCGGGTTGCCTCTCAGACTAGCCACTCTTGCAAGGTTTTGCAGGTGCCGGGACCAATGGGGAAAGGCCCATGCTACAATGTCGAGCAGCTTCAGTGCATGCAGTGTCCCCTGCGTTCTGGGAACGGGCTTCTGCAAGCAATTACCCATTCACTGATGGCTGCAGTTGGGCGGCCGACATGACATTGCTGTTGAATCTTGTCAGTTCTCAGCTGCAGCCTAAAACCTTCGCTGGGTCCTCTTGGTTTCGAGATGGGCTACCCCGACTCCTGGAACCCCACTTCCGGTTTCTAGCACGGGGCGAGCGAGTGCGAGCCCCTTCTCATCGCGCTAGATCGCTCGCAAGTGCGTAGTCTTGTAGAAAGGATTGCACCCAGAAAGAAGATGCCTAGATTGCATCATGAAACTACTTTCGGCAGCGGGATCATGTAAAGGCTTTTTGCCTTGTTGGGTAAGAGGATATTTAACAGCCCAGGATCAGGAGGATGATAAAGTTAACTTACAGTCCAACCCCGGAAGGATTGTTCGCACTATACTTAACTTCATGACAGCCGTACGCATGGCCCAGCTAAAAAGAGGCTTAGCGAGGAAATTTGAGGCTTTAGGTTTCTTGATATAGGACCTAAATGTCATTATTGAAAGCCTAATAAACAGGTTTTCAGCCATTTGGAGGAAGAACCAGCTTGTTTTCAGGGCGCATAAAGTCACACGCTAACAACAGTTCAAGGATTGGATTAAGTGCAGAGGACCACTTACCCCACTAATTAACTCAACAACCCCTCCAAGGCCCTCCTGTTGAAATCTTGGCTGAGTCAGCCGGCGATAAGGATTTCGTCTGGAAAAAAAGTTTCTGCGGGGTGGCTTTTTGCATTGGCTTGGTTGTCAGCATTGCCTTCCGCTTCTCTCTTCGGGCACCAACTTCCACACTCGATCTTGTCGCAAAGGGCATCGCCGACAGCGGTTTCGCACGAGACCACGTCTGGCAGTTTTTGCCGCCCATTGCCCATTCGAGCGACCCTCGGGCATTCAGGAATCGATCTAGATCATGCCACACCCTGTTTCGCCGCCCTCGCAGCCCACCATGATCGTGCCTGTCAAGGCGCCCGACGGCGCTGCCCCTCCTCCCTCGCCCGCCGAAGTCGCCTCGCTCCTCGATACCATCTTCACAGCCAAGACGTCGAATGCGTCGATCGAAGCCTGTTATGCGCTCTGCGAATTACTGCTCAATTCCGTCGGTTTTCGCGGTCTGCAGTCTTACGGCATCCTCGCTGAGGTCAAGAAGGCAGCAGCTGACAAGAAAAGTGGCCTCAAGCGCGAAAGCGCCCAGAACCTCCTCGGCGCACTGTTCGAGCGATTCCCTCCCCGCCAGCCTATCAGCGAGATCGCTTTACTGCTCCAAGATGGTGGCATGCTCGGTTGCGCGCTCGACGCCCTGGCTGACAAGGGCTCCGTCGTCCGCGACGCTGCCCAATATGGCCTCGACGCACTCTTTGTCCACCTGAGTCCCGAGGCCCTCGTTGCCGGCCTCCTCCCTGCCATCATTGCCTACCTGAAGAAGATGACCGGCAAATGGCAGGGTACTGTTGGCGCCTTGAAGCTGCTACAGAAAATGGCCGACAAGGCCAAGATCACGTTTGGCAGCACAAAGGAGGAGGCTGAAGAGCAGGACATTCTGCGAGAGGCCATGGGTACCAAGTTGGCCGGCTTGATCCCCATTGCCGAGAGCGGCATGCTGGACATGAAGACCGAGGTCGAGAAGCAAGCTCGCCAGACAATGATCTCGTTGACCTCGTTGTTGTCCAACGATGATGTTGCCCCCCGAATCCCGCTACTTATCGACACCATGCAGCACCCCAAACCCGAGACACTCCAAAAGGCCATTCACGCTTTGTCGCAAACTACCTTCGTTGCCGTTGTAACATCGCCGGTGCTTGCGCTACTCACCCCGTTCCTAGAGCGCTCGCTCAACAATCCCACGACTCCCCAGGAGGTTCTTCGCCAAACCGTGGTCATCACCGAAAATCTCACCAAACTTGTTCACGACCCGATTGAGGCTAGGACGTTCCTCCCCAAGCTTCAACCGGGCGTTAAGAGCGTTGTTGACCGTGCTTCGCTTCCTGAAGTTCGCGAGATTGCGACCCGCGCCCTCAACGTCATGGACAAGGCCATGGCAATGGACAAGGCGAATGTCATTGAACGCACTACCGCAGACGACATTGCCAAGGTCTTGGATGCTGAGATCAAAAAGAACAAAGGCCTTGCAGGTGACCTAGACACGTACAAGCTGTTGCGGCCCTACATTTGTGACATGGTGGCTGAAGATGTCAATCATCGTCACGTCCGACGCATCTCGGGTCGCATTTCTCCATACCTCAAGTCCCTGATGCAAGACCATTCTGCGCACGAAGCAGTTGGTGCTGCAATTCAGGAATTTTATGTCAAGGAAGATGCACGCAAGTTCGGCGTGCCAGAAAAGGAGGATGACGGCGAGATTGAGATTGTCAATGCCGACTTCTCTCTCGCCTACGGCGGTATGCTCCTGCTCTCCCATACCAACCTTCGACTCCTCAAGGGCCACCGCTATGGTCTCTGTGGGAGGAACGGAGCTGGAAAATCGACCCTCATGAAGAGCATTGCCGGCGGCAAACTTGAGGGGTTCCCCCCCCAGGATGTACTGCGGACCTGCTACGTCGAGCATAACCAGGGCGAAGACGCTGATATTAGCATTCTCGAGTTTGTATCAAAAGATCCCACTATCGCCAAGGAAGGCAGGGAAAGAATCTCGGCTGTGTTGGAGGAGTTCGGCTTCACATCCGGGCCGGAAGGCAGACAGTCTCAGAAAGTTGGCTCTTTGTCTGGCGGCTGGAAGATGAAGCTGGCGCTCGCTCGTGCCATGCTTCAGCGTGCAGATGTCCTGCTTCTCGACGAACCTACTAACCACTTGGATGCCGCGAATATCAAGTGGCTTGAGGACTACCTGAAATCCCACACCGACATCACCAGCTTGATTGTCTCCCACGATTCAGGCTTCCTTGATAACGTCACGACGGACATCTACCACTACGAGCCGAACAAAAAACTTGGCCACTATAAGGGGAACCTCGCCGCTTTCGTCAAGATCCGCCCGGAGGCCAAGAGCTACTATACGCTATCCGCATCCAACGTCCAGTTCAAGTTCCCTCCTCCCGGCATACTGAGTGGCGTCAAATCCGTGACCCGGGCCATCATTCGCATGACCAACGTTTCGTACACGTATCCCAACACGCCCAAGCCGTCTCTCTCTGACGTCTCTTGCCAACTTACTCTTTCGTCTCGCGTGGCAATTATCGGGCCAAACGGCGCGGGCAAGTCGACCCTGATCAAGCTGCTCACGGGCGAGGTCATTCCAACATTGGGAAGGGTCGAGAAGCACCCCAACCTCCGCATTGGATACATCAAGCAACATGCTCTCGAACACGTCGAGATGCATCTCGAGAAGACACCCAACCAATATCTGCAGTGGCGCTACGCCCACGGTGATGACCGTGAAGTACACATGAAGCAGACCCGCGTTCTCTCCGACCAGGACCGCGAGCAGATGGATAAGTTTATCGATATCGGTGACGGCAAAGGAAGGCGCCAGGTCGAGGCTCTTGTCGGCCGACAGAAGTACAAGAAGACATTCCAATATGAAGTGTGAGTTTTGTCGCCTCCTATAACCACGATTCTGCTAACATTCTCTAGCAAATGGCGCGGCTTTCTCCCCAAGCACAACACCCACATCTCCCGCGAGACACTGCTTGATCTTGGTTTCGCCAAACTAGTACAGGAGTTTGACGATCACGAGGCCTCTCGCGAAGGCCTGGGCTACCGCGATCTTCAGCCGTCGGTCATCAGCAAGCACTTTGAAGACCTCGGGCTCGACCCCGAGATTGCCAACCACAATGAGATTGGATCGCTGTCTGGCGGTCAGAAGGTCAAGGTGGTGATTGCGGGCGCGATGTGGAATAACCCCCATCTTCTCGTCTTGGACGAGCCGACCAACTTCTTGGACCGTGACTCTCTAGGCGGTTTGGCTGTTGCCATTCGAGACTTCAAGGGTGGTGTCGTCATGATTTCTCACAACGAAGAGTTCGTTGGCGCTCTCGCCAGCGAGCAGTGGCTCGTCAACGATGGTCGTGTCGCCCACCGCATCACATCATCGATTGCCCTTGATCGCTTCGAAGATAGCCGGCCTGCTAGTGCCGTTACCAGCGGCCTCAACACTCCTGCCATGAGCAGTGCTGTCACGAGTGCCGCAAACAGCGCCGTCAACAGCGGTGCCGAGGACAACGGGACAGGCCTCACTGGCGAGAGCATGAAGTTCAGGGCCAAGAAGAAGAAAAAAATGACCAAGAAGGAGCTGAAGGAGCGGGAGGCTAGACGGCGCCTGAGGCACATTGATTGGCTCAATAGTCCCAAGGGCACACCCCGCCCGCCAGACACGGATGACGAAGCGGAGTGATGATACTGCTACATTTCCTTCACGTTCTAGACTAAAGGCTTGTTACTCCAAGGGTATCTTTGTATTTTGGGCCATAGACAAATGGGCAGGCACAGGGTAGGCTGAGCGGTGGCAATTTGAGCATTCGGAGCGGGTTAGAGGTTGGGTATGGCCGGCCAGGATGGAAAAGAAGCGGGCTTATAGAGGCGTCGCCGTTGATAGACTGACACATGAATAAATTTGCTTTCTTGCTAACCATGAAGTAATCTCCCTGGAGTAGAGGCGTTACAACCAAGAAAGATAATACCAGAGGTAATGCGGCATGAAATGTTATTCCGAGACCTAGTGCTGCCCAGGCTCGAGTCAAGCCCTTTAAAGTTCTGTGACGTTTGGACTCGCCGATACATCATTTACTAGACCCTTCACCGCCTGAGGTTTTCTATAAAAAAATTCTACACAACCCGCCCTGGTCCAACTACCTGCGATTTTGGAAACGATGCCAACTTCAATTATCTCAGAACCATTGCCAGTGTTCCCGCAGCCATCCATGACCCCGATCGGCATACTGTCCCAACTCGCGAAGAAAACTCTATGCGTTATCAACGGCAGAGGGCAAAGAAAGCGCAGACGAGAACGATTGGGATGACTGGGTTGTGCTGCCTAACGGACTCGTCTACCCAAAGAAGCGCACCTCGAACCCCCCAGCCACTGCGGCTAAGCCCGGTGTCACCCAAGGCGGCGAAGAGGGATGATCTAGAGAAAGAAGTCGACGTCAAGAAGCACACCATCCCTGTATCCTTTGACACTGAAACGGAACGGAAGACTCTGGCACTACGGGCGCTAACAAGACAAAGACCACAACGGAGAGGGCCCGTTTCGCCCAGGGAAGCGTATTATCTTAGAATGGCATCGAAGGTCGCAAAAGAAGCAACGACAACAAAGTAAGTTGCCGACCAGCCGGTCAGTGACATCCTTGACAGTGGTTTGAAAGGAAGTATCTCATGCAAGAGTTACCTAGTCTAGACGCCCATCGATGGTTCCAGCGCCGGCTGAGGAACGCCCTCTCAAGCCCAACGCGCACGAGGTGATCCTGTCTAAGCATAGAAGGCGACGATTTGAGTCAGAGCCCCGGCAGTTGGGAAGGCGCTTCATTCACTGGGAGAACTTGGCCAGTTCGGATCAATATTCTGCATTTTTAATTTATTGGGCTTCATCACACCGGGAACGCACAGTTTGTCATTAAACTCGAGTCTCGTCGAGGTAGCACAGCAGATTTATTGACTTGGTGTTGTGCACAGGGGTCTCGGGTGACAAGGTGTGTAACATCGGATCTGGGACACACAAAAATAGTCGCAGTTCAGCATGCATGCAGGGCTGTCGATGACGGCGAGATGGGACCACGTACGTAGCTGGGGAGTCCTCGTCTGATGAATCGAATCCCCTTAGCAGATACCGTGATAGGTATTTTTGAGACTCGGAGTTGCCTGTCGAGCTTGCTTTCCAGTCTCTGCGACAGCCCGCAGGCACGGGCCGGCTCCTTGTCCCGTTCAGTGAGGGGACGACAGCAAAGGTCGCAAAAGCTCGGTGGCGGTCCCGACTTCCGTGATTCACAAGCAATCCCAGAGACACCAGTGAAAGCCAGTCAAAGTATATCAAAGACGCTACCAAGCGTCAACATGGCAACTGTGGATATTATCAGGCAGAGCGCTGAGCCCCCATGTGGAGATGAGAAAAAGTATCTTGAGCGGCAGGGATGCTGGGATAAGATTTGCAGGGATGTCAAGCCACCCGCTTGCCAAGGTGGAGCTTGAAATTTCACGTATTTCACTCTGGTGCAAATTACCACTCCACTCTCAACACCAAGACTGCATCGTGCCTTCTCGCTTTGGTCAGCGCTGCTGTGGAGATGCGGTGCCTCGGGCAAGCTGGGCAAAGGGAAAAAAAAGGGAGCAGTGGAGTAGGGCAGCTAGTGCAACTAGGACTGAGCGTCAACAACAGCTTGAGTCGTCGCTCTCGGTGTTAGGTGATTGCCAGCAGCATTTTCTGACCTTTTTGGTTGGATGCACTCTCGGTGCTAGGAGGGACGGCAATCCGCATCAGAAAAAGAAAAAAAAACCCCGCAAGACCGGGAAGAGGGCGGCAGGAGTGTGAACCCCGTCAAGCCACGGCACCCGACCGGACGAGTCCAAACTCCAAGCCCCCTTCCCCACTAGAGATGCCGACTGGACATCCCTGTTTGCTTGTGACATGGAATTCCAACCCAGACTCCGACATGGAATCACTTGGTTGCGAGTTCTCCACCTACTCGCTCAGAGTTTCCCCTTTCCGGGGGCGGAGAGGGGGGGCTGGACATCTGCGTTTATCCCCTCGCCCTCCGCTCAACACAGCCGGACATCCTTTGATGCCATCGGCATATTCCCTCGTTTTCAAGCCTGCTCCGCCGACTCTGCTTCGTGGCGAGTTCTCACACTCTTTTACTTTGTTGGTTCCTAAAATATTTCTTTCCTGTCTCTGACTCTTGGTATCCTTTTCCCGTCACCCCTCAACGGGACTCGGTATACGGGCCGCGGGGTTCATCGGCGCTTTTGTGCCAACACTGTCTTCACTCGTTTCCCGACACTCCCTGCTATGGACTTCGGCCAGTCACCGCAGGGCCAAAACGCCCGACACCATGCAGGTCTGCCTTCAGCTGCATCGTCGGCCCCGCAGACTCGACCTGGGACATCGAGCGACTCTGGGGATGGCAATCCATTTGGCGATGGTTCCGACTCCCAGCCAGCAACCAGGACACGGGGCGGCAACAGCGCCATCAACCCGTTTTCCACTCCATCTGTCTCACGTCCAGCCAGCAGCTACGATTCAATTTCCGGAGCTGGTGGCCGTTTCGATGAGCGAGGGCAGCGATATTTCCATTCGCGTCGAGTGAGAAAAGGCGAGGTTGAGAAACCGTGGACCAAGAATGTCGACCCAAAGGAGAAGTGGGTCACCATCTTGCCCATCATCGGTATCGTCGTTGGCCTCGCCATCTCAGGCTTTCTTGTTTGGGACGGCATCCGCAGTGTCGTCAAGCATAATTACTGCCTCGTCTTGGACGACGACTTCTCACGCGGTCTTGATCCAGGTATTTGGGAGCATGAAGTTCAGCTGGGAGGCTTCGGGTAAGGACCCGGTCATTGTTGATCCCGGTTGGTACTGATACTAATGAGGGACAGAAACGGCGAGTTTCAGATGACGACAGCAAGCGAACAGAATGTCTTTGTTAAGGATGGCCAGCTGGTCATCCGTGCGACCCTCCAAGATGACGCGCTACTCCAAAAGGACTCTAAGATTGATCTCCTCAAGGACGGCTCTTGCACTTCCAAGCTGCCCATTAACTGCATTGCCGTGACCAACACGACTGCCGGTAACTCTAGCGTTGTCCCCCCAGTTCTTTCGGGCCGTATCACCACCCGGAAGGGAGCGTCGCTGAAGTATGGTAGAGTCGAAGTAACAGCCAAGCTTCCCGCCGGCGACTGGCTCTGGCCGGCCATCTGGATGATGCCGGTTGATGATGAGTATGGGACGTGGCCTCAGTCAGGTGAGATCGACATTGCCGAAAGCCGCGGTAACAATTATACGTATCCTCAAGGCGGCAATAACATTGTGTCTTCGGCGCTTCACTGGGGCCCCGACCCTGCCAATGATGCATTTTGGCGCACCAATGTGAAGCGGCCAGCCCTTCACACGACGTATTCGGCTGGCTATAACACCTTTGGGGTCGAGTGGTCACAGAGGTATCTGTTCACTTACATCAATTCGCGTCTGCTACAAGTCCTCTACGTCAACTTCGATAAGCCCCTATGGGAGCGTGGGTCATTTCCCGCGGTTAACAGCAATGGAACCCGCATCCGCGATCCATGGGGCCATACTGGGCGGCTCAACACACCATTTGACCAGGCCTTCTATCTCATCCTTAATGTCGCTGTTGGCGGGACGAATGGGTGGTTTGAAGATGGCGCTAACGACAAGCCTTGGCTGAATGCTTCTCCCAACGCCAAGAAGGACTTTTGGCTCGCCAAGGACAAGTGGCTGCCGACATGGACGAGCCCCCAGATGGAGGTGAAGAAAGTTACCATGTGGAGGCAATGCAATGGTGATGAGGATCTCTAATGTATATATATATATATACCTCTGTGCCTTCTTGACCCTGTGTCTTGGCGTTGTTGGTGTTTACTTTTTGGTAATTCCTTGTTTATAGATGGCTTGGAGATGTGGTTATAGACACATACAGTTCTGGAGAAGTAACAGTTCAATGGGGCGTAATTCTCACGGTGACAGTCTTGGTGGAACCGCATGTTCGTTACCATAAGCTTGCTATTTAAATCTGCGTCTCTTGAGCCTTGTGTTTGGGGTCAGCACTTTAACCTAGTAGCTAGACTGAGTGTTCCATCCGGATGATACGCAAGATAGACATGATTTCTAAAACATTACGATACATGTGCCGAGGAGCTACTGACGAGCCCTGAGTATTGATGTGTTTGGGCTGGCAAGAGAAGTCTGCACCTAAGCCAGGAGTATTTTTTTTGGACGGGATTGAATCCTCATCTGTTCAAGCGATGTCACAGTTGCCCATCAAGATCTCGGAACCAAAAAAAAGGCGGGTACACCCGCACGTGGCGATCGCCACTTGTCCAATTTTTTTTTTTTGGCATCACATACTAGATGAGATACGACGATTATTGCAAGCCCTGCCAGATTCAGGCCCGGCGACCAGGAAAGACGGCTCGTGTCATAGTTTGCCTTGTGGGGTATATCACACGGTCTACTTTCGGTGTCATCACGAGTTGCATGGAGGTACCGAACCGGCCATTTACATGTAGGTTTTCACACTCAATAAAATTGTAAGCAATTAATTACGGCAGAGACTGTGCGATGGCTCGATACCTACTATACGGACCGTCGAAACTTGAAAATAGCTGCTTCCAATTGATATTGGTCTGGTCTTCCTTTGCTGATGGAGATTTTTGATGGGTGTGTGGGCTAAGGAACCATCTTCACCAGGTTCGCCTTGTACAGACCGGACGAGCGAGCGGGCTCCATGGAGCACGCCACAGGTTCCACTGACACGTGGGACACGGGAAAAAAAATATGAAAAGTATCCACGAAGGCTTCGGACTACCGAAATGAAATGAGTTCGGATCCGACTCGTTTTCTTTCATGTTGAGATACTAGGAAGTGACCCTGTGCGCAAGTGTCGATGCGCTAAATACGTACCGAGAAAAAAAAAAAAATAGAAAGCGAAGTT
>Ga0247763_1001970_pt1 | contig 10977 bp, 8 predicted proteins | sample UWRJL141409B4_FD_179926 | JGI IMG/M metagenome (GOLD analysis project Ga0247763, IMG submission 179926) | Plant litter microbial communities from Arlington Agricultural Research Station in Wisconsin, United States - UWRJ-L141-409B-4 | ecosystem: Environmental > Terrestrial > Plant litter >...
TCGAGCGAGCGGGCTCTCGCCGTCGGCCAGGGCCAGCCCCGCGCCCGCGACCAGCGCGACGAGCCCGGTGGCTCGAACGCGGCTGCGGCGCGCGTCGCGGAGCGGGTTGCCGCGAGAGCGGGAGACGCCCCGAAGAGCCATCTCAGGGTTTGCTCGGCCGCGACCCGCCGAGGTAGTCGTTGGCGCGGCTCGCTTCACCGATCAGGCTCATCTACCGTCCTCGGCGCTCATCCCACGGCTCGACTCGGGCGACGACGGCTCGCCGAGCGACGCGACGGGCCGGGCCAGCACGCCTTGCCAGCTGTCTTCCGCGAGCGTGAGGCGGGCCGCTTCGCGCTCGGCGAGCCGCTTGGAGCGGCCGCGCCCCTCGGCGCCCCAGCTGTCACCGAGCCGCACGCGCACCACGAACCAGCGGTCGTGCGCGGGTCCACCGGAGTCGATCACCGAGTAGGTCGGCGCCGTGCCGCCGAGCGCCTGGAAACGCTGCTGCAGCTCCGTCTTCGGATCGAGCCGCGCCCGCGACGTGGCGAGGACCGCGAGGCGCGGCTTCACCAGGCGCTCGCACGCGGCGCGTGCCGCGTCGAGCCCGGCGTCGAGGAAGGTCGCCGCGATCAGCGCCTCGACGAAGTCCGCGAGCACGTTGTTGCTTCCTCGCAGGTTGCTGCCCTCGGCGCCGCGCCCGAGCAGCAGCGCCTCGGAGATCTCCTGTTCGCGCGCCCAGTCGGCGAGCGCGTCGGTGTTCACGAGCTGCGCGCGCAAGCTGGTGAGCACGCCCTCGTCGGCGTCGGGGAAGCGTTGAAACAACAGCTCGGTGACACACAGGCCGAGCACCGCATCACCCAGGAACTCGAGCCGCTGGTTGTGCGGGCCGAGGCCTTGCTCGTTCGCGTAGCTCGGGTGGGTCAACGCCTCCTGCACGTGCGGTGCATCGGGAGGGATGCCAAAGAGCTCCGCGATCTTGTTTGACATGCTCGAAACCGGGGGAGCAGCCTGCACGGCTCCCCTCTACAGTGTATTCCTTGAGACCGGCTGTACTCCAGGCACCGTTTCGAATCCCAAAACCTTCGGCCGGCCGAAACCCGAACGCTGCCTTAACGGATGACGTCGTAGCCTTTTCCGGCTGAAGCAGCGGGGGGCGCGAGCCCGCATTCGCGGGCGTCGTCAGGTGCCGAGCAGGCGCTAGGGTAGACCAGACGTGAGTCAGCTCCTCGCCTGCCCGTTCTGTCGCGAGCTGTTCGATCGAACGGAAGCGGAGCGCTGCCCGGACTGCGACATCCCGCTCGAGCCGCTCCACCGCCTGCCGCCCTCGCGCGAGGCGGTGGAGGAAGAAGCGGCGCGCTGGGAGCAGACGAGACCCGAAGACGTGCAGCGCCCGTTCGCCGACCCGGGCCGCGGTCGCGGCGCCCTGCTCGCGGTCGCGCTCGCGAGCCTGCTGGTGTTTGGGCTCGCCCCCTGGGTGAACGTCACATCGCCGTACACGGCGGTGCGCAGCGGCTACTCGCTCGCGCGGGGGCCGCTCGGGTTTCTCTGGGGCGGCGCGGTGGCGTGGCTCGTGACCCTGGCGCTCGTGGCGAGCCGGCGCACCATCCGCCAGATGCGCGGCGTGCGCGCCATCCTGATGGCCTTTGCCGCGATGACGGGCAGCGAGGTGGCGGTGCTGCTCGTGATGAGCCCGAGCCGCGGGCGGGAGGTGCCCGTCGCCTACGAGTGGCAGTGGGGCCTGTTCGTGGCGCTCGCGCTCAGTGCGCTCGGCGTGGTGGTGGCGGCGCGCTTCGGTGGCTCGTTGCCTCCCGAGACGCCGGCACCCGCGGCGCCCGCGCCAGACGCGGCGCCCACCGTACATTGAGACCGCGGCCTCGGGCGGCCTCGCGCCGGCCCACCCGAAGCCCGCGACCCCGCCGCGCGTGCGGGCCCGGAGCTAGTCAGAAGCTCGCGCCGAGCTGGAGCACGAGCGTCCACTGTCGCGGGCTCGCCTGGCAGCTCGCGCCGCTCGCGTCGCAGCGCAGCGCCCGCGACACGCCAGCGTCGGATTGCGCCGCATCGGGGCGCACGAGATCGGTCTCGAGCTGCGCGCCGACGCGCAGCGGCTCGCTCCGAAAGCTCGCGCCCACGAGCACGCGGTGGCGATAGACCTCGGCCTCGCCGAACGACGCAGCGTTGGCGAGATCGGCGCCGGAGGCGCGGCACAGCGGCGAGCCGTCGAGCGTCCCCGCGGGCGCGCCGCTCGCCGGCAGCGCCCCCTCTGCCTCGAGCGAGCCGGGGCTGCCGGGCACCGAATTGCCTGCATAGTCGCAGGCCTCGATCGCGCCGACGCCAGGCGTCAGATCCACGAGCTCAGAGCCCGCGTCGATGCGCACCCACTGATAACCGAGCCAGGGCGTGACGCTGAAGCCGCTCGGCGACGCGAACGGGTGCGAGAAGCGGGCATCGAGCGCGAGCGTGCGCAGCTCGAGATCGTTCAGGCCGGTCGCCGCGCGCCACGCGACCCCGAGCGAGGTGTCGGGCAGGTAGCGCCAGAGGCCGTCATGCATGCCCTCGAGCAACGCGAAGCGCAGGTCGGCACCCCACGCCATCAGGCTCGTGTGCGGCAGCGCTCCGAGGCTGGCCGCCGCTTCGATGCCGAAGCCGAAACCCTTGCGGAGCTCGAGCGTGTAGAGCTGCAGATAATCTTCGGGAGCTTCGTTCTCGGCGCTCGCGGCGTCGCTGCCGCGCGTGCCCCGCCGCCAGTAGTCTGCCCCGGCGTCGATGCCGGTGATGGCCGCGAGCAGCGATACGTCGAAGCCGGCGAGCCCGGTGGTGCGCGCGCCGTGCACCCCGTGCGGCGCGAGCGCGGCGCCGAGCTGGCTCACGAGCTTGGTATATGCGGAGCGATCGGGCACGCAAGCGGAGCTGGCGCCCGCCTGACAGCTCGGGTCGACCACCAGGCGCGAGAGCGCGGGGTCCATCGGGCGGGCGCTCGCGATCGAGACGCACAGCACGAGCGCGACACAGGGCGCTGCGGCCAGCGCGCACCGCGCGGCCAGCGGGGAGCGCACCCGCGTGTGCCGGGCGGCGGAGGCCACGCCAAGCGAGAACGGCCGGAGCCGTGGAGCTGCCCACAACGACGCGCGCCGGATAGCGAGTGGGGCCACGCTCGTGTGAGGCTAGCCGGCCCGCGGCGCGCGGGCAAGCCGGGGTGAACGTCGGAGGTTTTTCTGCCTCAGGGCGGGGCGCAGCGGCCCCGTTGACTCGATGACACGAGCGGGTTAGCGACTCGCCTTGGCATGAACGACGCTCTCGGGATCGCGGTCTCCTTGGTGGTGCCCGTGTACAATGAGGAGGCCGTCATCGACGAGCTGACGCGCCGGCTCGGCCAGCTGCTGACGGCGATGGACACCCCCGGCCGCTGGGAGGTGATCTTCGTCAACGACGGGTCGCGCGACGCCTCGCTCGGGATGCTGCAGGCGGCGTGCGAGCGCGAGAAGCGCTTCAAGCTCATCAACCTGTCGCGCAACTTCGGCCACCAGATCGCGATCACCGCCGGCACCGATCGCGCCGAGGGGGAGGCCGTCGTGATCATGGACGCCGACCTGCAAGATCCGCCCGAGCTGATCGGCGAGATGCTGCAGCGCTTCGCCGAGGGCTACGACGTCGTGTACGCCGTGCGCAAGCGACGCCACGGCGAGAGCTGGTTCAAGCGCACCACGGCGGCGCTGTTCTATCGCACGCTCAAGCGCGTCGTGGGCGTCGACATCCCGACCGACACCGGCGATTTCCGCCTGATGAGCCGCCGCGCGGTGCTCGCGCTGCGCGGGTTGCGCGAGGCCAACCGCTTCGTGCGCGGTCTGGTGGCGTGGATCGGCTTCCGGCAGACGGCCGTCTACTACGAGCGCAGCGCGCGCTTCGCCGGCGATACCCATTATCCCCTGCACAAGATGCTGCGCTTCGCGAGCGACGGCATCATCTCATTCTCCACGCTGCCGCTGCGCATGGCCACCGTGCTCGGCATGTTCTCCGGCGTGATCGCCGCCGGAGTGGCGCTTTGGGTGCTGACCGCGGTGCTGTCGGGCGCCTACGTGGTACCCGGCTGGGCGACGTTGATGCTGGCGGTGAGCCTGGCGTCGAGCGCGCAGCTGCTCATGATCGGCATCCTCGGCGAGTATCTCGGCCGCATCTACGACGAGGTCAAGCGGCGCCCGCTCTACCTCGTCGACGAGACGCGCAACCTCGACGCTAACCCGCGCGCACCCCAGCAGCCCCGACCGTGAGCGTCTGGGCGCCGAGCGGGAACCAGCGCAACAGCGGCTCGAGCGGGCGGAGCCGAGCCAGCGAACGCGGGAAGAAGAGCACGTAGTCCTGGCGCACGCCGCCGAGCGACGCCCGCTCGAGCAGGCCGCGCACCTCGCCAGGGGGAAGCAGGATCGCGTCGTCGTCGAACGGGCAGGCCTTCACCGCGCGCTGCGTGAGGGGGTTGTAGGGGTTGTGCTCGAACACGAACAGCCTGCCGCTGGGCGCGAGCTTGCTCGCCACGCGGCTCACCACGTCGGCCCGCTCCGGCGGCGGCACGTGATGCAACACGCCCGAGAGGATCGCCACGTCGAACGCCGCGTCGGGGATGGCGCTCTCGTCGGCGTAGAAGGTGGCCGACGGCGCCTGCTGCCGCGCCAGGCTCAGCGACTCCTGCGAGGGATCGTAGCCGGCGAGGCTCTGGAAGCGCCCGCTCGACAGCCCGAGCAGCGTGCCCGTCCCGCAGCCGTAGTCGAGCAGGCGCGCCTCCCGCCCTACTCCCGCGCGCGCCAGGCAGCCGAGCTTGTGCTCGGCGAAGTATTCGGGCGCCTCGCCGCTGAGCTTCACGCTCTCGCGATGCGCCTCGCGATACGACTGGGCGTAGTGATCAAACTTTTCGACCTCGGTAGCGCGCTCGAGCGACACGCCTGGACCGTAACATCGAGGCCCCCCGCGTGCAGCAGGTTGCTGGGCTGTCGGCGCTGACCCCGCCCGGCGAGCCGTTGACGCCCCGCCGGGGCCCTGCCAATAGAGCCTCGCGATGAGCCTCTCCGCCGCCCTCCCCCGGCCCTGCCCGGTCGTCGCTCGGCGGCCATGACGACCGAGCCCAAGCCCGAGCCGCGCTCTCTCGAGTCGCTACGGCTGCGCGCCGGGCGCGGCCTCGCGCCGTTCCACATCGTGCTGGTCGAGCCCGAAATTCCGCCGAATACGGGCAACATCGCTCGCCTCTGCGCTGCCACGCGTGCGCACCTGCACCTGGTCGAGCCGCTCGGGTTCCGCATCGACGAGCAGGCCGTGCGGCGGGCAGGCCTCGATTACTGGCCGCTCGTGCAGCTCGCCACCCACCCTGACTACGCCTCGGCGCGCGAGCAGATCACGCGCGCGGAGCCCAGCGGGCGCCAGTATCTATTCACGGGCAAGGCCACGCAGAGCTACCTCGACGTGAAGTTCCGCCCCGGCGACGCGCTCGTCTTCGGCAAGGAGAGCGTCGGGCTGCCCGAGTCGCTGCTCGAGCGGCACGCAGACGAGCTCGTGGGCATCCCCACGCTCGGGCCCGTGCGCTCGCTCAACCTCGCCAACGCGGTGGCGATCGCGCTTTACGAGGCGCTGCGCCAGGTGGGCGAGCTCGACGACGCGCGCCTCGGTTGAGCTGGGCGAGGGCGATCGTCGCCGTCACGACGACCATCGGTCTGTCCGGACTCGAGCTGCCTCCCCCCCCCCCAGCGCAGCGCGCGTGCCCCCTCAACTCGTACGTGCTCGGCCCCTTCGAAGGACAACCGATTTGATGCCTCCCCCCAGCCGTCCTCGCCGCAGCGGCTGCGGGCGTCTGCCCCCTCCAAATCGCGGTGCTCGGCGCGCAGCGCGCCTCCGCCCGCTCAGGAGGGGGAGCTTTCGTGCAAATCGCCGCCAACGAACGATGTCCGCGTCCGGGAACTCGCTCAGCGCACGTACACGCGCGGATTCGCACTGCTGAAGTCGGCGTGCACGCTCACCGGGTGCTGGGCGTCGGCGCCTACGGTGGCTTCGAGTCGCTCACCCAGCATTTGGTTGACGAAGGCGACGCCGTGCCGCCCGGGGCTCACGCCGTGATTGGTGAGCGGTGTGCGGCCGACGCGCACTCCATCGATCTCGACCCATGCGGCCGGATCGGCAGTGAGCTGCAGGCGCGCGAGCGAGGAGGGCGCGCTGGTGTTGCTCGCGCGGGGCGGGTTCCCCTCGGCGGGTGAAGGGGCGCGCGGCTTGGAAGTGGCTTTGCTGGCCACTGGCCGCGTTGCGGCGGCACCCGCGGGCAGCTCGCTCGCGGGCTGTGGCGGTTCGCTCGCGGGAGACGTCGTCGCGAGCGATTTGCGCGCGGGGGACTCGGTCGCAGCCTCGGCGGCTGATGGCTCTTTCGGCGCAGGCGAGCGCGCTGCCCCGGAAGTGGGTGCTACGTCGGCAGGCGACTCGCTTGCTAGCCGCGTTGACATCGCGCTCGATGCAGCGCGCGCCCCGAGCCAGGCGCGCCCTCCGACGCCAGCTAGCGAAAGCAGGCCGACGGCGAGCGCCGCGCCGATGGCGAGCCGCCGCGTTCGACTCGACGCCGAACGTGGCGCCTCGCTCGGCGTGGGTGCGGTCATGCCCGACTCGAGCTCGAGATGCTGGGGCGCGCTCGCGGAGCGCGGCGGCGGCGTGCTGTCGATCTTGGCGGTCCACTCGAGCAGCGCTCCCCGCGCCGCAAAGGTCTGCGTGGCAGACGAGCCGCCCCCCGTCTCGCGCGACGGCCGCTGCGAGGCCCGCGGCGGCGCGGAGGGGCGCTCGGCTCCGGTCGTCGCGGCCTCGATCGCGCGCAGGCGTTCCCCCACGCGCTCGCCGAGCCGCCGCGCGATGTCGCCGAGGTCGTCCGGGCGCAAGAACTCGCGCAGCGGGCGCGCAAACTCTTCCGCCGTCTGCGGCCGCGCGCTCGCGGCGTGCGCCAGCGCAGAGCGGATCAGCGCCTCGAGCGGAGCGAGACGGGTATCTGCCGCCGACAGCTCGGGTCGCGCCTCGCGCATCGCGCGCGCGCTCGCGGCCAGCGACTCGCGGCGGAACGGCGCTCGCCCTGTCCAGGCCTCGACCAGCAGCACCGCGACCGCGAACACGTCGGCCGCTGGCGTCAGCGGCCCGGGGCCGAGCTGCTCGGGAGGCATGTGCCCTGGCGAACCGAAGGCGGGCCCGCTCGCGCGAGCGGCGCTCGCCGGCGCGGCGATGCCGAAATCGATCAGCCGCACCATGCCCTCGGGGTCGATCATCACGTTGCGCGGCGTCACGTCGCGGTGCACGACCCCTGCCTTGCGATGCGCGTAGTCGAGCGCGCGGCAGATCTCGACGCCGATGTAGGCGCCCTCTGCCGGGCTCGCCGGGCCCGCCCTCAAGAGCTCGGCGAGCGACACGCCAGCGCAGAACTCCATGGCGATGTAGTAGGTGCCCTGCTCGGCGCCGAGCTCGTAGACGGGCACGATGTTGGCGTGGCTCAGCTCGACCGTCGTCTTCGCCTCGGCGACGAAACGCTGCGTGAAGGATTGATCGGACGCCAGCTCGGGTCGTATCTGTTTGACGACCAGGCGCTTCTCGAAGCCGCCCGCCCCCCGCAACGTCGCCAAGAAGACCCTCGCCATGCCGCCCGAAGCGAGCTCTCGCTCGAGCACGTACTTGCCGAAGATCTGCGGGAACATGCCTTCCATGTATGCTACCGCCGCCGCGGCTCTGGCGCTCTCTCCGGGCTGTGGTTCCGACGCGGCGACGCGCATAGCGATAGCCGCGCACTATGTGCCCGCATGTAGCCCAGCGCCGGAGAGCGCGCCGACGCAGCTCGAGCTGGTCGCCCTCGGCGACTTCGATCGCGACAACGACAGCGTCGCGATCCTGGCGAGTGACGCGAGCTTACGCGGCCTCGACCTACCCGTGTCGACGCGCGCGGCGACGCTCGAGACGCTGGGTGATGGCCGCTTCTGGGGGTCGGGTACGCTCGACACGCACAACCGGTTGCCGATCTTGCTGTGGCCCCGCGATCGAGCCTGCGCACTCGCGCGCTTCGATGCTGCCTTCGACGATCCGCTCGCTGCCGACCCCCTCGCGTGGTCGCTCGGCGGCTCGGGGCGGCTCGAGGCGCTGGTCGCCTCTGGGCCGTTCGGCTCAGGCGGCGCCGAGGAGTGGTCGTTCGTCGATCTGCACGACGCCACGGCGGCGGCGCCCTCCGACGGCGGCCCGCGCTGGCGTCCTCGAGGCGCGACGTTGAGCGAGCTCGGCGACGGGCTCGTGCTGGCGGGGGGGCTCGACCCCACGAGCGGGCGCGCCTCCGCGCGCGCCGAGCTGTTCGATCCGTCGCTCGGTCGTTTCACGGGTGAATCGCTGGCGCTGTCCGTGCCGCGCACGCGGCACGCGGCGCTGGGCTTGCCCGGCGGGCAGACCTTGCTCATCGGCGGCGTGTCAGAAACGGGCCAGCCGCTGCGCAGCGTCGAGGTGCTGTCGAGCGACTCGGCGCGCTTCTCGCGATTGTTCGAGCTGCTCGAGCAGCCGCGGGCGGAGCCTCGCGCCGTGCTGCTCGGGCAAAACCGTGTCCTGGTCGGCGGCGGCTACGGCCTGGACGACGCGGGGGTGCGCACGCCGATCGACCGCGTCGAGTTCCTGAGCACCGACCTCACCGATGTGGCCGAGCCCCCGATCGACCTGGCGCCGGGCGCCTTCGATCGCGCGTTCGTGGCGCTCGCATCGGGCGGGGCGCTGGCGGCGGGCGGTTGTGCGCCGGGCGAAGCGACCGATTGTGTGCCCTGCGACGGCGGCTGCGTCTCGCGCGACGTCTGGTGGATCGATCCGCTCGGCACCCGGCACCTGCTCGAGCAGCTGCCGCTCGCGCTGAGCGCCGCCGCACCCAGGCTCGTCGCGGGATCGGGGGGCAGCCCCTGGCTCATCGCAGACGGGCGGCTCGGTCGCTTCGACCCGTGGCTCGCGCGCTTCGTGCCAGCCGACGCGGGGCGCTCCGCCGGCGCCGCGCGAGTGCTCGGTGAACCCGTGGCCGTGCGTCCCGGCCTGTTCGCCTGGCTCGAGGCGAGCGCGACCGGCGTCGACCTGCTCGGCTTCTACCACAGCCAGCGCGGCGCCTACGCGCAGGACATCGCGCCGCTGCTCGTGGGCGGCGCGAGCGGCGTCGTTCCGCATCGACCGCCGACGATGGAGGGCGGCGCGCTGCGCCTCAGCTATTCGCCCGCGGGCGGGCTCGAGCTGGCGGGCGCCGCAGCGGTGGTGAGCATCGCCGACACCGACTACGCCGCCTTCACGCTCGAGCTGAGCCTGACGGGAGGTCCGCCGCCGCTGCTGCAGCTCGTGGCGGCGAGCGGGGCGCCCGTCGACGCGGCGTTCGGCGGGCTCGACTGCCCTTGGCCGGACGACGAGAGCGCATCCGAGCCCGAACCGCGCACGCCCGTTCGCTTGCGAGTGCAGCGAACCGTGGATCAGGTACGCCTCGAGCGGCTCGTGAACGGCGTCGCCCTGGAGCCGCGCGGCGAGCCCTGCCGGCGCGCTTTGCCCGAACGGGTCGGCATTCAGCTGGTGGGCACGCCCGCGGGAACGACCGTGCTCGGCCGCATCGAGATCCGGCGCTCGGTCGAATGACGCCATCGCGGAGGCGGCGCTCGACGAGCAGGGGTGGCAGGCATCGGGTGCCGAGCGCCCGGGGAGCGGCCGCGACGCTCAACGCTTGAACAAGCGCCCGAACAGGCCACCTTCGGGTGGCGGTTGTTCGGGTGGGTTCTGGCGTCGGATCTCGTGCAACCTGAGCTCGCGCGCCGCGTCCAGGTTCGATGGATCGTTCTCGGCGACGAAGCGAAACTCGCGCAGCGCCTCTTTCGTCTGCCCTGCGAGCTTGAGCACGCCCGCGTAGTAATAGCGGATCTTGACGTTGTTCTGCTGCTTCGACACCGCGCTCTTGAGCACCTCGAGCGACTGCTGGATGTCGGCCTCGGAGACGCCGGCCTTCCGCGCGCGTATCCAGGCGAGCAGCGCGCCATACTCCGGCTGATCCTTGTCGCCGGCGAGCGCCACGGACGCGAAGCGCTCGGCGCCATCGAGGTCGCGCTTGCGCAGCAAGATCTCCGCCTTCTGGAACGCCTCGGCCGCGCGCAGCACGCGCACGACTTGAGCCTGCTCGGCGTCTTCCGTCGAGACGCCGGAGTCGAGCGAGCGATCATACTCCTCGCGGCTGCCGGGATGACTGATGACCCGGTGCGCCTCGGTGATGCGCGCGAAGACGCGCATCGCCGTCTCCTTCAGGTCGGAGAGCTCCGGGCTCATCCGATCGGGATGCCAGCGACGCGCGAGCGCACCGAAGGCCCCGGCGACCTGCCCGGCGGAGGCGCCGCGATCGATCTCCAGCACCTCGTAGTGGTTGAGCGTGTCGAGCTTGGCGTGCTTCTCCTCGATCTCGTCGCGGCTGGCGAAGCGGCCCGTCTGTGCCAGCTCTTTGCGGGGAGCGGGCTGCGCTGGAGGTGGCGGCACCGGCTCGGGCTCGGGCTCGGGCTCGGGCGGCGGGGCCGACGGTGCGGTCACCGCGCGCATCATCGCCGACGAGGCGCGACGTCGGGTGGGGATCGCCGCGATCATCACGGGCCGTGTCCCCGCGCTGACCCCGAGCGGCAACTCGCCCGTGTCGAGATGTCGCGTCAGCATCAGCGTGTAGAGCAACCGCTCGAGCGTCGCCACGTCGCTCAGACCCGTGCGCTCGAGCTCGGCCAGCGACTGCGGCTTCATCCGAAGCACGTCGAGCAGCGGGCGCTCGCGGCTGGCGAAGCCGAAGCGGCCAATGCGCGAGGCAGGATGCAGGCGCAGCACCTTGTCGCCGAGGCTGTTCATGACCGCCACCACGCGCTCCTTCGGAGCGTTCTGCTCCACGGCGCGCCAGATGGCCGCCAGCGGATCGATGGCGCGATGCTCGCGGCCCCAGCTCGCGAGCAGATCGGCGTCGGCGAAGTAGGCGAAGGC
>Ga0247763_1001973_pt1 | contig 10961 bp, 7 predicted proteins | sample UWRJL141409B4_FD_179926 | JGI IMG/M metagenome (GOLD analysis project Ga0247763, IMG submission 179926) | Plant litter microbial communities from Arlington Agricultural Research Station in Wisconsin, United States - UWRJ-L141-409B-4 | ecosystem: Environmental > Terrestrial > Plant litter >...
GTCTTTGAGGACTTGTGCTGTAACCACAAGTCTGGTCTCTACTCGGCCGACAAAAGGTCTCTCAATTCCCAGCCATTCGCTGTGTGCTCTCATTTCTCAGCTGCAGTTGGCTGGTTTCAAGTCTGCGCCATGGTCCCGCGGAACACAATCTCCGTGTTTGGCGTGGTTACCCAGGCGTTCACAGTTCTAGCCACGAGCAGCCGAGGCACCGGCTTCAGGACTGCTGCGATTCTCGTTGACTCGCCAAGGCGACTCCACAGTGCTAGATCTCGGCCTGATTCACACACAAGACTAACACAACCATCCATCAAATACGCGGTGACGACAAGAGCAGCGGAACACTTCTGCACATCTTCATCCAGTCGAGCTGATATGGATAAAAATTCTGGCCAGAATGGAAATGGCGCCTGGATCGGGAGTGCGGGAGCTGGCGGCATCGATCTCAGGAGTAAGTGTTGCGGGCTCGCGCATTCAATGACATTCCCGCCCATGCTGGTCGTAAACTGACGGGCAGTGGAGGCGACACCATGACAACACCCACGGCTTCGATGCTTGCTGCTATCCAAGCGTGTTCGCTGTTGGACGATGTGTTTCAGGAGGACATTACAACCCAGGACCTCGAGGCGCACTGCGCTACTCTATGCGGTAAACAAGATGGGCTGTTTGTTCTCTCTGGGACCATGGGGAATCAACTCGCTCTGAGATCACTTCTGACCCAGCCACCTCATGGTGTCGTATGCGATCGCCGCTCTCACATTGTCAAGTATGAGGCTGGAGGGTGAGTGCTCAGCCAACAGCCTTAGAGTCTAGCGAGCTTACCAGCCCTCCACAGTGTCTCTTCGTTGACCGGTGCTATGGTCAAGGCCATAGTTCCCGCCAATGGGGTCTACCTTACCCTGGAGGACATTAGGGCCAATGTGTACCTAGATGACGACGTGCATACTTGTCCTACCCGTGTCATCAGCCTTGAGAACACCCTCAACGGCATGGTTATGCCACTGGTGGAGGTGCAGCGTATTTCAGCATTTGCTCGTGAAAACGGAGTGAAAATGCATTGCGACGGTGCGCGTTTGTGGGAGGCAGCAGCTTCGGGCGCTGGCACTCTGGTAGAATTCGCAGCCTGCTTCGACACTGTCAGCCTTTGCTTCTCCAAGGGTCTCGGCGCGCCCATCGGCAGTATGTTGGTGGGCGATAAGGCTACTATCAAGCACGCCCGCTGGGTGCGCAAATCACTCGGTGGCGGCTTAAGACAAGCCGGCGTGGTCACGGCAGCTGCAAGGGTCGCAGTTGAAGAAACCTTTGGCAAAGGCCCCAACGGCGAGGGAGGCCTCTTACGGGAGAGTCATGGTCTAGCAAAAGAAATTGCTAAGATGTGGACCGATATGGGCGGCAAACTCTTCCACCCCGTAGACACCAACATGGTGTGGCTTGATCTCAACGACGCCAAATGCACATCAGACAGGATTCACAAGCTCGGGGCAGAGGCTGGTCTGAAGTTGTACCACAATCGCTTGGTAATCCACTATCAGATCTACCAGAACCGTGAGTTTGTCGTACCTAAGCTTCAGAGTATCTTTAGGGCCATCTTTGACGAGAAGTCGAAGAACGAGGCAGTTTTCGACGGCGCGAGTGGTGAGCGGTCAATGTATCAGAGTCGGTAGAGCCTGGCTTCGTTTTTTTTTTTCATTCTTCTTCGGTGGTGGATGCACGTGGTAAATCTGTGGCCACGGCGAACAGTGAAGTTTGCCAGAGCACTTGTGCCTTGCCAATTCGTTGTTCCAAAACTGGTCGGAAGCAATTCATTCCCAATTGAGGGTATTCGTGGACATGAACAGAGCCGGATGGTCAGTGTCATTGGCGGTGAAGAGCGGCGGTGGTGACCTATCACAACCTGACCTTTTAGTAGCTACAGCATTGAACAGGTTCCCCGTGAATACCACAGCACATGGTAGTAGAAATCGGTTCGACTCTTTTTGCTGTGATCTTCACCGAAGATGTCGGACCCATTTTTACTACCACGTGCACAGTAAGGCCCGACTAACAAAGAAGCTTTATCCTGGAGGCCGGGGCATGACGAATCGAAGAGGCTTGGTGGTGCTCAGCGACGTATGTCAAGACGCCAAAACGCCCAAAACTACAACACCACAAAAGCCAAGAAAGAATAATCCCGCTCGTGACATCTTCCATCGCAGGGTTTGGTGCAGCTGATGGACGGGTGCCACGGAAGGAACCATCTGCCCTTGTTCTTACCCCTCTTCCGCAGCAATTCTGCCCCGCACCAAACATCCTTCCTGCTACTGGCTGCCTGACGTCACTCAGCCCACGGCGAATCACAGCACTACCAGTGAGTGCTTCCGCACGGCTCTATGCCGGAGCTACTGATGGCGGCGAATGCGGGGAAAACGTCTGTGGAGACAATGGGGAACCTTCTGCTGCTTCTTTAATTGTCAGCCGCGACTGAATGGTGCGTGCAGCCCGCCTGCATCGGGCGGCTGCGTTGTAGCCATATGGGAAGGTAGGACCGAACGGTCGTCATTGCTGCTCCATGAAAATCGTGGAGTCCGCCTCGAGATTCTCGTCGCGGAATTTTCTCCGCGAGGCTCGGGCTAATTCGGCAAATTGCTTACTCAACCATTTCCAGTCAATTGCATTTTTTCTTCTGGAAATTGGGGAAGAATGGGGCAGGGGAACGGCCGATCATTCCTCGCGGCCCAGAGTCTGGGGAGGCGACTCGATGGAAAACTGGAACGCGCCATGCCGTCGAACAAGGCACAACCTGGAAATCCGGGGGATCAGCGAACCCTGGTGAGTGTCGAGTTCCTGGAATAACGGGGGACTGTAATGGCTGCTGCGATTGTCTCCGCGCCCTGCAGCTCTGCCGGGGAACGACAGCTTCCCATCCGAGCCAGCTTTCCAAGCTTCCCCTTCTTCCCGCCCTCCTCCTGCCTAATATGTGGATAGCACGGGATACCTTCACTCGGCGGTCCGGCCTGTTTTTCTTTGGCACCAGCCCAGGCCCGTTCGTTTATTAGACGCACCTCAATTTGCCCACCCCTCTTCCGAAGTTCCATGGGATATCTAAAATCTTCTTTCATCCATCCCCATTCTTACCAGTCCCCTTCCGCCTCCCCGGACCTCTCTTCGCCAGGAGGGATCGCTCCCACACCCCAAGCGCATCTCGGTAAACTTCTACCATGGCACTACACTCCCTTGTAGCGATAGCGGCGGCGCTGGCCGCGCTCGTCTCAACTACGGCAGCCATCTACACCAATGGATCGGTGATAGCTCCATGTGACTCCCCGTTGTACTGCCAGGGAGAGGTACTGAAGGCGATCGAGCTCGCTCGGCCCTTCTCTGACTCCAAGACATTTGTTGACATGTAGGTTGAGTAGTCACGGACGGGGAGCGGCGAAGCCGAGTGAGACACGGTTCAGGTCACTTACATAGGTGTACACAGGCCGACCACCAAGCCAGTCAACGAGGTTCTTGCCGCCTTCAGTAAGCTCAAGCAGCCGCTGAGCAACAATTCGGAGCTCAATGCCTTCCTTGCCGCCAACTTTGCCCCCGCCGGGGGTGAGCTTGAGGAAGTTCCTCCAGAGGAGCTGCAAACCAGTGCTATGTTCCTGGAAAAGGTGGACGACGTTGTCATCCGCGAGTTCACCGAAGCCGTCATCAAGATCTGGCCTGACCTCACTAGGCGCTATGCAGGCGGCGGGAACTGCACTGAGTGTGCCAACAGCTTTATCCCGGTGAATCGTACCTTCGTGGTTGCTGGTGGGCGGTTCCGTGAGCCATATTACTGGGATTCGTATTGGATCATCGAGGGCCTTCTCCGCACGGGAGGTGCCTTCACGCAGATCTCGAGGAACATCATTGAAAACTTCCTGGATTTTGTCGATACTATCGGCTTTGTGCCCAATGGGGCGAGGTTGTACTACCTGAACCGATCCCAACCTCCACTCCTGACGGAGATGGTCCGGATCTATGTTCAGCATACAAATGATACGAGCGTTCTCCAACGCGCGGTCCCACTTCTTATCAAGGAGTACAATTTCTGGATCAACAACCGTAGCGTTACTACCGCTGGGAGGGACGGGAAGGCGTATACTCTCCAAAGGTAAGCTTGTTCAGACCATCCCTACTCACGTTAGTCCGGCGCGTTAACTCATACGCTGGCAGGTATTCAGTCAACAACAACCAGCCCCGTCCAGAGTCCTACAGGGAAGATTATAACACGGCCACCAACAAGTCCTATTACGCCGCGTCTGGTATAATTTACCCCGAGACTGCTCGTTTGAATGAGTCAGAGGTTGGTGCCGTGTATGCCAACCTTGCAACAGGCGCAGAATCAGGTTGGGATTACGGTACGCGCTTCCTCTCACGCCCAAACGACGCGCTCAACGATGTGTACTTCCCCTTGCGGTATCTCAAAGTACGCGATCTTATTCCGGTTGACCTGAACGCCATCCTGTACCAGAACGAGGTCACCATTGCTTCCTTTCTCGAACTACAAGGCAACAAGACCGGCGCTAAAGCTTGGTTGGATCTCGCGGAGGCTCGATCTCAAGCTATACACGCGGTGCTGTGGAACGAGACGTTATTCTCATATTTCGACTACAATCTTACCAGCAGCTCTCACTTTGCATTCGTCCCGTTAGACGCTGACGCCACTCCAGCGGAGCGAGCCGCCGCCCCGGGGAATAGCCAAGTGCTCTTCCACATTGCCCAGCTCTATCCCTTCTGGACTGGCGCCGCCCGCCCCGAGCTCAAGAACAATCCTCTTGCTGTGCGTCGGGCCTATTCCCGCGTTGCGAGCATGCTCGAAGAAAAGGCTGGCGGTATTCCGGCTACCAACTTCAAGACGGGCCAGCAGTGGGATGAACCTAACGTCTGGCCTTGCTTGCAGCATGTCCTGATGGAAGGACTGCGACGTACGCCACCCACATATGGGACAAGTGATCCCTCCTACGTGGCCGTACAAGATCTAGCTCTTCGCCTCGCACAGCGCTATCTCGATTCGACCTTCTGCACTTGGTACGCCACCGGTGGTTCAACAAGCGCGACACCCAAGCTCGCCGGACTTGGTAGCCAGGCCGTCGGTATCATGTTTGAGAAGTACGGTGATAATGCTACCAACGTGGCGGGCAGTGGTGGCGAATACGAGGTCGTTGAGGGCTTCGGCTGGACTAACGGAGTTCTCATCTGGGCTGTTGACACATTTGGAAACAAGCTCCGTCGCCCGAACTGCGGGGATATCAAGCCGGCGCATGTAGGCAAGCGTGCCAACATGGAGAGGAGGGCTGTCGAGCTGGATCGCTGGGATGCAGGATGGGTGAAGCGTTTTGGAAAGCGCGCCTTGGATTGAGGCGGCCTCACATTTTGGGTAATCTAGCAAGGCTTGGTTGAGATGGCGACATGAACTGACGGACTGACTGATCAATTGGCTTATTGTTCGGGGTTTGGAGGGGAAAACGGAACGGATCGAAACAGGAAGGACGGGACGATCCATGACACGACGACATGATTTTGGTCTCTTCGCACTCATTCTCTTTCTCAATGAGAATGTTTTTTATGTGTTCATTTCTTAATACTTAGTATAAGGTACGGTACCTGCGGGAATGCTTCTCGTTCTCTTTGGGATGGGGTGGTTATCTCCCGTTTTCAGGATTAGCTGATGCAGTATTGGATGAAATTGAATACTTGAAGGTAACTGCAATATCTGATAGGCTGATGGGGAATGATGAGCTATGCGTGATTTTCCGCCATGTGGGCTGCAGAGCTGATGGGCCTATTTTGAAGCAGGAATACAAGATAGCTATGGAAAGCACATGCCTCACGCATGACTTGTTAGTCAGTTCATTGAAAATCAATGCTTGTATTGGCTGTCACACGGTGATGCTGCACCAACTAAACGCCCCAAAACCAACCGGGACCTAAACGCCGATTCTCATACAATCATGCTGGTGAACAAACTTGTTCCTGTCAACACCGCTGTCCCAACGCCAACAAACACGCTCAACACACACTCTCCCTGACTGATCTTCTGGTCATAACAGAGCAAGGCATTGGGCTTCCCTCTCATACTTTGGCCGTAACAGAAGCGACCCTTATCTCTTCCTCCTGCTTCACCCTCTGTGAGGTCTCCCGCCTGGTCTTGATTTTGAGCTCACGCCTGGTAACCCTCCGCGGAGTCTCTGACCGCCTCGGGCCCCGTCTCGGTGGTTTGGATCGCGCGCCACTGCCCTCCTAGGGCTCGAGATGGGACCATTCGGGAATCGCTTTGATCTGCTGCCACATAAACTTCTCGAGCTTATTGGCGCACTTGGCATAGGGGGTGCTCTCGTTATTATACTTGCGACAGTTGTCGAAAACGAGACGCGCGTCACGGATGAAGTCCTCGGGTGTCGCGTATTGGTCGGCTTCGAGTTTAGATTCCATTGTTGACAGGTCCATAGGCTCCTTGATGACGTCATAGTAGTCAGCGACGTCGTCCTTGTTGACGGGCACCAAGAATGGCCAGCTGCTCTGGTGATTCTGCAGGTCGTTGAGCAGGTGTAGAAGCTGGTTGTAGTTAGGTCCGTGACGCGGTTGCCGAGCGAGCTCATCCATGTCGGGTGACCAGCCTGAGGCGCGGATGGCTTCAATGGAAAGAGGATCGATGGGCGTAACGCCGCTCTTCCATTGTTTGGGCGGCTGGTGGATGATGTGCGATTTAGAGAATGCGCGGATCTTGGCCTGTACACACTCCCGTTGCTTCAGCAGCATCCGCCCCATCTCAAGGTAGCGTATCCGTGGCAGCATCGAGCACTGCATGATGGTTCCGCCTTCATAGTCCTTTATGTAGCCCATCCAGACCGACTTGTCGAGCGTGATCTCTTTTGTGAACCCTTGCTTTTTGAAGTAGCCAATAGCATAATTATCGGCATACGTCAAAAAGTGCATGACGTCCGATGTAGCCTTGACATAGTCCTTGAGATGTGACATTAGATGGGCGCCGTATCCCTTGACTTGCTGGTCTGAGGAAATGGCGCAAAATACAATCTCTGCAAACTTCCGACCTTTGAAGGGCCGGTATGTAATGCCTCCGACCACTTCCAGCGGTTTCTTCACTATAGCAATCGACAGGTGGGTACGGTCGTAAACGAGGCGGGCGATGTAGTCCTTGGGCATCTTAGGCAGCTGTTTTTGGAAGATGCACTTCAGGCCAGTGAGGATGATGAGACTCTCGCGCTCATTATCGTTGTTGACCACGCGGAACTCGATCTCGCCATTGCGCTCTTCGATAACGGCAGGCTGCGGGGCTGTTAGGGGGGTGCGAGGCGCGATGGGTAGCAACTGTGCGGATGGGTCGGCTCACCTTCTCAGGGAACGGAATTGCTGGTGGTTTCCGGGGTTTGGTCTCTGGCTCGGCCGATTCATTGTGCTTGACGCGCTTCGAGGCTGTCGGCGAGGAGGGCTCCTCTGTTGCCTTGCGCTTTCCGTCTGCGCCGCTTAGGTTAGCGATATCTCTCACGGAAAGCCCGATAAAACGTCGTGCTTAGGTCATAGGGACAGTAAGAAACTACGCGAAAATGGAATACTTGCTCTCGTCCTTCATCTTGATGGCGTTGAGCGACACCGCGAATGTCGGCAGCGTCGTGTGGTGATCTCGAAGTGGAGCGCGCACAGCGGCGATGTTCCCGTAGCGGCGATGTTCCCGTTGAAAGAGGTGGGGCTGAGACTAGGGGCTGTGGCGGTATAGACCCACTTGAAACTGAGCGGCACTAAGCCCTTTTCAGCTTCGAACACGTCGAGCTGTCTTCTGGAGATGCAGAAGCAGACATCGACCGTCGACACTTGACGGCATTGACAGCCACAACTGCAACAAACCCAAGCGTCAATTGATCCCCGAGTTCCCGATACGATTTCCGATTTTGTATCTGCAGCGCAGCACATGGATTCATCACTTCATGAGGTCTGGCAAGCCGCATCTGGCAGGCCATTTGTCCCCGCGGTGGGCAAGGACAGCCAAATCTTTCTCGCCTTCTTGCTGGTGATTTTGGGTTTGGGATTGAGTGGCACTTTTACCTTGAGTGCGTCCATCCTATGCCCATCTACTGGAAACTTCTCACACACGAGTCTAGACCGGTCGTTTGCGAACCTCCCTCTCATCGGTATTCCTGCTTCACTCGCACTTGCGTATGTCTCCCAAACACCATTCATCTCGATGCACACAGCGACTAACGCTGCATACTAGGTTCGGCGTAGTATACATGTTCTGCGCAGTCGGGGTTTACGTCTAGATACCCAAAACAAGAGCTCGGTCCGAACTGTACCATTAGAACAAAAGCATACGATTTTCCACTTTCCAATCCTCGCATTCTTGAGATTTTGATTCGAATTCTGGTGTCTCCAGTCAGCTATCCCGTCATGGAGTCCTCGCCGAATCCAGTCCCTGCCCCTCCTCTCTTTCGCGCAGTTGCCAGTTCTACCCGACCCCTCTACCAACTTCTCAAGTCAATTGGGTTCACCAATAAAGTACATGTCGAGATCACGGAAAATGGGCTTCGATTTGCTGCTGACCACGCTCGCGTGATGCAGGGTGGGTTGTTCCGAGGGTGTTTCGAACTCATGAGCTGATTGATTGCCCAGGAGTCGCTCATTGGAACAAAAACCTCTTTACAAGCTATATCACTAACCTCCCCCAATCCGATGAGGAGGGTGAGGATGAAGCTGCAACCCCAAGCTTCCAAATCTCTCTGTCTGCCCTTCTCGAAACACTGCAAATTTTTGGTGCCACTGACGCCGCTGCCCGGCAAGCCAAGGCCGATGTGGATCCCTACCGCAGCAACCTTCGTAACTACCGGTCCGATGCCTTCAGCAACCAGACACTTGGCATGTCAGGCACTTGTTCCTTATCTTATTCTCTAGAGGGCGAGGCATTTAGTGTTGTTCTCGAAGAAGCTGGAGTGAAGACGACCTGCAACCTTACCACCTACGTCCCCGAAGTCCCTGACGACATCCCGTTCGACATCGATGAGCTGTCATTCAAGATCATCACACAGGCACGCGTACTGCTCGAGGCTCTAGGAGAGATTGCCCCTGCTCAACCCGAAAAGCTAACCATATCTACATGTCGTCGGGAGCCTTATCTACGGCTGTCAAGCACAGGGGCGCTCGGCTCGTCAAGCGTCGACTTTGCCAAGGGACGCGACCTGCTCGAGACCTTTTCAGTGCGTGATGCGCGCTGGCGCCAGACATTCAAGTTCGACATGATCAAGGCGGCTACTGAAGCCATGCGCATTGCAAGCAAAGTCAGTTTGAGGGGAGATCGCCAGGGCGTGCTCAGCATGCAGTTCATGGTGGAAGTGGAAGGAGCAGGGTTGAGCTTCTTAGACTTCCGCTTTGTCCCATATGCGGAGAATGATGATGACTACGAAGATGAGGAAGACGAGGAGGCGGAAAGTAGGGGTGTTTACGAAGAGGAACTCTAATGCGTCGGTGAGGTCAATGATAATAACTGCAGGGTACGAGATCAACTCATCTTCAGCTTTGTGCTCCACACTATCTTCCTTAAAGATACTATCTCACAATCAATCGGAAATTCTAGACTAAGCGCAGTTTCGACCTGTCGTGTGCTTCGCGTGTGAATGAAACCACTCCGTGATATGCCCTGAAATATAGCACCAAGTCCCGCTAGTTCTGCAGAGCCTTCTCTCCTCCGAGCTTCATCTTCAAACCCCTTCTGTGGCCCTGGTCGTCGGATCTTCGAGAAGTGATATGGCTACTGAACCGCAAAACCTCGAAGCCAATTACAAGAATTCTTGCCCGAATACTAAGCGGCAGAGCTTCCAGTGGAAACGCCAAGAAGAACCAGCCCTGACACGACAGCGACCTTCAGCCCTGTGGCCTCACTAGCGAGAACCTCTGAGAGTTGAAGCGCATGTCTTCACTTCGAATGGCATTGGTAAGAAATTTGACACCATCACCCACAGAACGTTAGGCGACCGGGGTGGCGGACAGTATATTCCAAAGCGGTAGATGTTGGTATCGTCCTCGCCGTATCTCAAACTAGCCCCTTTAACACCGCTGCGCACTCTTACTTTATGGATACTTTGAAGGAGACCCTAGAATCCAGTAATACTCCAACTTCTTCCGCCTGGTGGCATCGAGAGGCTCCTACCGCTGGCAGAGATGGATCGAATACTATAACACGGTTCCCGTCTCTCACCCTGATCGGACCACTTTTCCATCGGGGTGATACATTCTTGGACGACCGGAGTGGAGCACGACGGCCCAGTTACCGCATCCCTGACAAGACCAACTTTGATTTTGGCCGAAGGAGATTGTGGACGATGTATTACGCATTTTCCCTGGTTGCTCTCGAGCGCCAGATGCAGCGTCAAAGTTACCGTCTTCTTGTTTTTCTTTTCCTGTGTCTCGTCTCATATTTTTCTGTTCACGACAACGTTTGAACTATCTTCGTAGTACAACGTTCAAAACACCTCAGTGTGCAACAATGTTCAAACTGCTGACTAGTAGTACTACCTATTACTCTGGTTTGTTCCTCGTGTATTTCTCTTTGTTTCTGCCAAGCCATGTCTTACCCTGACGTACCGTACCTATCCTATTTCACCGTGCTCTAGAGAGAATCTGACCCCTTTTGCTCAAACCCTTTTTACTTACCCTTTTCCATCGCCAACAGCGCCAGAACAAAAAAGAAATACATCGCACCATCCCTCATATAACACAATTCACATCAAATCTGGCCCAAGTACTAAACCAAGACCGAAACACTAATACAAGCCTAAATCCAACTCATAACAAGCCCAAACCCAAACAGAACTTCAGCTCCCGACCCCCGTGCACTAGAAGCCCACTAAACTATACGATACTACCTCACCAACCCCCCCCCCTCTCCATTCTCAGCTCCCAGTTTGATATCCCCACTAGCGACCGGCCCGCCAGACTAAACTACCTAA
>Ga0247763_1001974_pt1 | contig 10958 bp, 7 predicted proteins | sample UWRJL141409B4_FD_179926 | JGI IMG/M metagenome (GOLD analysis project Ga0247763, IMG submission 179926) | Plant litter microbial communities from Arlington Agricultural Research Station in Wisconsin, United States - UWRJ-L141-409B-4 | ecosystem: Environmental > Terrestrial > Plant litter >...
GGCGGTTTGTTGGGTGGTGTGCTGGAAGGGCTTGGTGGGAATCAGGCTCGTTGGGCGTGCTGCATCTCTTTCGGTATCTGGTTATTTTATAGGTTGTAGAGGGCCTAGGAGCACATGAGGGCTTGATGGTGAAGGTAACCCGACTGACATACTCAAGACTATGCAGCAGACTATCGGAAATACTCGGATAGTATTTTCGGAGAGTTGGAACGTGAAGGTGTTATTTGACAGATCATGGGGAAGAACCGGAGGGCCTCGCTGTGGTTGCAGATGTCTGCGCGCGTCCCCCAGAATTCGTCGTGCATGGTGCGTCGCCAAGACTTTTCCTGCTTCTTGGGGTCGCCGCTCAGTCTCCTTACTCTCTGCCCTCATTGCTAGGCATACACTCCAAGATAACGAAAAGAAAGCGCATATAGATGCCGAGCTGTGCCTTATAAGCACGCCTGCTCTGTTGCGCTGGCTGGGATTTCGGTTAGCGGGGCCGAGTGGCGACCACAGAAAGCTGGAAGTTGGACGCCCTGTTCCTTGGGCATGAAATTTGAACGCTCCACCCCATCCGATCGAACTCAACCAGGATCCAGTCTCCAGGATGAACTTCGTATTGGAGTGGAGTGTCCAACCATCAGACTCGCTTGGCCGCGTTGATGATACCATGACTGGCAGGCTGCCAGCAAACCATCCTGCATTCGGCAGCCAAGTTGTCCCAAGATGCAAAGATTTGTCGACTCCACAGCCCCCACGATGCGCTCCACTGGAGACAATCCCGCCGAGATGTCGACCTTCCTCTGCTTCCTCTGCTCCCTGAAAGGTGTGTGTGTGTACCTAGTCACCATCTCTGACACATCAACGAGCCGCAACGGAATAGAATGCAGTGGAATACTGACCAAGACGCACGGCAGTGAAGCTTCGGCGGTGAGAGATGCATTCCAAAGCCGCAGGAGCTTGCACGACGTTCGCTCGAGGCCTGCCTTTGCGGCTCTTATCGGCGGCCCTCTTGGAAACATTGTATGCGGTTCCCGATGGAACCCTAGAGGCACCTCAGACGTGGGCCAATTCTCGCCAATGCTCGATGGAGGGTCGCCATACTCGTTTTCCTAACCACGCCTATCGGCAGCCTTCGCTTTAATACTACTACTGCAGTATTTAACCTCAACCAAAATCGCTTAGTAACCAATCCCTTCAACTACTAGAGAAAGCGCGATAAAGGCCATAATTATACTACTTCGCCCAAAAATTAACACTTTCCCTTCTATACCCTTTTGCTTAACCGCTTCGTAAACGGCGACCCTACCAACGATAAGACCAACAGTGCTAGCTATTCTACAGTTACCTAAGCCTTTTGGAACCTACGGAACGTTACACAACACTTTTGGAATCCGAATATAATATACATGATTTATCGACGTGTTAAAATTGCAGAGTTTTTCTGCTCCTGTAATTGGAGTGAAGGAAAAGCGCGGTTAAGTGGTGGTTGAGGTCCCAAAACTAACTCCACCGCTACTTTAGACCTGTGTGGCAACTGTAGCCGAGGCAGCCTAGAATTGTGCCCCCTTCGCTCAGTCTGGCTCAGTCTGGCTCAGCCTAAGGCGGCAACTGCTCAGTTCCAAAGAAGAAAAGGGAAATTCGTGGTGTCGATTTTAGGGTCGTGTAAAGGCTGTTTCGCGACCCTAAAATCGACGAAACGCCCGTGCTCATAGTCACGTGGCTCTTCGTCACGTTTGATTAGTCTAGATCAGCCCCGGCTCAGCTTGGGCTAATATTTGCCCATTGAACAGCACAGCATTCCGAGAAGGTGCAGTTTTAGCCGAAGGGCCCAAAAATGGTCCTGTGTAAGGAAGGGGCCCAGAATTGAGACATTTGCACCCGTAATAGCTACCACCCAGAATTTTATAGATAATTCGTCTAGGCCTTTCCGCTTGGTAATACTTATCTATTACTAGTCGTTGATACTAGGAATATTTAGGAGATGCCTTGCTACTGCGTATTGTTACGAGATAAAGGGCATTTTGTACATTAACACCATTTAGTAGTGTTAAAATACGTGCCCTTTGGCTCCTGTTGGGCCAGCTCCACTTCAAGCCCTCTTAGTTCAACCAAAACTGCGCCCGCGCCGCAGAGATTGCTTCCGATTCGCTCAAGCTTAAGATAATCCGCGCCCGCCAATCTCGGAAGGCGAGTCCGTATTTACCGGCGGCCGGGTGTCTTGACGGCAGGGGTATCCGCGAGGCCGTGTCTGTAATCAGGGTTCTCCAGAGTACCTCGCTTCTACGCTGACCGGTGTGGTAGATTGATGGGAGAGCTGACAAAATTGACAGCCAGCTGGGAGAGTGGTGATATCCGGTCTCCTTGTGGATTCCGGCCTCTTCCTTCGACTCGCCGATCTGGAGGACGCGGTTGAGCAGCATTTTATGAAGGAGGAGCTGTCTTTCCGTCTCTTTAATTGTCAGATTCCTAGGTGAGTCCCTAGCGGCTGAGAATCTCTTGTATCCGATTATGCCCAGGCCTAGGCCCTTGGCGTAGGACCAATCCGGGACCTACGAGGGGAGATTTGGCAAGGACTGAAAGTCTTGCCCCTCGACTTGGGTAAGTAGTAGCAGGTCGTTGGCGTCCTCCAGCCTTTGAGCCGCAGTTAAGATGTAGGTTTCGGCGGCTGATCGATCCCCGTAGATGGGTAGCAGTTGCGGCTTCCCCTTGACGTGTTCCTTATCAAGGCCTAGCAATGCGTACACCTTGTCGCAATGATCAGTGGATATGAGCCTTCGTGCCCGGATGATAGTGTAAAGTAAGGAACGGTCCGAGTTTGCTGAGCTTATTTTGCTGTTGACGTGGATGTATAGTGGCTGAGCGTGGTGCGAGTGCTTGGGATCGGTGGGATTATGGATACCCGAGTTGAAGAGCCGCGACCAGGCTGTCGTTGTCAAAAACTTGGATGTCCTAACGACGAAGTTCCAGTTGACTATATGCCAGCCGTATCGGATGATGTACTTTCTGGCCAATACCAGCTCCTGGATGATCCATGTACGTATAATATAGCTGCGCCTCCAGAATTGTCGGAGCGATTCCCAGGCTATACCATTAGCGAGAGGCCCGAGTATCTCCTTAAAATCTGGTGATTGAGAGTTCTTGGGGATGATTTTGGCAAGAAGGTCCTGGCTGAGGTTTGCAAGCTTTGTTATGAGCGTGAATGCCGTTTCCGTATTAGCTTCTTCCTCACCCAGCCAGGCTACGACGCAATCGGCAGAGCGGTGGATGGAGGCTATGGAACTGACTTGGGCGTACCGCTTTTGGGTATCCAGCTGATTAATGTAGACTGAATCGATTTAGAACCCCTGCGAGTAGAGTTCTGGCTTGCTGTACGCTTTTTGGAGAAAGTAGTGGAGATTCCGGGTGATCTTGACAACAGCCTCGTTGCATAGAATCCAGGGTGGCTCTTTATGTCCTAATGAAGACCCTGTACTAGGCGCTACGGCTTTTGGAGGCCCCTATGTGTACGATAAAGCAAGATAATGGGGATTGTCGCGTAGGCGTACCGTCTCGAGAGTACAGGCAACCGACCTATTTTGGCGGTCTTGCTGGAGTTTCAGCAGTCTGATGTAGCCTGTGGTGGTTAGGCTGGAGGGGAAATAGTAGCTGTTAGGAACGGCTGATATTTGACAAATTTGCGATTACAATTCTTGACCAATAAAGAATGCAAATGCTGAAGCTCACGAGATTGACTTTGACGAAACTATTCCAGAGGCGGGGAAGATTACAAGTAGACGATAGTTAGGCAGTAACGTCGTATTCCACGTGATGTTATCCGAGTTTACCACGCTTGGCTTAATTGTTACTATTTGGAAAACAAGAGGAAGAATCCGAGGAGTGTTATGCTGGCTCTCCAGCTTGGCGGCAAGTTAATGCACGACGCGTACGGAAACCGCATGGAGCCGAGCGACGGTGACATCTTTCGCAAAGCAAGAGCAAGCAGACCCTTCGCTCGATCCCCCCAATTGGAGGAAGGACTTTGGAAAGAGAAGTCGATAATTATGTCTCACTCTGTCCGTGAGAGTGTCTACAAACAGAGGATTATTGGGTCCGTATTTAGGGGCATTTATGGACCTGGCCGAGCGCTATCCACCAATCCACAATGGAGTTGCTTGAGGCTTGGCCACCGCTCGAATTATTCAGGACTACGGAAAAGCCTGCAACTATACGCCAGCCAGGCTCCGATCTCCGAACTCTCGGAACCTTGCTTGACTGCCACCATTTTGGATACCTCCGTGACCGTAACCCAGCAATGACTTGTTTATACAACTTCTAAGGCCCGGTGAACTTCATCCTCCGCTCACAGCGCGCCAAAAGCAATCCGAATGGAAGGGTCAGTTTTTTCGACGCTTCCGAGTACAATGCTTTCGTCATTGCCTATCGCAGCGGTGACACATTGCCCCCGTTCTCCATCCATGACCTTCTTTGGAGCTACAAATTGGAGGATCCACGCTTAAACCCGGATTTCACGTGGACAAGGCTTCCCACCGGCAAAGAGGTGGAATTGTTGACTGAGCGGGACGTTGCAATGAGATGCCAGTTTATCAATGACCTCGCGAGCTCGGGGCAGCCGGAAACTTCTTAAAGTTATGATTGAATCACATTCTCGTCTTAGAGAATCGTTAGTTCTCGCATTTCGGACGACGCCAGTGGGAAGAGTTAAGACCACGAGGACTCGGAGCTTGACGCACTCACAACTTCCGAAATTTAACTTGGGCCCGCCACCAGGGAAGGAAGGAGCGTTCGTCATCCTACCGGGCACCTGGCTTATGGAGGGCGACTTACCCCTCACCTCAAACTGACGCCCTGTCCTTTTCCTTTCCATTGTCCCCACCAGTTCCACCAGCTGACGCAGATGGGCCTCGAGCAATGAACACACCCTTCTTCAACACGCTCTGCTTCACGTACTCCTGCAGCAGCTCGTCAGTCGTCGTGTATACATGCGGCGCATCCATCCCAAGAAAGCTCCCGGCTCCGAGGATGGCGAAAAACAGCGATGCTGCCGTGGCGATGTAGCTCGCGAGCGAGATGGCGTCGGCGACTTCGCCCTTCAGGACCGAGCCGTACAGGATGCCTATGATGCCGCTTACTGGAATGGTGAAGAGTGCTAGGGTGACGAAGACTCTGTTGATTGCACAAGGTGAGCTCCTACGTTCATGCGGCTCTTTTCTTTCTCTTTCTCTCCGAGATCCTAGGGAAAGAGGGGGGTGGGTAGAGAATCGAAAAGCTAACCTCGCCCTAGGCATGTTCGCAAACTCAAACATGAGCACGACTGGTGACGGCCCGTGCCGGTGCCCTTGGCCTCGAGCGCCCAGCACGAAGCGGGACACGGTCCTGGCGAAGCACTTTCCCGATGGCGGGTTGTCGAGGACATAACGGAAATCGTGGACGCTGAGAACCGCCGCGGCGCTCCCGCCCGAGTCGGCCTTTGCCTTGGGCGCCTCGACGAGCTCGGCCTTGTTGGCGAGGCGGATGCGCTGTGTGCGCTCGTCGAGCACCCACTGCTTGCGCTGTGTCAGCTGCGGCAACGCTGAGAGCGCCTCGACCAAGAAGCAGATAGGGAACAAACTCACGACCAAGACGTAGATCATGCCAATGTCTTGCACCCATGTGTACGGTTTAAGTATCCACCAATCGTGAAGGGCTCGATACTTTTGCCGCAGGTGGGAGACGAAGGCTTCGTTACGCCAGTTGAGGCCGATCTCCTGCTCGCCCTCGAGCATCACGGGCTTGCCTTTGTCGAACATGAAGAAACACGATGGTCTGTCGGACTTGATCAGCAAAACAGGCAAGGTGAAGACATGGACAGGAACGAAAACAGAAAGGGACAAGAGGGGGTGGGTCTATATACACAACATGGCCGGTCGAATTGTGACCGCCGCCGCGGAGTCGCAATTGGTGGCGTTCCCGTCGCCTCGGTTGCTCACGGACCTGGGGAAAGTTCTGGGCCCTCTCAATGTCAGATCCCGGGGTTTGTCGGCCGGCTTCCCTCCGCTGCGCGTGCCGCTCTTCTCTCGGCTGGATCCATGGTGAGGGCTGGTCATCTCTGATCACGACCCGTCCAACTCCCTCGCGCGAGTGGGGCCGATCGGGATAGGTCGGGACAATACTCGGCGCCTGATGCTCATCAACGATGCGAATATTATCACGACCAACCCCGGACGGCCCGGAAAACTCTGGCATAACTACCGGTAGTCTTGTCGCCGCCCTCCCCTCGTCGACAATGCGAACGTTATCACGACCCTCCCTCCTGATATCCGGGCGACGGCCACCTGCAGCGGGCGTCATGTAGACGCCATGGCTCAGGCCCCCGCCACCCCTTCCATCACCGGGCCCCGGCCCCCTACGGGAGAAGCCTCGGAATCTATCATCATAGTCATCGTCGTCACCGTCGCTGCTATTCCACCCAAACCTTCCACCTCCATAGCCACTCGAAGGCCGGAAGGTTGCAGGCCGCGGCCTGTCCCCAGGATCCGTGTCAATGCGAATCTCGTGTATTGACGAAGACGATGACGACAACGACGACGATGACGACTGCGCAGCGTCCTCACGAACGAAGCGATTGACCTTGTATCGGGCCCGCCAGACGTCCACACCACGTCCGTTGGCGTTGTACTGTCGCAGCACTCCCGCGAGCGTGTTACGATGGGCGAAGGTGGTGATTTGGACGCGGCGAAACGACGCGGTGTGTGCGGTGCGGACGAAGGTCTCTGATGGCTGTGTCCTGTAGTGTTGTCGGTCTCGTGAATGATGTTGATGGGCTGTATCTGCGGTGCGAGCGAAGGTCTGCGATGGCTCTGCCCTGAAGTGATGTCGATATTGTGCGTGATGTTGACGGGGTGTGTCGCGAAGGGAAAAAGTTGTGGTCTGCGGTGGCGGCTGGGGCCGGGCCTGGTTAGGAAGCCTCATATTGACATTGTGGACGGGGTGTCTCTCCCCAGACTCTGGTTCGGAGCTCGAGTCTTGTGTGTCCGCGCTGGCCATGGTGGCTCAAGAGAGAGTTTGAATCCTACCGCAGTGGAAGTGTCTTTCAATATGAGATCTTTCGGTGCCGGGTGCTATCTTCATTTTTTTTTGTTCGGGCTACCTTTGTTAGGTCAGATCAAAGTGCGCGCCGAACAATTGGCGTTGAAGTTATGAAAACCCCTCTCATCTCACGGCAGTACCGCGCGGCGCGGATTTAATTCCCAGTGCCGACGAGGTTGGCTGGACCCCAGAGATAACGGGATGCAGAATGCGGGAGGGCCAGAGGGGTTGTTACTCTTCTGTCCTACGATTGGGTACCATCATTGTCGTTGAAGCTCGATTCGGGAAATGAGCTCCAGCCTGCAGCAAGAAGGGCAAATTGCGCGGTTTTCAGCTCGCCCTGGCACATGCACGCGATGGAAGGTAAACGCAAGGTGTACACCTCTGCCGGGGTTAGAAAGGTTAGCGCAGTACAGCCAAGCCACTAAGTCCACACAGTAAACCGGGGGTCTTTTGGTGAGGTTCGGGGCATTTTCTTGTCGGGGCTCACAGGCGTTCGAGGTGGCGCTCAAACAGAAGGTGCTGGAAATTCTACTTCAGCGATCTTCCAGTGCTCTGGACCACTAAACTCAGGAGGGCAATCCCCTTGGAGAACCCCTGGCAGCCCCCCCCCCCCGCAAACCCCCCGGCCAATTCACCGCACTAACCTTTGCAACCGTGGCAGAGGTGTACCGTACCTCCTCCATGACAAAATAAGCCGGACTCACAAACAACCTGAAGCAATCATCAATCAACAAATGGGTTGATGAGATTCCCCAGATATTCAAGGAATGCCTTGGGCTTGAAGGAGCAATTGCTGGCCATTGATCGCATTCTTTTCGCAACAAATTGCATCGCTTTTGGGCCAGATTTGGCTGTGGTAGCTATGCAGATGGTGGTGTGGGGGATGTTGTGAGTCCGGCTTATTTTGTCATGATGGAGCGTACCTAAGGTACGTGTCACGTTTTGAACATGGGTTTAATCCGGGGCCTCAGGACCTATCGATATGGGGGTTCCCCGCTTTGGAGCCAGCCAACCAGGGACGGCTTTAGCACTATGGGGCTAAGAGGAAGCCCTGACTGGCTTGCTAAAAGCAGCCACTAAGCGGACTAGCGAGCCAGGAATAGCCCGTCGTTAGAGGCGGACCATATTGAATAGGAAGAACTAATCAGGAGGGGACCGAAGGACTAGGTACTTAGCACCGGTCCCCCGGTCCGGGCAGACGAGTCAGTAAGGGATTAAGGGACCGGGCACTTGGCGCCGGTCCCCCGGGTCGCCAAGACTCGGGGATATATATATATATACGGCTTAACAGCACTCCCTTTGTTACATAGCTAGCTTACGGCAGTAACGTCAATAACACTACTTGTGCATCATCTTAACTGCAACAACCTTTAGTACAATCAATTACCCCTTACACTACAAATTCTAGACTTCTACGCTTAGTCCTTTCAGTTAAAGCTACCCGAGGTTATCACAGTACGTAGTAGGCACAGATCTTGGCTATATTTCACCAAGCCTATAGAAAAGGTACAAAGCCTAAGGTAGCAGAAACGAGATCTAAGTTTGGGGCCGAGAACTGGGTCACTGTTGTTAATTTGTGTGGCCTGACTGGTCTCAGTGAGGTCCAGTACAGGAGGTTACAGGGGGTGAGTCCTCTGTAACGGGCGTAGTGGAAGGCTTTGAGGGTACGATGACTGCCCGGGATGGGGTCAAAGGAAGCTAAGATCAGCAGATTAACCTGCTGTAATAAGTAGAGATATAAGGGTCTATGCCTTATAATAGGGTGACTATAGTGGGTTTTGTACAGAGATTACGAAGGTTAAAAGGTTGCCTTAAGGCTATATATAAACTATTTTGCTTAAGGTAGAAGAAAGGAAAAGAATTAGATATTAGTGTAATGTGACCTGCGAAACCCCGCCGCAGCGCCTGCGTAGCGCCGGGGGCAGCAGTGACGCAATAGGTCAGCACATGCATAAAAGCCGCTGTAGGTAGTTGGCGCTCGCAGGGGGTTTTTCCCTTTTGCAAGAATTAGTTACTGTATTGGAATAGAGTTTATTTTATTAACTTATCGTTAGTAAATCACCTGTATATTGTAGTAGTATCGGGCTCTTCCTTGATCACCTTAGTAGCTTATTACATTTCTAATTCTTCTATCCCGATTAACTAAAATGTCGCTGACGTTAAGTACCCCGGAGCGTATTGTCCTGAAAGTAGGTGTTATATTACTAAGTAATCGTACGCCTTTATAATCCCCGGGTAAATTGTTAGTATCTCCTTAGGGATGTAGCTTAAAGGAACTAATAAGTTTAGTTACGCTTATTAGATCAGACCTATAGCGTATGGAGAATTGTATTTATGTATTAGAGCGATTGGTATAGGTTAAGGAGTGAGAGAAAGATTTACTGGATTGGTTTGGAATTGTAAATAAATTGTATAGGAAACGTTAACGTAGCGAATCTCCAACCTAAAAATTAAGAAAAGCTATTAAAGTTAAGAATATTATTTAATTTAATATTAAAATGACTTTTCGCTATTATTAGGAATAGTTGTAAGATTTGGAACGCGCCTTTGTAGGAAACCCCTAGTGTTTTTATTTAGTAAAGAACCGGATCCTTTTTAATTTTAAATATATAGATTCCAATATTTATAATTATTAGTATAATTATTGTAATATGTAATTAGATAATAAGTAAATTACTTATAATACGGATTGGGCTTATTTCGAAAAATAAACTGGTAATTTAATTTATAATATAGGCGATTAAGATATTTTTACTAATAAAGCCCTAAAAGCAGCTATTTAATATATTACCCAGTTATTATAAAAGTTTTATTTATATTTTGAAAGCTTGGAGGTATAGTTTCCCTGCTAAAGTGAAAAGGAGCGTTTAATAAAGTTCTTTTTAAAACTAATTAAAAAACTTCGTGATTATTTTAATTTCTATTATTATAGTAATAAACCTGAAAATTAGAAGAAAATAGTTAAAATAATCTATTGGGTATAATATAACCTCTAATTCCAACGGGAGTATATTTTTTCCGAGATGAGCCGAAATTAAGACGGGAGTAAAATGAGGGGTAATTATAATAATTATAGGACCTATAATTACTAAAAACGATAATTCCAAATATTTTAAAGTAATTTACTATTTTTAATTATTTAATATTTTATGTACGGAGGAATAAGGTATATAGTATTAAATTATCTTAACTATCTGGTTAATTAAATAGTAATAAATTGAGGAGCACCGTAAGGGCGGGGGTATTAGCAACTTTTTAATAATTTAGTAGCGAAAAATTAAGGAAACGATTAGCCTTCCTAATTAGTTATAATAACGAGGAGGCCTTATATAACGTAGCGATTTATACCCGAATATAAATTAATGCTATTTTACTTTTGTTTTTTTTTTTACTTATTATTATAGAGTTGGATTTTTATGTTAAAATTAATATTATTAATTATACTTTTGCCTTAAAATATAATTTGCGGTAAGTTGCTGATAAATCCCCTCGTTTACAGTATTTTGATAAAGAAGTATATAAAAGTTTGGGAGTATTTGAAGTATTAATATAACTATTTAATAGTTGGAATTGTACCTATACCCTTATTATTTCTTATACAATTATTTACAAGATGTACTTGGAGGAAGACTCCCCTTTATTGTTAGGAATGCCTATTTTAAGTAAGGAGGCTATTTTGTTATTTCTAAAGAATAATTGGTAATAATTTGTAATTAATATAAATGTTATATATATTTAAATATTATGTTAATTTTTTAAGTTTTGCAAAAAAAAAGCCTAACGTGCGTGATAAGCGAGCGCAACAGACAAGCGAGCGCAACACTTTCCACTTCCCCACCACAATTATCCTCAATTACACAACCATAATACTAGGAAATAACTATAACTGAATCGGAAACAGATGA
>Ga0247763_1001975_pt1 | contig 10954 bp, 7 predicted proteins | sample UWRJL141409B4_FD_179926 | JGI IMG/M metagenome (GOLD analysis project Ga0247763, IMG submission 179926) | Plant litter microbial communities from Arlington Agricultural Research Station in Wisconsin, United States - UWRJ-L141-409B-4 | ecosystem: Environmental > Terrestrial > Plant litter >...
TTTTTCCCAAGCTCCCCCCCCCCCCCCCCCCCAAGGACAGCAAATGACGAGGAAGAGAGCGCCCGTCTGCCCCACGCGCGAGTTCCACTGGTCCCTTCTCGAGTTGCACAGCTGCAAACCACGGCAGAGAACCGAGCACTGCCCCTCTCTGCTCCCGTCATTTCCAGCTGCGTGTATGGTGGCCACGGATACTGCAATGGCGTAGAACTGTCGCCTCCGTCTTCGTTTCTCAATACTCATCCGCAGCACCTCTATGCGACCGAGTAGAGATATGTGATCATACACCGCAGTCATGTTGCTCATCAATCTTAACGTTTCTCGGTCAAAGGGTCAACAAAGACCACCGTTCTTTCGCTCCGCTGATCGCATCTTCTACCTTTGGCGCGCCCTGAAGCGGAGCAAGACGAACCGGGGTCCCCAAAACCACCACACCCTTACAAAACAACAAGAAAAAAAGGTTACTTTAAAGTACTTGAATACAACTCTTTACATCACTAGAATCATCTTCTTCTTCTGCATCCGAATCTTCCACCGGATTATGCGCGATTTAGAAAGGCAGCTATCCAACGAATACCGAGTAACTTGGAGTTAGTTACTACGTTGGTTAATCACACGGCCAGCCAGACCCTGGATCTGCAGGTGCGTAGGAGGGCACCCAGCGGCTTGCTAAATCCGTACCCAGTTGGCCAAATAATCCTCCTAAGCGATAAAAAGCCATTGCTAATCTTCGTGGGTAACCAAACGAGGAAGGGCGCCATTAATACGACGATGAAGAGTAAAGGGTAACATGGCCTATCGCCAAGCTACTGGTCGGAGTTATCGGGTACACTGCGCCTCAGCGGCAGCCTTGTGGAGATTTTTCTCAGTATAGGAGATAGCTATTCTAAAAAAGAATTAATTTGCAAAAAGAAGGGAAAGAATCGAAAAGAATTAAGCGTGTGGTGGTAGAATTTATATTGGGGGCTGGGTAGCGTATCACCCTGGTTCGGCTTGTTCCGCTTTAGGTTGTGTTTCGCTTTAGGATACACGAACTTACTGCGCCAAAGCTAATCTCTCTTTTCATGATGAGCTCCAAGAATGATTACATATTTATATAATTAAAGCTAAAGAGTAGCCCAAATTTGGAACCGCGGTTAGAAACGGCCAAGAGGCGACAGTACGCTGATGGCCCAAATCCTGACCATCCCAAATTTTGGCCTAGGTTACACCAGGCCCGGGGATAGTATATAATACCCCAACCCGGAATTTAGGATGGTACATAGTATCCTAGTACCGATGGGATGGTATACGATACCCTAGCCCGAAACTTGGGACAGCACCAATGGGATACCCCACAGTATACCAATATACAATATATGTAAGTATTATTACATTGGGGGCGATCAAGCTCTAGAACCTTTTTAAACCTCGAAACCAAGACCAAGCTCAAAGAATCGCCTTACTCAGCTTATATCTAGACAAATAGCAGCATTATATCAGTATATGCCTCTTAGCGACCCTTCATCTTCGATTTGCCTCTTATCGGTGATATCCATTATCAATGGCGACATTTCCATTTCTCTCCGCGAGATTTCAGACCTGGAAGCAGAGCCCTACGCGTGATTCTCGTACGCTAGTGGCCCTGAGTGCCCACAAGTCGATATCATTGTGATGGACACTCGTTCAAGACTCGACAGAAAACTGTACTACTCATTGGTATATCTGTATAGATGTGTTCCGTATTATCTCGCTAACATCTGGATTGATGTCGTCTACATCAACTAGGGCAATGACGTGGAGAGACTACCGCAGATAGCGCGCATGCATCAAATCTACGGCTGTGCTACAGCCGTTCTTGTGTGACTTGGTACTTTGGACGATCCGACCATCATCCCGTGGTTCGAAGAGGTTGTCTGCGCTATTGAGAGTAGCTTTCCATGTCTCGGCGGGGGCGATTTGGTTGACCAGGTGCCGCAGCTCGGCGATATGCAGGTTAAGAGGAATAGACACCGAGGGTTGGCTGGCTATCTATCGTCTCTCGTTTAATGGAATACTTTCGTCCATTACGGATCTGGTAGGAGTTGGTCGCGAACAAGTACGATCCGCTCATCTTTTATAGAGAGAACAAGATCTCGTGGAGTGCACTTATAGAAGCATCGGACGCGCTGATGGTCCTTGGTCTTTTTTCAAACTCATCGATGAGGATAATGTCCCATACATCAGGTACGGCGAGACTGGCAAGAACCTCAGCTCAATTATATGGGACCCAGGACAATATCATGGACAAAGGTCAGCCTACTATGAGAGAGAAATGCTGGGAATTTGTTCTTTATCAGAATCGAGGCTTGAGCTTGACAAGCGGGGTTAATGCCATGGAAAAGAGGCAAGAAACATGAGATGGAGAGTGAGCAAGCGAGCGAGATAGACGAGCTGAGACGAGTTGCTTAATGATGGCGGCGTTTTTGTCTTAAGAATGTGACGCCACATCTCCATATTCAAAGATAGTTGCCGCGAGAATATTATGGGAGGAAAGTTGGATTCCATTTTAACAGCACAGTTTAGGCCGGTTTAAGTCGATCTCAAGCAACAGGACCGAGAGAAAGACATGAGAGGGAAACGAGCCGCTCCAACTAGGTACTTAGATCTACATAGCAGTCGTTAATCAGACCGCGTATGACACCATTCGCATCCATAGTTCAGGAGCGATAGACTATTCATGACCTGGGCCGTGGGGGAAAAGGAGCGACGTACATAAGTGTAACTTGGGATTTTGAATGGAAATGAGGATAGGAACGCGAGACATGTAGCGAGTGACAAGAGGTAGAATCCCCGAAAATAGAATCAGCAAAGAAAGAAATAGCGAGCGCAAGACCGAGCATAAGACCGAGCGTAAGACTCTCTAGGAGAATAGACTAAGGAGATGAGCATGGTTCCCGACCCCGGATTCAAGAGTGATGCGGTTTCTCCATATCGTTGGACAGTTCTTGGATCTTGTGCTTTGCCGCTTCAATCTCCCTCTTTTGTTGGTCGCTGGGGTCCACCCTATATGCCTTTTCCTTGTGGAAGATATCGAGTTGCAGCATCGCGTATGTGCGGTCGCCCTCAAGGTCCTTGCGGACGACATCGCGGCCCGTGTTGGGTAGCTCCTCGAGTTTCAGGTCCAGATAGGCAATTTCGAGGTTAAGAGCGACCTCCTGTAGAGCCTCGGCAATCTCCGGGTCCTTGTTTCCACGCTTCTGCTTCCGCCGAAGCGTGTGCTGCTCGTCCTCGAGTCTGGTTTTCCAGCGTCGTAAATCCTCGGTGGCCATGCCTAATCATCATCCCCGGTTAGCTCTACTGCCAATCTTCCGCAGAGATTCTGTCTGGATTTCAAGGTGGAGCGTCTCGAATTATGAGGAGAGAGAGAGAGAGAGAGGGGCCACTGGCTTACGTCTAGGTATGGACCCAGCTGGGAGAAGGTGGACGCTAGACATGGTGTATTCCAGGAGCTGTCTTGGTGTGATGTCGGTCAGATGAATGTACGTCTGCAGTAGAGCAGGGGACGAAAGGCGCGAAGGATGAGGAGAGCCTCGAGGGCATGAAGTGGCATCGATATTCCCGGAGAGTCTCAGCTGGCCACACACGACTTACAAACTATGGGGGGTGATAACTATTTATGCCTTGTAGGAACCTCGCCGCGGCCGAACCGCCCGCCGGCTTGCCCCTTACAACAGAGACGACCACCAGTGGCCAATCGGATAGCTCATCACACAATCTGAACAGGGTTGGTATCTCAGGGGTATCTCTCCGTGCTTGTCTGTGGCACAATTGTTCTTGTGGCGCTTGTTAGCCAGGTTCTTGGGAGACGAAATTCGTGACCTTCTTATTCAGCTATCCCTCTGTAGCTTCAAAACGTGGGATGGGCGCTTGCTAGTCCTAGATTTATTCGCTTCCGCTTCAAGATTGCGATGCTTGACAGGAGAAGAGTTGTAGGCGAACAACATCAACTTACGGCTCAGAGAACTCGTCAATAAACCCAATCAGCAACTCGATAACAGCTCTTCTGTCGGTTTTTGTGCTGGAAGGCGCTTTATGAGCAAATGGCCTTGTTTCAGGTGGAAACAAGTCTCGTGGCTGGGCCAAAAAGTTCTCCGATAACGAGTGCCATGGCAGTATGGGTACTATAGATCAAGGTCTTCCAAAGCCCGTTGGTGGTGTAGGTTGGGTCTGAGCACACATGCCCACCCCCTTTCTTGTTGAGGCGCGAGCAAATATTGCCTCGAAGTCCTCCTGCGCCTACTATTGGAGGCTCACCTTTCAGCTCATCTCACCCCTTACCTTGGTCTGGAGCCAATGGAAGGTCTGCATCCCCGTCTGTTCCCCAAAAATGGGTCTGGAGTCGGTTTGGTACCGGATTCGCCAGGCAGGGTACCAAGACGCCGTGCCGCGTCAAGAGAATGCAAGCAGAGCACCAGACCAGCCGGGAACGTGGATCACGATACCAAAAGCGCGTTGCTATAGGATGCTCATGGATATTGTTAATGATGCGAACCGGACCCAAACCCTTTGGAACGATACACTTATTTTTTGACATCGCTTCATGCGAGCGATTTGATCTCACAGATGGGATTTCCTCCTTGTCGATACATACATTCCAATGTTAGCAATCGATATCTGCTTGCGGAGAGGCTCGGAGCCGAGCTTAAGATGGAGTGCCACACCAAAATAATAAGAAAAAATTATCGGCAGTCCATCCAAAACGGTGGCTGGGCGACACCTTGGCTGCCTACAAAACGAGCAGAGCGCTTTGGCGAGGCTCTGCAGTTCATCACGGCCCGGACACGGATGGATAGTTTCAGTGCACACTTTCTGCAGCCTTTGCGCTTACCCCTCGCTAGGTTAGCACTTATCGGGATTTTCCTCAACCATCACAACGAAGGTACCCAGGTAGGATGCTAGGAAAGGCAGCAAGATGAGGATAATAAGCTAGAAAGCACCGCAAGGCTTCTGCATTGATCAACCCCCCCAGGCAACTAAGATTCTCATCACTTTCGGGGTGTTTATTCTCTGGGATCATTTTCTACTTCAAGAGGGGTGGGGGAGGGGGCAGGGCTTTGTCGGTCATGATTCGCTACATGTGCCTGGCTCGCTAAGAAGGTGTGGTTACAATGGGCCTTAAAGGTCTATTGTGACTGCAGCAACCATGCACCCACGATGCAGTGGGGGAGAGCCTTGTCTGCACTGAAGAAATCACTCATGGCTCGGGCAAAGGGCGTGACGGTGGGGCATGGGGATGTGGTTACACAAAAGAGCGGGTTTGAAAATGACTCACCATCCGCGGAGGAGTTGCCTCTGGCCCGGCGGCGTCCATGGATAGGTGCCTAAGGTACCCAGGCCCTGGGTCGATCTAGTCTACGACGCCTCAGGCCAAATGGAAGGGTCACTCTGTTCCCTGCGGCGGGCACGCAGCAATCCGCCCAGCGAGCGAACATCACAATGGCCTCAACTGCATTGTAATGGGGGCTTGGGGATAATGAATTAATGCCTGTGACATTATAAAGTCCGGCTTGGTAGGTGCACTTCCCGGCCGGTGGTGGACTCATTCTGCACCCTGTCGCGTCATCTGCTGCCCACAAGTGTAGAGTTGTCCAAATAAGACCTGAGAGGAAAGCAATTCTATCTAATCTGTACTGTGGAAACGACGCGAGTTGATAGTCTACGTGTACAAGGTAAGTAGTTGGCATGGCGGGGGTGTGCAGCGGCTGGGGGAACACAGCGGTGGGAAACGAATAGGAGCCGCATCGAGGCATCTGTACATCTTGAGCTCGTCCAATTGAATATCCTATATCAGTGCATATCCTGCACAAGCAAAGGCATCTGCAATGTAACGCAGGGTATTCTGAGGAGACAGTCGGCAGATCACACCAGTCACCTCAAAGGATCATATGGTTTCGACGCTGGGGAGATGGAGCCGTGCGAGTTACAAATAGAACCATCTGCAAGTCATGTTTGACGGCAATGTCTGAGATACTCAAAACGCTCAGGAGACATAGGCGCCGAATTTTGAGCAACCGAAGCCGACGTACCTATCGCACTTGGGTCAGAAAGATCAGAAGCCATGGCGAGATCTCTAGCCCTCTCAGGAGCAGACTTTGACGCTCGCTCGACCACAAACACGGCGCTCTCATCAACACTAGACAGCCCGCTCTCAGACAATTCGAATCACACCCAGACCAGCGCGACAAGCACCTCTCAGCGATCTGACGCATCCTTGCTCAGAAACCGACAAGTCTCATCAGCCGCGTCGCCGGCAGCAAGCGAGACAGTAGCGGAACAGCGCCAGTTGCTGAAGAAAGTCCTGGGATGGCCTCGTTTGGCCGAATTAATGGCTATGAAACCAGGGCTCGAGTCGTTCTCACGGTTCCGCGAGCTTAACGTCAAGAACTTGCTCTACTACCAGGTCCAGCTGGCAGCGCTGGAGGAAGACTTGGAAGAGGCCGAGAAAAAGGACTACGGCGAACAGCATAGAAAGGAAAAGTATGCAAAATATGCAGACAACATGATCGAGTCTGGGGACGACGATCCAGGCGCCGGCGCGGACGGCCGGCAGGACCGGCAGGTCGACATAGTGATGAAGATACGGAGGCTTCTGAAAGAATACAGTGAGGAAAGCCAAGTGCCCGAAGCGAAAAAGCTAAGCAACCACCAGATGAATGTCTCCTCCTCTATAATCAGGTGTCGTCACTGCCTGAACCCGAGAATCTCAACCTAAGAACGCTGCGGGAGTGGCTGGAACGGGCCGAATACGGCAACATGTCGATTCGAGGCGCGGGCAGCAACGCGTGGGGTGACTTGACCAAGGAACACAGAAATGCGGGCTACGAGACAAATTGGCAGAAGTTCCTGTTTCTGTTCTACAACCCTATCTGGCCGCGGGTTCCCCGACCGCAAGAGGCCCTGGATCTGGTCGCCGTGGTCCCCCGCCGAGAGCCCGACGGCTTCACCCGCTGGATAGCCCACCGGTGGATCCCCTTTTGGCACGGGCTGAAGAACCCCGAGCGCCAGGCTAGAAGCGAGGCTGCCAACGCTGACTTAGAGAAGGATGCTGACGCAACGACAAGCAAGAATGGGAACAATACCGACAGCTGCGTAAGCAAAAACTGTCTCTGTTTAATTCCAACCACCCTTCATCGGTCTTGGCCTGCCTGACAGCTCTGGGTAGGACGTCCCCACGACGTACGCAGGGTCCGTCATGCAAATGGTTGCTTCGTCGGTGGCAACAGTCATCGCCTGCGTCCTGCCCACTCTGGCTATTGGCATACTGGCCGTGCAAGAAACTTTGCTGCAGAGGCTGCTCTACATCGGGGGCTTCACTCTGATCTTTGCCGCCACGCTAATGGCTCTCACCGACCGCCAGACGCCAAGGACCCAAGTCTTCACCGCCACTGCTGCGTAAGTATTTTCATTACTAGTATCACACCAACCATGTGCTCACCTTACATTCCCTGCCATAGATTCTCTGCCGTTTTGGTGGTCTTTGTCCAGGGCCAGTAGAAACGCTGCTAGCACAATCTTAGACCAGCCCGGAATAGGAAACACGCTCGGTATACTCAACGGTGTTGCTGCTGATGGATAGCGCACAAGTCGGTAAACGTACAGCGGTGCGCTCAGCGATGGGAGCAATTTCGGGTGGGTGCGCTGGTGCCTGCATGCCTCGTAGTTAGTTCCATTGATGGATTGGAGGTGGATTGGGTTTACGCTACCATGAAGGAGCAATGCACTCACCGATGGACTTGCTCGACCCCTTTGTACCTGGGGAAGCGAGATACCAAGATCCGGGCGTCACCAACAAACAACTCACCCCACTCTCCTGAAGTCCAGCCGTACCAAGCTTGTTAGCAGAGCGGTTGCCAATCAATGACCGGCGTTTCCAAATTTGCCGTAGGATACAACGTTAACAATATCGACCCCATCAGGATGGGGGCTGCATGCTCCCACAGCAAGTATTTGGTTTCGGTTCATCACATCACATTTCTCCAACTCTAAACAACACACAAACGGGTTATCTATGTGCGGTGTTCGTTGGTTGACCCCTTCCCCTTTAGCATTTCGCGAGGTCTCAGTTTTGGGCCACCTGTGTCCCAAGACCGGGACCACCCCCCTTTCGTTTCTTTTCTCTTGCCGCCAAAGTCACATAAAACACAGTTTACGTCCCCTATTAGGTTTCCATTTCCAACTTCCTTATTCGCAAAAGTAGCTAAATCTAACCATTTTCAACGCTTTTCAACCTAAGATACTCCCTAAGCGAATTATTTCGTTTTTATTTATTCGGTTATTAAGTTTAATGTTGATTACGGCTGGGTATTACGGCAGGGTATTACGGCTGGGTAATACTAGGCGTGTAACGTCAGGGGGTTGATCAAAGAGGGTCTCTAGTGGAGCGATGATAAAAGCAGAATGACGTATGCTCACATGCATTACCAGAATGTTTAGCCAACACGTGGTGCTCTGAATCTCTCTTATATCATAGTTTGCATCTCCTGCTCGCACTTGTATCATTTCCACTGGTATCATTCCTACCTCGCACTTGCACCATCTCATGACGGATAGTCGACTGTTGATGAAGCTTATTTCCCGAGCAATCGGTAAACATGCATTCCGCCCGTTCCTTCGGTCCATCATCGCGTCGTAAGCCACGCCCCATGGCGGGATTCCAACTCATAATGGCAGACAAATAACTTGGCAGTTACTCGATTTTCTGTCGCACCGCTGCCCGTTGCCATTTGCCATGTAGAAAGCTACCTTATCGCAATTTCTGCAATATAGTATTATCCTCCCCCGGTACTGAAACTAACCAGCGGTATAGCGGGCTCTGCTCCGCTAACGCCTAGAAGCCCGCCGGTAGATTGCTGGGAGGCCCTGCCACGTGTCCGTTTTGGGAAGTCAGCGATGAATTAAAAGTGCGCCAGGATGCGGGTGAGGCGTGAACAAGAAGTGCGAGGAAGGTACATGTAGGGAAGTCCTTAATGAGGAAGCTTCCGCAGAAGAGGAAATCGTTAGAAACACTGCACTTTTAGAAATGATGGGGTGCAATTGCTTGATTGTATTGCGTGTGATTATTGCTTTTTCTTGCCTCTTGAGGTTCTGGCGTTCAGCCAGAACCTCCTTCTTTATAGCAAATCGTAGGACTCTGCTTCGTCAACTCCATGGTTGAGGCTGACTGGTGTTCAGGCATTGCCAGGCTTCAAATCAGTTTCCCTGACCGAAAGGCCAGGGCCCCTGAACCCCTTTCTTTCTGACAAATACACCGCCAAGCACTAAGGCCAAGATTCCAACAGCCATTACCGAATTACTTCCATTCCATGGAAAGGCGGAGCTTTATTTAATTACAGCCTTTTAGTAAAAGACTGGCTCGATTTTATCTACCGTGGTGATTACAAGGCTAGATGTGGCCTTTGCGGCCTCCCGGCTTGTTCGATTTAACACCAACCCTGGCCCTGAACACCACAAAGTAGCCGATCAACTGCTATATCACCTTCACAACACTCAAACCCTAGCCTTATAGTTGGCTCTGAGGGGGTGTGTTAGAAAGGAGGTGTGGCCAGGAGAGCTGAAAAGAAGCCCATGGGAACTGAACTGACGTAGTCAGTTCAGCTGGCCACGGTTACCTTTTGCTACCAACCTTGTCACTATTCACACCTATAATAGAGGCACTCTGGCGAAGCCAGAGTGCCGAGGAACAAGCAATCTTAAGTAATACAGTTAGGTAATTGCACCCCATCAATTTTACCCAATTCAGAGTGTAGTGTTGCTGACACTTAGCCTGAGCAAAGGTGAGCAAAGCCTGAGCGAATCCTGAGCTGAGCCTGAGCCGGCCTGAGCTAGGCCTGAGCCGGGGTGAGCAGTGTCATGTGCGCGAGGTACAAGAAAGGAAATTCTGTGTGCCCAGGCTCGTCTCATATAACACTGCTTGTGCATCACATCGACTGCAACAATCTTGATAGTACATTCAATTGCTCCTCCTGCAGGCACGCATTCAGTACTTCTAGCTAGCCCTTTCGGTTCAGAACTACTAGAGGTTGTCACAATCACTTGACTGCAGCAATCTCTGGTACATCACGCGCAGATTGGTTGCCTCGCGTTACACGGCTCGAGTAGGTGCAAGGCTGGACTGGGTTCTTAACCACACCTGGTGTACCGTGAAGTCGGCATCTAGAGTGTTAATCGCGGAAACAATACCTATCAAGTATAGTCTATAACGGACAACTGCTGAATATGAGACGTCTCGAGCCGTGAAATAGACGACACATCGTGGTAAATGAGAACCACACGGACAGACCCTAGCGACATAGTGGTGAGCCAGGACGTTGATTGTATGCCACACGTACCTACCTACCTACACGCTCATACGCAGAGAGATCCACAGGTTACAGAACCAAGATGAAGATATAATCCAATTCGCAACCAAATAAACAGACAAAATGGTTATAAACGAGTGTAAGAAGTATAAAACAGCCGCCCTCCCCTCACAGACACGGAACATCCGGGTCCTTCTTTCGCATCTTGTCAAACGCACCCTTGAGGGCATTGCCCGGATCATTGAGCAAGGATTTTCCAAACTTTTCCCGAACGCTGTAGAGTTTCTTGAGACCCTCGACATCGCGCTGCGTGGGTCGCCCATTCTGCGTGATTAGCTCGCCGCCAATCTTTGTGAGAACATTTTGGGCTACCCCGTTGACAACAGTGCCCCCGCAGTTGCTGGGGTACATCATGATGGAATTCCAATCAGGCTCGCTGCGACCGTCGTCCCACACGCTATTCAGACGGCCGACGCGGATGGGGAGGATGTTGGCGGCGCCGAAAAAGTCGGCAGGCCGATCGCGAGCGAGGCGTTGTTCGCGACAGATCTTGTTCATCTCAATGTCGATTTGGGCTTGGCTGTAGTTGGGGTTGGCGGCGACGACTCGGCCCCGGGCGGCCTGGTAGTCACGGAGAC
>Ga0247763_1001976_pt1 | contig 10954 bp, 9 predicted proteins | sample UWRJL141409B4_FD_179926 | JGI IMG/M metagenome (GOLD analysis project Ga0247763, IMG submission 179926) | Plant litter microbial communities from Arlington Agricultural Research Station in Wisconsin, United States - UWRJ-L141-409B-4 | ecosystem: Environmental > Terrestrial > Plant litter >...
CTCACCAACCAAGATCCCAAAAACCCCCCCCCCCCCCCCCTTCCAAAGATTTACTTCACCCTCCTCCGCCGCTGCCCACAAGACACGGCCTTCTTCCTCTCCGGGGACAGATAGACCGAAGGCAATGCACTTGCGGCGGACTGCGGCGGTGACGGAGGTGTAACCCCATCGTCCACACCGCTCCCGTTGGCCGCCTCCGGAATTTTCCCCTTCACATCATTCACAACCGCCTCCTTTAGCTTCTCTCCCCTTCCGGGCGGCCCTGTAAATCTCCCCGCATCGCACGCATCCCTCAGTACATCGCATTTCTGCCTTGTCCACACGTCGCAGTTGCGACTCCCGCTCGGTGGCGCTGTCTTGTAGCACGTGTCGGTTTGTTTGTAGCAGTTCTCGACGGCGGCCCAGCAGCCGGTTTCGGTTGTGTATGAGGGGACCTCAAAGCCGCACCAGTTTGCGTTTTTGAGGAGGCAGTTTGCGGGTACCGTGCCCGGGATATCTGCGGCTTGGGATTTGGATTTGCTTTTCGGCATGCTGGTTGTTGTCTGCCGTGGTTTGGGGAAGAAAGGTTTGGGACCCGGGACGACATAGGGTAGTTCGAGGGGCTCGTCGTACATGTTGAAGGTGAGGCCCTTTTCGTCGGGCCGTAGGTGTCCTGGGATAGTAGCCTGGCTCTCGTCGGGGACGCTGAGGGCTTCCGCGTCGTCGCCCGACTCGATGTAGAGCTGGGCACAGCTGACGTAGAACTGGGGGTCGACGTATGGGCCTTTCTTGGCCTCGGTAACATTCTGCAGGGTGATGAGCTCGGTGCGGACGAGGTAGTTGCCTTGGGGAAGTGCAGGGGGCAAGTCCACGCTGAGAAGACCATTGTTGGCAATAAGTTTCTCGGTAGCAAACTTTTTTGCCGACGTGTCATAGCCCTCGTGCCAAATCTTAAACCAACCCCCTCCAGTAACTGAGTCTTGAAAGGTCGAGACACGCTTCAGATACACGGCAATGGGGCCCTTGTGTGAGGGGTCAATAACACCCGGCTGAGTAAAGTCGGGAAACATGCGGAATTCGAAGGTGAGTTTCGCACCTGCGGGGGCTGGACAAGTAAACGCAACGGCGGTCTGGCCATCTCGACCTGGAAACTGTCAGCATCTCGCCATACCAAGAGCCTAAGGGGAAAAAATGACATACCACAGGCCATAGCCGGACTGCTAAAGGGAGAGGCGATGGGGCCTGTGCAAGTGTTGCCATCCTTTGGCTGTCTCACACAAGTACCGTCGCCCTGGTTCACATTGTTGATGAAGAGAGTCGTAAAGAGCGTGTGAGCCTCTACCAGGCCAAGAATGGCCGTCAGACCAAAAAGAGACAAAGTAGGACGCATCTTGTGTGCGTCTCCAACTGACAAGAATCCGGTACCAGACGGGTGAGAAGTGTCAATAGGAACGTGAAAACGTCCGAAGGGAGAAGAAAGAAAAGCCGAGTGCTGTCAACCGTCGACCACCAAGTAACACTAGGTGTAATAACAAGAAGGAGGAGGCACAACAGTCAGAAGAAATGAAGGGATCGACAGCGGGTCAACCACCACCATCAACAACAGTCTTTGGAAAGGACAGTAAGGACCAGTCGACACAGAAGAAGACACCTGCCTGCTTCCCATTTTCCCAAAACCCTGAAAGCAAACCCGATATATAAGTCTACTCGCACCCAAACTAAATCAGGGGGTCCAATCTCATCGGCAAGACATCCCCCGGCAAACAAAAAGTACAGGCGACGAAAATGAATGAAACAACTCCATAACTAGCTGCAACCAGCCTCAATCCGGCGTTTAAAATGAAAGACTGAAGAAACAAAAAATGAGAGGGGAAACAACAACGGAGATTTACCGACCCCCGTTTCGCCGCGCTGTTGTGCTAGGTACGTAGTTCGAAAGAGTGGGGACAGCTACGAGGGAAGGAGATGGTCGGGACTCGAGCGGGAAGCCTCTCAACCAGTCCTCTCCCCCGGAAAAGCCACCCACCAAACACCAAACACCGAGCTTGGGACCACCCACTCAGCGGACCCCACACACTGCAGCGACAAACAAGCCGCCGAGCAGATGCGAAGACCGACATGTCGCCGTGAGGCGCTGTTCCTCCCTTTGCCGCAAGGCAAGCAAAAGCTGCAAGCAAGCAGTGGTGTTTTGTTTGAAACAAACGCCGCCCCGTCTCCGCTGTGCTTCCATGCGCGTGGCGTGCTCCGCTCCGCTGGTTCGGATCAATCAATCAATTCGCTGCGGGTGGGCAGTCATGTGGCTGAGACAGCGGGTTTGCGCGCCTACCGGGTATTCGATAGGGGCGCGTACACTAGGCAAAAAACATGGAGGAGAACACCGCCGGGCAGACTTGAGCCGATGAAGGTTCATGCTGTGCCATGGGGGGGAAATTTCCCCAAGATGAACATGTCGCACCAAGGTAAGGGGCTGCCGCGAGAGATTCGAAGATGCTGCTGTTCGTCTCCCTTCCCAAGTTCCGAGGCCCACTTGTTCATTGTCGTCATGTCACCAACGGCAAGTTCGAGCCCCGAGTTCCGATAACACAGCAACTTGGCCACTGGATGAGCTTGATGCCTTGCATCTTCTGTACACATGACCTACAGGTGGTGGTACCGCTGCTGGGCCGAATCGACCTCCGACAAGACTCACCTGTGCAGATTACCAAGCACATCTCACCACAAGATGCACAAACGTACCCACTAACAAGAGAGGAGATGTATATTCCCTCACCGGCAGCATCCCCTCTCGGCGAGAGTATATCAAAAAAGTCCAGGTTATACCGTAGTACACCGCTCTATGCAGCCGCAGAAAATGTATCCCATCCTCTCCTCCCCCGTTTGCCTTCTCATACAATACATGGGGTGCAGCTAGCCAACCAGTTGACGGCCTGGCTTGCCACGACTCAGCTCTGCCTCGCTTAGCTTCCCGACATCTCCCCGCCTTCTTCGAGTTTTGGTACAATGTTGTTTATTAGATATGGTACACAATTCGTGGTGTCATGGGTTGGGTATCGCTTCGTCTCTCCTCGCGCAAGAGGCGAGTTTACTCGCTGATCTTGGCTAGGATCCTGTGTACACACGAGACATCAGCATTCCTCTTCGTCCTTCAAAGCGCTACTAGAGATGACAGGGGGAACTCACTCGCTATCCCGGAAGAGGTGGTACTCATCCTCGCCGACCTTAACCGGGGAGCCGCCATACTGTGATATCCATTGTCAGCACACCTATTCTCCTCTCTTTCTAGTTACCTGCTAGCCAACTAGTCCATACCTGAGGGATGAGAACACGATCACCCGCCGACACACCCATGGGCACTCGCTTCCCGTCCTTGTTAAAACCGCCGGGGCCGACCGCGAGAACCTTCGCCTCGTTGAGCTCCTTGACGCTCGACTCGGGAAGGAAGAGGCCGCCGGCCGTCTTGGCCTCAGCCTTGACGCGCTGGACAAGCACGCGGTCGAGGAGAGGGACGAGGGACTTGATGGAGCGGAGCGTGGTGGCCTAAAAGCAGAGAAGCAGAGTGTCAACAGCTGAGCTCTATCCCAGTTACGGAGCGGCTGAGTTCAGCAGCCAATTGCGAATTGGGTGACATACCATTGTGAAGAGGAAGGGGTCGTTGTGCAAAGAGACGAGGTAAGTGGATTGAACAAGATACGCGAGTCGAGGTCGGTGAGGAAAAAGGGGGAGCGGATTTGAAGCTTTTGAATGCGAGAATGGTGATCTAGAGTCGAGCTTCCAAAGGTATCTAGAAGCTCTCCAATTTTTTTCTGGGGTCCCGGGATCCGCGTTTCTCCCTGCCGAAGTGCACAGATCTCCGCTGTGATTGGCTAGAATGGGGCGGCAATGGGTGGAGCCGCCATTAGACAGGGATTACTGAAGAGCACCTAGTCATTTTGTCTTCATCCCCTTGGGCGTTTCAAAAAATTGTTAGCGTAGACGCAATATGAACAGCGGGGGAGTTATTTTATAAGGGTTCAAGACAGAATATTGAGGGCTTGATCTTAACATTCGAGGCCTTAGTGCTAGAATTTCAACTTCTTTTTCTTTCCGATCCAGGCCCGCTCGAGGGAGATATTGTAATTCCCGTTGAGGACCTGCACTGGTCCGCAGAGAATGTCTCACCCCAAAACATCGAGTAGCCAAAGTACCGCATGGAAGTGAATCGCGAACAAAGTCAACGAACCCTGCATTTTAATCTTTATTCCATTAATGGCTATATGAATGCACGCCGACCTTTTTTTTATCGCTAATACCCCTTTACCTCACATTCCTCTCTCGAGTGCTGCCAAAGCTGCGCTATTGCTGCTGGGATTGCTTCCGACACTGCCGCCAGTATCGCGTCTCTCCAGGCCCGGCGTGGGAGGACCGCTTGCTTGACCCATGGCATTTCCTGCGCGCTTGGGTTTCCTGAAGCACGCAAACTCGCTCTTGCTAGCCTCACGAAGTCGCTTGAGCACAGCTCGCATCTCGGGAAGCTCGCTCTGCAGTCGTGCGCGGGCATCGTTATCGGTGCGCCCATCGAGTTCTTGGTAAATCAAACTCTGCAGTTCCGATGCTCGGTCTGTCGTGTAATGGCTGAGTGTCTGCGCCACAAATTCAACGTCGAGCGTTGCTTGAATAAGGGCCTCGAGATGGTATTTGGGCCTCGTCTTGAAAGCATCAAGCAACTCCCGAGACGTCTGCTCCAGTAAGTACGAGAGTACCTGACTGGTGAGCGACGCAGCTGTCGTCGATACTTGAGTGTGTACAAGAACCAAGCTTAGTAGTGCCTCATACACATAGGGTCGGACCTCCCGAGGCTTTTCTCCCCGGACAGGGGCCCAGTCAGTCGCCGAAACGCCAGCACGCACAATCTTACGTAGCGTCTCGACGGATGGTCGTGTATAAGATTGGAACAGCCGCGCATCGATCTGGCCCAGCACGTCCCGGATTGTCTTGGTTTCGTCCGTGAGCTTCACCGAAAAGGCGTTCTCAAATTGCGTGTTGAGCCCGGGAACGACCTCTGACCGCAAGGCTTGCAAGTTGCTTAAGGTCAGTAGCATGCGTACATTCTGTAAAGTTATCAGCTTGGCGCGCCCCGTGTCGTGGAGCAGCACTTACTCTATCACCCGCATCAATGGTTCCGCCTCCCACAGTTGAAGGCCGCGCTGCGCTGGTGGTGCTGACAACATAGCCTTCGGGATCGGTGGTCCAGTCGTCGTCCGACTTCTTGAGTGGTCGCTCGGCGTTTTCTACCATACCGCTGAGAGCCTTGTAGAGCGTAGTTACGTACTGACTGCGGACCATCTGCAGGAGCTTGGACGGGGGCGGCGTTACAACATCGCCCGCTGCCGGCTCTGCCATGGCTTCTGAGATGAAAAGTATTTTTTGCATGCCTCCAAGAAGGGCGCCTTCAAATGTTGAGAAGCTCGACGGCATCTTTGTGACGTCTCGGCGATCAGGTGAGCGGTTCCAATCTTCCACATATTTGATGTTTTCGGCGTCCCGGTTCCACGCCGCACACAAGGCAGTCACGCATCGCTCTCGCGCAACATTGACTAATGTCTTCAGCCGCTCGAGTTCCTCTCCCTGTGCGACAGGAGGAATGATTGCCATTTCGGACGCACCCGATCCAACGACAGCCAACATTATGGAGAGGAAGTGAACACCACTAAGCGAGTTCGACCACGGCGGCCAAAACGCAAACTTTTCCCAAGCCTCTCCTCTCTTTGGGGACGGGGGAGGAATGTTGTTTGGGTCGAGGTTGAACCGCGGATCTCTTGGTGACAGCGCCCCTGATGCAGCAGAGGACGCAATCGGAGTCGCGGGTGATGGAGGTAGTGGCGAGAATAGAAGGGATATGTCCTCTGGTGGAGGACCGGCGAAGAACATGAAAGTGGCTTCCCGAACCATGCTCACTAGTTCCACGGCCGCCTTCTGGAGGTCGATGGTCCCTTGCTGGGACAACCGATGGTGTTCTTTCGACTCGCCATTGTAGCCAACTGGGAGAGTCTTTTGGGTATTTCCATCGATGAAGCCCTGCACAGTTTGCCAAAAATCAATAACCTCGCCCATAATACCTTGGGCGGACACCAGGTTATTGATGAAAGCCACCATCAACTCCCACAGTTCCACAATGTCGACTGAATCAAAAGTTGGTGATTTCCTTTCCATCGACTGCCTCCCCAGCGATCTCATATGAATCGCAATCATCTGGGGATTCGGTTTCTCGGCATTGGCGAGCCGTCGCCGTAGAATTTCTATTTCCACTTTGGACCGGTCGACCGTCGACTGAATCTTGCTCTTCAGATAGTCGTATCGGCTAAGCAGCCATAGCCATATCGGGTTATCTTCGACTCCCAGCTCCAAGAGCAGGTTGATCAACTCCATGTGGTGGTCTCCGGCCTGCCCTTGGGAAGAATCCGCCTTGGCGAGACTTTGAGGCGAAACCAGCTTTTTCCAAATATCCCGCTTGAAGACCTGGATTTGCTCGTCGACATCGTGCCACATGCGCGCGGCCAAAAGAACACGATACACCTCAGCATCAGTAGGCTGTTTAGCACCTAGTCGCTGGACCAACAGTCTCGCTTCATCAGCGAATTTCCTGGCCCTGGTGTATTCTTCAACCAAACTCTCGTAATCTTTCCGCTTGATACTGTCGGCAATGGCCGCACTCGCTTCTACGTACTCTTTGAACCCATCCAACGACAGTGCGACGGTTTTGAGGTTCTCTTCTTTCTCACGTCCGCCGAGTGCGGGACCCCAGACATCCTCGGCTTTCGCCGACACATCTAGCAACGGAGCCTTAACGCCCATGACACCGTATTCGCTTTCCTTTATCAAGGCATTCTTCCTGCGAGGATCTGTTGCAATCGGAACCGATGGGCTGGCCAGGCCGCTGATAGCACCGCCACTGCCACTCCGAAAGCTATTCCTACTTGCATGACGCGAGTGACCCCTGGCGCGTGGGGGATTTGGGTCAACACCACGATACTTCATCTCCTTATACACATTGTCGATGGTCGCCTTGGCACGAACAAAGCGCTCAAAGTTGGACTCGACAAGAACCTTGAGAGATGCAGATTTTTGGTCAATCGACTGAGACAGCACCTCCAATCCCGATATTAGTGACTGTGTGTCGGCTGCCGCATGCATCTGGGAGAGAAATAGCGCCGGCGAAAAGGTCGTTGAGGAAAGAAGGAACCGATTGCCTAGAGAGATAATGTCAATAAACATGATCGATGCAAGTGATGACGGCCTGGCTTACGAAGTCTCGTATCATCCTGCAATGGAATGCCTAATTTCTTCAAGGTCCTCACAACACTTTCGGTAGTTCCTAAGGGGTCCGGCTCGTCTCTCTGCACCAAGTTGCTCACGCCGCTCGCCGAGTTCTCGGATCCCGGGACCACACTACTTCGGGTGCTGACAGCCCTCTCCAGGGCTTGATATCGGGACTTCCTCCTATTTAGCTTCTTTTTAGCGGCTTCATCCTCTGACCCCTCGCTTTCGTTATTCTTGTCGGCCGGCCATTCGATAGGGTATGGCGACGAAACTCCGTAAAAGTCCAAGACGGACCGCTCCAAACTTGCCGCCATTTTTCTCAATTTCGTGTCGGAAACTCAGACGCTATCGTGTAAGAAGTCGTCCAGCGACTAAGAGAAACTTATTGTGCCCAGGGTTTGTTTGTGCATGCGCTCCAGCAAGCCTAAACGGAAGACAGCAAGGGAAATGCGTGGAATGGGATCTTGCGGGGCATCGCGAGCTCAAGGATGAAGTTCACCGATTGCTTGGCGTCCGAGGAGTGGCCCGCAGTGCAGAGGAACTGGTGTGGGGAGCCGCTGCTCACCGCCTTTATTGGTCCTCAGCTAAGACGATGTAAGACTGGTAGTGTCTGACACACTTCTAACATCAAGTGCAGGTGGTAAAATGTGAAATCTGCGTGCCAAATAACTTGATTTGGACATTATGAGGTTTGCTAAACAATCCCAAGCTATGTAGACTATTTACGAACCCCTTCTTTCCTCTTAAGGGGTTGTGTGTACCTAACAAGGCCTGTCATTGCTGCAGGCTGATACTAAGACTCTTGCAAAGTCGAGCTCCCAGACACGCGACGTCACCCCGCGGGCTTGGCACCAAATTCTGCCGGCGCTATTCTGGCGGTGAGCGATTTCTTTGCGTGCCTGCCGCGATGATGCACTGGTGCATCTGCACGGTCCATCTATGTCGCATTGGCTGGAAAACTTGCAGCAGTTTGCGTGCACCTGAGTCCCATTCTCTCTTACACCTGCCAACACCTTCTCTAGAGTTCCTTGTCGCCGACCTCCCTGAGGAACCTCGGGATTTTTTTCTTTTTCGAGAGGAACCACTCAGGCAGCTCTAGAAGATGCTCGCACTCCGCTCCATTGCTGCTCCGGCGCAGCGTCAATTCGTGCGCGCAGCTCCCCGCGCATCTATTTCCGTCGCTATCCAGGTAAGATAACACTCAATTGCGCCGTCAACTACGATATTCCTGATCTGCTGACGCGTAAACAATCCAGGCTCGGCGCCAGTACTCCCAGGATCGCGTTGCCAAATTCAATGGCAAGAAGGACGCCAACGTAAGCTTTTCCCTCACTACTTGCGACTAGCCGCCGAGTCTCAGTCCCCGAAAATCACTCAACTCCCGGCGGCCGAACTCTGCGCATCGCAAGATGGACAACAATGCTGAACTCCACATAGGGAAACTATCCCGTCAGCTTGATTGAGGGTGATGGCATTGGCCCCGAGATCGCCGTTGCCGTGAAGGACATCATTGCTGCTGCCAAGGTATGTCCATCCAACTTCCGCTCACCCGGACATCCGACGTAGCAATAAAAGCTGACACAAAGATAGACCCCTATTTCCTGGGAGCCTATCAATGTTGCCCCCATCATCAAGGATGGTAAAACTACAATCCCAGAAGAGGCTATTGAGAGCATTAAGAGGAACAAGATTGCTTTGAAGGGACCTCTTGAGGTACGTCCCCCACTGCGACAGGATAGGATAGTGAATCACGTTCTTACCTCTTGATTCAGACACCGATTGGTAAGGGACACGTGTCGCTGAACCTCACCCTTCGAAGAACCTTCAACCTCTTCGCCAACCTGCGCCCTTGCCGGTCTATTGCCGGGTACAAGACCCCGTACGATAATGTCGACACGGTCTTGATCCGTGAGAACACCGAGGGCGAGTACTCTGGGATCGAGCACGTTGTGGTGGACGGCGTTGTGCAGAGCATCAAGCTTATTACGCGTGAGGCCAGTGAGCGCGTCCTTCGCTTTGCTTTCCAGCATGCTCAGGCCATCGGCCGCAACAAGGTCCACGTTGTACACAAGGCCACTATCATGAAGATGAGCGACGGTCTTTTCCTCAATGTCGCCCGCGAGATTGCGAAGGAATACCCCAACATTGAGTTCGATGCGGAGCTGCTCGACAACACATGTCTCAAGATGACGACCGACCCTCTTCAGTATAACGACAAGCTCTTGGTCATGCCCAACCTGTACGGCGATATTCTCTCCGATTTGTGCGCCGGTTTGATCGGCGGACTCGGTCTGACGCCGTCTGGCAACATCGGCGACGAGTGCTCCATCTTTGAAGCTGTCCACGGTTCTGCTCCCGACATTGCTGGCAAGGGTCTTGCCAACCCTACTGCTCTGCTGCTCAGCACCTTGATGATGCTTAGGCACATGGGGCTCAGCGAGTACGCCGAAAGGATTGAGAAGGCGATTTTCGATACCCTGGCTGAGGGCAAGGCGCTGACGGGTGATCTGGGTGGAAAGGCGTCAACACAGGAGTTCACGGCCGCCATCATCAGCAAGCTATGATACCATTCATCTCCTACCTTGTGTGCATTTCTCCCCCTTATGGCTGCCCCACGACCTCTTTTAGACTGTACCACCACCAGTATACCTCACATGACCCTTTTTGCACTTTGTTTCTCCTCATATGAGGAGCGGAGTTGATGACTGATGGTGACCACTGATCTTGGGCTCTCATCTGGTTCTGATATATACGGGGCATCACGCGGGGATGGGAAGGGGTTGTTTGGAAGGGTGTGGTCTGGCTTTCCTGGGTACAAACATCCCTCTTGTTGATTTGGCACGGTTGCTGGGAAAGGAGCGCCTCGATCAAGCGGAATATGATGAACGGGAGAGGTGGATAAAGGAGTGAGAGCAGGTCGACAAAGGGCGTTTAGTCGTTTTCGGCAAACCGAAGCTATTACCCTCCCCCTTCATATGACCTTTGGCCAAGACGGCCTGTATAGCAACCCCCAATTCACAAAACTCTCACCTATTCTCTGGCGTCTCGATAACAAGAACAGCTAGCTTCTTGGTTACCTGTTCGGCATGCATGCAGATATGCAACGCAGTTAACCCGGATAGAGTTATATGTGCAGTGCCAAATGCCACTGTACCGATACATGAGCAAGTCGCTGACACCACGTGGAGAAACTTTAGAGTAGCATCTCGGGTTTGGGACGACTTGGCTGAGGTAACTGTGCTTGCCCATCTGTTTAAGTTGTATGCACCCACGACGGCAGATGTCAACTGCGACGATCATCACCTCGATGACGATCGCAGTTCCTACCTCTTCAGATGCTGAAGACCAAAAGGTATCAAAATGTGGTCTTGGCTTATATACCGAACTGAGCTGGGCGTCTCATGCCGAAATGTGGTATGTAGACCCTGAGGCCATCTCAGGGCCAAACCTGGCAAAACAGGGCACTTAGATGTACTGACGATAACGATGACCCCATACACAGCCGGCAAAAGTCTTCTCTGTTGGGTACCAGCGACGGGCCGCGACGTGGAAAATCTTCTTGTTTCGGGCTTTTTTCTCACTGCTTGTTCGCCGAGTGGCGATTTTGCTCGAGAAAAATAAAGTCAACGCATGATGCCAGTACGGTGTGTGAGAGAACAAACTAACCCCGGCCGGCAAT